>VFSW01008716.1_pt1 | contig 14533 bp, 12 predicted proteins | sample 5358111 | NCBI WGS metagenome assembly VFSW01 (sample SAMN11554181, study PRJNA540505) | mine drainage metagenome | isolation source: sediment from site ElyBrook_90M | place: USA: Ely Copper Mine, Vershire, VT | collected 2017 | reverse complement strand
GAGCGCAGTCGTTGTGCAAGCTGGGCAGCCGTAGGAACGCCTCGGCGAGCCAGAGATGCTAGACAGCGAAAGGGATCCTTCGACTGCGCATGACCGCCTTTCAGTCGCTCATGCTTCGCTCAGGATGACAACCTTGCTTGATTACTGGGATAAAGTGCGAGGACAAGAGTTCGTTCGACTTCGCTCAGGACAGGACCGCGCCACACCATCAAGGCCACTCGATTCCCCTACTGAATCAGCGTGCCTCCGTTGCCGCCGTTCGGCTCTTCTTCTGGGGCGATGACTACTGCGGCGGCTACGCGGTCGCCGGGTTCGAGGTGCAGCAGGCGGACGCCTTGGGAGTTGCGGCCACATTCGCGGATGGTTTTTGAATCCATCCGGATGATTTTGCCGTAGTGGCTGATGAGCATGACTTCGGAGGTCTCGTCCACCTGGGCAATGCCTACGACTTTTCCGTTGCGCTCTGTGGTTTTGAGATTGATCACGCCTTTGCCGCCGCGGTTGGTGAGGCGGTATTCGTCGGCGGGAGTGCGTTTGCCGAATCCGTTTTCGGTGACGGAGAGGATGAGCGAGCCTTTGACGGTTACGTCGACGACTTCGGGTTCGGCGGCGGCTCCATCAACACCTACGGGCGCTTGCGCGCCCGAAACGGCGGAGGCGGCTGTCCCTACGGGTGCTGCGTTTTCTGCTCCCGGCTTCGGTGTGGTCGCCATGCCGACTACGTAGTCTCCCTTTTCGAGATTGATGCCTTTCACACCGTAGGCGGCGCGGCCCATGGCGCGGACATGGCTTTCGTCGAAACGCACAGCCATGCCTTCGTGCGAGGCGATGAAGATGATCTGTTGGCCGTTGGTGATGCGGGCGGAGACGAGTTCGTCGCCCTGCTCGATGAGAATAGCTTTAATGCCAACCGACAGCACGTGCATGAACTCGCGCAGTTCGGATTTCTTCACCTGGCCGTTGCGAGTGGCGAAGAAAATGTACTTGTTTTCTTCTTCCAGATTGCGGACGGCGAGCATGGTGCGAACCGCTTCGCCTTGCTGCAGTCCCACTAGGCTGCCCACGTGCTTGCCTTTGCCCGCGGCGCTGACGTCAGGAATTTCGTAGACCTTGATCCAGTAGACGCGGCCCGTGTTGGTAAAAATAAGAATGTAGGCGTGCGTGGACGCGAGGAAAAGATGTTCGACGAAATCTTCGTCGCGCGTCTTCATGCCGGTGCGGCCCACGCCTCCGCGGCGCTGCATGCGGTAGGTGGAGATGGGCGTGCGCTTCATGTAGCCGGAGTGGCTGACGGTGACGGCAACCTGCTCGTCGGCGATGAGGTCTTCGAGCACGATTTCGGCGGCTTCGTCCTCGATGCGCGTGCGGCGGTCATCCCCGTATAACTTCTTCACTTCTTCCAGCTCTTTGATGATGACGGTACGAAGTTTTTTCTCGGAGCCGAGAATGGATTCGTATTCGGCGATGTTGTCGCGCACCTGCGTCAACTCGTTCGAAATTTCGTCGATCGAGAGCTTGGTCAGGCGATGCAATTGCAGCTCGAGGATGGCGTCGGCCTGCTTGGCGGTGAAAGGCTTCTCGGGATCGAGTTTGGGGGCGCGGCCGGTGGTGTTGATCTCGATTTTCTTGCCGCCGAAATAGGTGACCAGGTTTTCGCGGGCGTCGGCGCGGTTGGCGCTGCCGCGGATGATGACGATGACATTGTCGAGATGATCGAGCGCAGTGAGATAGCCTTCGAGGATATGCTCGCGGTCTTTGGCCTTCGAAAGCAGGTATGCGGTGCGGCGGCGGACTACGTCGACGCGATGATTGATGAAGTGCTTGATGGCCTCGATCAGGCCCAGTTCGCGGGGCTGGCCGTTGACCACCGCCAGCAGGATCATCGAGAAGCTCTCCTGCATCTGGGTGTGCTTGAAGAGCTGGTTGAGGACGATTTGGGCTTCCGCGCCGCGCTTGAGTTCGATCACGATGCGCATGCCGTCGCGATCGCTTTCGTCGCGGATGTCGGAAATGTCTTCGATGTCTTTGTCGTTGACCAGTTGCGCGATGCGCTCGACCAGGCGGGCCTTGTTTACCTGATAAGGAATTTCGGTGACGATGATGGCCTGGCGTTCCTTGGTGAGGGTTTCGATTGCGGCTTTGGCGCGCACCTGGAAGCGGCCGCGGCCGGTGCGGTAGGCTTCGAAAATTCCGGCGCGTCCGTGAATGATGCCGTAGGTGGGGAAGTCGGGACCGAGTACAAACTTGAGAATCTCGGCCAGCTGTGCGTTGGGATTGTTGATGAGGGTGATGGTTGCGTCGACGATTTCGGTGAGATTGTGCGGCGGAATCTTGGTTGCCATGCCCACGGCGATGCCGTCGGAACCGTTGACCAGAAGGTTCGGGATGCGGGCGGGTAGAACGTCAGGCTCGACTTCGCTGCCGTCGTAGTTGGGATGAAAGTCAACGGTATCTTTGTCCAGATCTTCGAGCAGAGCGGTAGAAACCTGCGCGAGCTTGGCCTCGGTATAACGATCGGCCGCGGGCGGATCGCCATCGACCGACCCGAAATTTCCCTGACCAAAAATCAGCGGATAGCGCATGCTCCAGGGCTGGGCGAGGCGGACGAGAGCGTCATAGACGGCGAGATTTCCGTGGGGATGGTACTTGCCCATCACGTCGCCGACGATCCTGGCGCACTTGCGCGTAGCCCGGTTGGGCTGCAGCCCCATCTGCTGCATGGTGTAGAGAATGCGGCGGTGGACGGGTTTTAGACCGTCTTTCACGTCGGGCAGGGCGCGGCCGATGATCACCGACATCGAATAGTCGAGATACGAGCGGCGCATCTCCTCTTCAATGTTGACGGGTTGAATATTCAGCGCGCCGGGGCCATCGCCACCGGGCGGAGGAGTAAGGGGAAGTTCGGGATTCTGATCGTCAGCCATGCTTAGCTCTCAGCCGTCGGCTTTCAGCCATCAGCTCAAAAACGAGAAACTTATTTGTTCCGCAGAACGGGCCATCGAAACGCTCGTAACTGATTGTATTTACAGGATGTTATATGCCCTGGGAACTGTCGCAATTATACCACGGCGGCGGGCAGTTTTGAGGATTTCCGGGAGGCGTCAAGATGACGATTCTGATGCTGCATTTCCCGGCTTGGGAAGGGGCCGCGAAAATAAATGCGAGAAGAGTTTACGCGTCACCGATGGTTTGCGGGTTGGCGTTTTATGTTGCGTAAGCATGCGCCGCATTCCATCGCTGGACGGGTTACGTGCGATCTCGATTTCGATGGTGGTGATTGGCCATTGGGCGTCGCTGCACTATCAGTCGAAGGTTGGTGGAGCGTTCGCGAATCTGGGGGTGAGGATTTTCTTCATCATTTCCGGATACCTGATTACGACTTTGCTATTGAAGGAATACGCCAGAACATCGAGCATTCGGCTGCGTGAGTTTTATGTGCGCCGGGCGTACCGGATTCTTCCTGCGGCCATGGCCTTCATGCTGCCTGTGTTCGTGATTTATTGGCACGAGTTGCGCTGGTATCACATGGCTGCGGCTGCGCTGTATGTCACGAATTTCGATTACGCGCATCCGTGGTTCCTCGGGCATTTGTGGTCGCTGAGCGTGGAGGAACAGTTTTATTTTCTCTGGCCGGGTGTGCTGAAGAAGTGGCAGCGGCACAAAGTTGCGATACTGCTGGGCGTGGTGGCACTGGCTCCGGTTTATCGCGTGGCATGCCATTTCCTGAAGCTCCATGGAAAGGCGGACGAGACGTTTCCGGCCGTGGCTGACATCCTGGCCATTGGTTGCCTGCTGGCGATTTATGCGCCGCGCCTGCCGCGCATCTCGCGGGGCGAGGCGTTGCTGATGGTTTTGCCGGTGGTGCTGGTTCCGGTGTACGCGGCGGCGGTGCGGTTTCGCACCACGCCTCTTCTGTTGCTGGTGCTGTGGCCGCTGTTGCACGTTTCGATTGCTGGGCTGCTGTTGCACGCCGTGCAGACTCCTTACTGGATATTGAACGTCAAGCCTGTCGTGTGGCTGGGGAAGATCAGTTATAGCCTTTATCTTTGGCAGCAGCTGTTTGCGTATGGTCCACAGCACAGAGAGTGGTATTGGCTGCTGGTTCCGTTGGGGCTGGCTGGTGCTTCGTATTATCTAGTGGAGCAACCGATGCTGCGGCTGCGGGAGAAACGATCGCTGGATTCGAAGCCGAAGAATTCATATGCGCAGGCAGCGTGAGAGTGTCAGCCCCAGACCATGATTCAGCCTGAACCCACAGCTACGACCTCGAACCCGTGGTGGAGGTAGGATCCTTCGACTAAGCATGACTGTCCTTCGGACGCTCATGCTGCGCTCAAGATGCTAGAGCTGAGATGGACGATCCGAGACTATAATCGGCCTGAGTAAAAAGCTGCAGACTCCTAACCGTGAGATCCATTTTCCGTTTTGCAATTTTGGCCCTGATGCTGGTGACGGTGGCATTAGTCTCGGCACTGACGGCGATGCGCTTTGCCATTCACGGGCAGGAAGTGGAGGTGCCCGTGCTGGTAGGGTTAACGCCTGCGGAGGCGGAACGGGCCGTGTCGGGGCCAGGTTTGCTCATCGAGATTGAGCGGCAATACTATTCGCCGCAAATTCCCGAGGGCCGGATCATGTCTCAGCTTCCGGTTCCGGGGACGAAGGTCAGGCGGGGTTGGCAGGTCCGGCTGGCGCAGAGCCTGGGGCCGCTGCGGGTGGCAATTCCGGACCTCACCGGGCAGAGCGAACATGCCGCGGAATTGAATATACGGCGGCGCGGGCTGGAGTTGACGTCCACGGCCGAGGTGCAAATTCCGGGACTGCCCGCGGATCAGGTGCTGGCGCAGAGTCCAGCGGCGAATGCGAGCCAGGTGGCTGCGCCGAAAATCAGTTTGCTGATGACAGCCGCGGCCGATCCCGAGGTGTTTACCATGCCGAGTTTTCTCGGACAGCCGCTCGGCAGCGCCAGCCGCACGCTGCAGGATGCGGGCTTCAAGCTGGGGAATGTGAGCGTAGCACCGCCGCCAGCGGCTCCGCCTGCGGCGGCTGAAGGGACTTTTCCTTCGCCGACAAATCCTTCTCAGGTAACTTCTGCCCCTGCGCCCGTCATCGCGGCGCCGGCACAGGCTTCGCCCGCGAGCATCATCGTTTCGCAAACGCCGCCTCCGGGACAGAAGATTGTGGCGGGAGGGTTTGTGAATTTCGAGGTGCGGTAGGAAGGCTTCCAGTGTGTGCGCGAGAACCCGTGGCGTCGGGACTCGCTGATCGCTCCCACGTCTACCCGGCATTTACGTGCCGGGCTTTAAAAGGCCGCCCCCTCGGAACTGGAATCCGCTGACGCGCTGCTTCACCCAGAATCCATTTCTCTGGCACGCGCTTTTAAAGCTTTTCGAGGATGGCGGCGAGGAACCCGTCGCAGGGTTGGACGCCTGGAAGCGTACGCAGGAAGGGGCCGCGGGTAAGCGAGGCAAGCTCGGGCCAGATCAATAGTCCTTCTGCCTTGAGGCGGTCGAGTTCGGGGCGGACGTCGAGCAGCCGAAAGCTGGACGTCTCCTGCAGAGCTTCTTCGACCACGTCTTCATTTTCTTCTTTCTCCAGCGAACAGGTGGAGTAAACGAGGCGTCCACCGGGTGCGACTTGCGTGAGGGCGGAACGGAGAATCGCGAGCTGGCGCACGCGGAGATCTTCGAAATCTTCCGGTTGGAGCCGCCATTTGATCTCCGGATTACGGGCGAGCGTGCCGGTGCCGGAACAGGGGACATCGGCCAGCACACGATCGAAGTGGCCACGAAGCGGCAAGCGGCGCAAGTCGGCGGTGAGAACGTCGATGTTACCAATGCGTGGGTTGTCGCCTACGTTGTTGCGCGCGGAGACGGATGGTGTTTCCTTTGCGCCCAGCAGCTTCTGCAACAGCCGTGCGCGGTGTGGATGAAGTTCGACCGCCGTAATCTTCGCCTCGGGATTGCCGTCGGCCATGGCGAGCGTTTTGCCGCCGGGAGCTGCGCAGCAATCCAGGATTTGCGAGCCTTTGCCCACAAGCGCCGCAACCAGTTGCGATGCCTCATCCTGAATCACGGCTGAGCCGCTACGAAGCGCGCGGGTTTTCGAAATGTTTGCGGACTGCACGCGGCGTGCAGAGGCCAGCAAGGCCCCGGGAGCGAGTTCGATGCCTTCTGCGCGGAGATCGGTTTCAGCGGCGGGATCGCGCAGACGGATCGCCGTCGCCGGCACGGATTGATCGTACTCACAGATCTGGTGAGCGGCGGCAAGGCCATACTCGCGAACCCAGCGCTCCACCAGCCAAGCCGGATGCGAGAACGCGGGGGCGAGCGATTCGGCGGAGGCGATTTTTTCCTCGACGGAACTTGAAGCGTCCGCAGGTGGCGAGGTTGCGGCAAGCTTGCGCAGCACGGCGTTCACAAAAGGAGCGGCGGAATGCTTGCGGGCCCGCTTCACCAACTCGACGCTTTCGTGGATGGCGGCGCGCGGCGGGACGCGGTCAAGGCGTCGCAACTGGTACAGTGCGAGGCGAAGCGCGGTGAGGACTTCAGGATCGAGCCTGGAAATGGCTTGCGAAGATGTCTGCGCGATTTCGTCATCGAGAGTCGCCCGCCAGCGCAGGACGCCCATCACCAGTTCCGTAGCGAGGGCGTGGTCCGCGGTGGAAAGGGATTCGTACGCGGCAGAGTGCAGGAGTTCCGAGGCGTAGGAAGACACGCGCTCAACCCGAAGCAGAATGTCGAATGCGGCGGTGCGGGCTGGCGAACACCGGGGCTGCGGCGAGTAATTTTCTGGTTTCAAGATTTCAGTATGACCGAAGCTGGTGGTGGGCGGAAGATGTTGGGCATTTGCGGAGCGTCCTAAGTTCTTCACCACAGAGGACACGGGGGTTCACAGGGTAAGGCCAGCGGCACATTCAGAGGCCGAGTTTCTCGCCGGGCCTAGGACGGTAGCCGTTCAGAAAATCGGAGGCGGACATGCGCTGCTTGCCTTCCAGTTGGAGTTCGAGAAGTTCGAGAGATGAGTTGCTTCCGCAGCCGACGAGGAGACGATGTCCTTCAACGTGGAGCTGACCGGCGGGCAGCGCGTTGTCAACCGGCAACGCGCGACATATCTGCAGATTCTTTCCACGGAACTTCGTGTAGACGCCCGGCCAGGGCTGAAAGCCGCGGATGCGATTGAAGATTTCGGCTGCCGACAGAGAGAAATCTACGCGTCCATCTTCTTTCTTGAGGATGGGAGCGAGTGTGGCCTGCGCGTGATCCTGTGGCCGCGGGTGAATCGTGCCAGCATCCAGGCTGCGCAAAGTCTCGACGACGAGACCGGCGCCGATGGCGGCCAAGCGCGGCGCAAGGGCCTCGGCAGTGTCGTCAGGCGCGATTGGGATTTCGCGTTGCAGAAGAATGTCACCGGTGTCGAGGCCGGCGTCGATGCGCATGGTGGTAACGCCCGTCACCATTTCCCCTCGCGCGATCGCCCACTGGATGGGCGCTGCACCGCGGTATTTAGGGAGCAGAGAGGCGTGGAGATTGATGTTGCCGAGCCGGGGAAGATCGAGCATCCATGGCGGAATGATGCGGCCGTAACCGACAACTACGATTGCGTCGGGCTTGAGGGCGGTAAGCTGCGCGCGCAATTCGTTGTTGGCTTTGATCTTGTCCGGCTGCGTGATGGGCAGGCCTAATTGCAGGGCGGACTGCTTGACCGGAGAAGCTACCAGCTCGAGGCCCCGGCCCTTGGGGCGATCTGGCTGAGTCACGACCAGGCGGATGTTGAACCCGGACGCGGCGAGCTGCTGCAGCGTAGGGACGGCGAAGCGCGGTGTGCCGCAGAAAACGAGATTGAGAGATTGAGACATGAACTCACTGAATGATTGACTCATTGCATCATTGATGAGGTCATCCGATGAGTCAATCTCTCAATGCCCTACCATTCTCCGGCTTTGACCATCTTGCGAATCTTGCGCTTGATCAGATCGCGTTTGAGGGCGCTGATGCGGCTGATGTAGAGCTTGCCGTTCAGATGATCGGTTTCGTGCTGGAAGGCGCGGGCGAGAAGCTCCTCTCCGGTCTTCTCAAAAATTTTTCCGTGCACGTCCTGGGCGCGGACCGTGGCCTTGAGGGCGCGCTTCACGTTCTCCCGGAAATCGGGAATGCTCAGGCAGCCTTCGCTTTGCGTGTGATGGCCTTCGGTGTGAATGATTTCAGGATTGATAAGAACCAGCTTGGCCTGCGCGTCTTCCTGAAAAGTGATATCGACGACGGCGATGCGGCGCGAGATGCCGATTTGCGGTGCGGCCAGGCCGACGCCCTTGGCGGCGTACATCGACTCGAACATGTCGTCGATGAGTTTCTTCAGGTCCTCGTCGAAAACAGTTACCTTCTCGGCGGGTTTCTCCAGGACCGAATTGCCGAACTTGACAATGGGATAGATCATCGTAGGTTAGATCATCAGTAATTTGTGGAATCAGTAGTTTTTCAATTGGTGGCGGTAGCCTTCGAAATTGCGCAACGTTTCGAGCATGGAATCGCCGCCGAATTTTTCGAGCGCACAACGGGCCAGGGTAAGCGCGACCATGGCCTCGGCGGCGACACCGGCAGCGGGAACAACGCAGACGTCGGAGCGTTCATACGCGGCCTTCACGGGCTCGCGGGTGGAGAAATCCACCGATTGCAGCGGACGGCGCAACGTGGAGATTGGCTTCAGATAGCCACGGACGCGAATTTCCTCGCCGTTGGAAACGCCGCCTTCGATGCCGCCGGCATTGTTGTGGGTGCGCGAGAACGCGGTGAAGCCGGAAGCGCCCTGGTAGCCAATTTCATCGTGTACGGCGGAGCCAGGAGAAAAAGCGGCCGCGACGCCGGAGCCAATCTCGACGGCCTTCACGGCTTGCAGTGACATGACGGCGGCAGCGAGGAGGGCGTCGAGACGCTCGTCCCACTGGGCGTAGGTGCCAAGGCCCGGCGGAACGTTGTGAGCCACGACTTCGAAGATTCCGCCGAGAGAATCGCCAGTCTTGAGGACTTTGTCGACTTCTTCTTTCATGCGCTGCTCGGTGTCGGGGTCGGCGCAGTTCAGAAGAACATCTTCGCGATCGTAAAGAGAACGAATTCTCTCCCACGAAACTTCGCCTCGCACGGATACGCTGCCGGTGGTCACCACGTGGCTGAGAACTTCGAGTCCCAGCTCACGAAGAAAAAGTTTGGCCAGAGCTCCCACAGAGACGCGGGCGGCAGATTCGCGGGCCGAAGCGCGCTCCAGCACATAGCGGGCTTCCGGGAAATTGTATTTCAGAGCGCCGGCCAGATCCGCGTGACCAGGCCGCGGAGAAGCCACACGCTTGTGCTTGGCGGCATCACCGGCTTCCACGGGCAACGACTCTTGCCAGTTTTTCCAGTCTCTGTTTTCGAGTTGAATCGAGACGGGGGAGCCAATGGTCTTACTATGCCGCACTCCGGAGAGGATGTGGGCGGTGTCGCGCTCGATCTTCATCCGTCCACCACGGCCGTAACCCTGCTGGCGACGCCAGAGTTCGCGGTCCATGAAGGCTTGGTCCACGGTGAGACCGGCGGGCAAGCCTGAAATGAAGGCGACCAGGGCTTCGCCGTGAGACTCCCCCGCGGTGAGATAGCGCAACATGAATGGACGATTGTACAAGATGCGGCGTTCGACGGGGACAGCGCGCACCCACCGTGGGGCGGAACTTTGAAAAACAGGAGCGCCCTTGCGGTCCCGATCGGAGGGACCGTGGGAGCAAGCGTTACAATTACACAGAGGTGGCCACGCTCCAGTCTTCGAGCCGCATTTGGAGAACTGTGTGCCGCCACAAACAATGCGAAAAGAGAACTCTGAGAGCGATAAGAAGATCCGCTGCGTTTTGGTGCACTCGCATGTTCTCGTGCGCGAAGGTCTGCGGCGCCTGCTGCAGGATGAATCCGACCTGGAAGTGGTGGCCGAAGCGGGGAACGCGGCCGAGACTCTCAAGCGAGTATCCGAGCACCAGCCTAATGTGGTAATCGCGGACGCGCGCGCTCTCGGGCTGGCTGCTCCAGAAGTGGAGCGCATGCTCCGAAAGACTTCTTCTCAGAGCAGGATTGTGTTTCTGAATCTGGACGAGGAAGATCCCGCGCAGCAAGCGGGGTCTGCCGGCGGTTTGGCGCGACGCGGCACGGACGCAGCGCGACAGATCTCGGCCCAAGAGCTGGTAAAGATGGTGAGATATGCGGCAGCCGAAAGCAGGGCGGCCCTGTTCGAAGTGCCACGCCTGGGGCGGAGCTCGACGGAAGCGCTCACTCCCCGCAAGCAAGTTCTGACCATGCGGGAACGCGAAGTGCTGAAGCTGCTGGTCGAAGGCAGAACGGTGCAGTCTGCGGCGTCCGTTTTGGGTTTGAGCGCGAAGACGGTGGATGCGCACAAGTTCAACCTGATGCGCAAGCTGGGCGTTCATAACAAAGTAGATCTGGTGATGAGCGCGATTCAGATGGGGGTTGTTAAGGTTCCGGTCAACTTCTAGAAGTCTCTAGCCATCTTGTAAATTTTCGACGCACACGCGAAACCTTAGCGGCTAAAGCCTGATCTCTGAGGAGCTTGTACGGCACGGCTGAAGCCGTGCCCTTCCCGAAACCTTTCACGAGATCTCTTCCAGCGACGTTCCGCGCACGCCTCCGGGTCAATGAAACGCGGCGGCTGCCAGCTCGGCCAGGCTGGAAACTCTCAAATCAGGCTCTGCATGGGCGGCTTTGACTGCGCCCACACCGGCTCGCGCGGAAGGACGGTTGACCCAAACTGTCGCCAGGCCGAGGGCCTGGGCGGGAATCACATCGTGGTAAACGCTTTGGCCGACGTGGAGAATGCGGTGAGCGGGGGCCTGGATTCTGGTCAGGGCCAGCTCAAAAATCTTTAACGCGGGCTTGTAGGCTTGCGCCTGTTGTGCGGTGATGACTTCATCGAATTCCACCTCAAGCTGGGGGCGGGTAGCGGCGAAAAGATCATCGTCCACGTTGGAAATGATCGCCAGGCGATAACGGCTCTTGAGCTTTCGTAGCGCCGCGACGGTATCCGGCCAGGGTTTCCAGCGGGCCAGTGAGTCGGGCAACGAGCGGATTTCGGCGGCCGACGGTACGTAGCCGAATTCGTCGCCGAACCGCCGCACCACCGACTGCAAAACCTCGCGATAGCGGCGAAATGGGCCCTGCTCGGAGTGCAGCTCAAAGTTTCCGTAAAGTTCCAGAAGAGTGGCGTCATCGATTTTCTTGCCGTGCGCGGGGAGGATTCGGTGTAGAGCCGCCAGGAGTCCGGTTTCCCAGTCGATTAGGGTGCCATAGCAGTCGAAAGTCAGGATTTCGAAGCGGTTGAAGTCGAGCATAGTGGGAAGATTATGGCGAAACTATTCTGCGCTAGGGTTGAACTCCCAGCGGGTCGCGTTGTTGGGAAAGTCCTTTTCGGTCCAGGCCAGCACCACGCGCGGACGGACGCGGTAGACCACCGATTCGCCGGGCAGGGGCATCATGGGCATTTTGTACTTCGTGCGAGAGGCGTCGTCGAGTTTCTTGAAAGTGGGCTGGTCGTTGATATCGACTTCGACCGCAGTGCCCTCCAGGATCACAACATCGTCGCCAGAATCCAGGTGGATGGAGACGGCCGGATGATGAGCGAGATTGCGAGCCTTGCGTGAAGCTCGCGCGGGTCCGAAATATAGCGCACCGTCCATCCAGAAACCCCCCACGGGAATGGAATGGGCCCGCCCGGCAGGACGCGCGGTGCAGATCCCGTAATTACGCGACTTCGCCAGGCGCGTTTCCGCGTGGCTGAAAGGCAGGTACTTCTCGCGCGCTTTCAGGCGGTACATAGGTGGCACGTGAGGCAAGCCGGTAGCAATAATTTTGGGTAAGGGAGAATCGGGCTGCTTTGGAGGAGCGGATTCTTTCGACGCCTTTGCCTTCGGCATACGGACCTCTCGCTTGAGTACACCGGACTTAAAAGGTTACCGCCGCGGCTCGAGACCCGGCAAGGACAGGCCGGGTAAGGTCGAAACCTCCTGCGACGCCGCGGATCGGCTGGGTCGTGTTTCCGTGACGACGTCCTGTAACTCTTCGTCCGGCGAGGATGCCGAGCTTTCTGCGGGCGGAGTCTTCTTTGGCGCGAGAAATTTCGCGGTGTTCAGCAAAGGACGCCCGAGAGACGCGTTGTAGCTGGTCCAGGGACTTTCGAGGTCGGCCTCGCGCTCGAAATGCGCGCGCATCGCCTCCATTTTTGAGTCCAGGTCGTCCATGTAATGCAGCATGAGCGCTTCCGGGAACATGGGCAGCTTGGGCGAGCCGAACTCGTATTGGCCGTGGTGGCTGATGATCAAATGTTCCAGCATGGCTTTGAGTTCGGGCGGAAAATCGGGTACCAGGGCGAGTTTGCCTTGCAACATCTCAAGCTCGATGACCATGTGCCCGAGAAGCTGGCCCCGCGAGGTGTAGGAGAACGAGCGGTTGTACGCTAACTCGTGAATCTTGCCGATGTCGTGCAGAAACGCTCCCGCGATAAGAAGGTCGCGGTTGACTTGCGGGGAATTGCGGCATCCCAGATCGCAGGAGCGCATCAGCGAGACCACGTGGTCGAGCAGGCCGCCAATGTAGGCGTGATGCAGGGTTTTCGCGGCGGGAGCGTTGCGATAAGCGGCGGCAATTTCAGGGTCGGCCATGAAGGCCTGGAGTAATGACTTGAGATAGGGGTTATTGATCGACACGACGAAGCCGGCCAGCGCCTGCCAGAGTTCGTCGATGTTTTTCGTGGTTTTCGGAAGGTAGTCCGAAAAGTCGATCTCCCCATCGCCCAGCTTGCGGAGCTTGTGGATGGTCAGCTGGAAGCGGTTCTTGTATTTGTTGACCAGGCCCTTGATCTTGAGAAAATCGTCCTGCTCGAAGGCTTCGAGGACATCCTCGACGTTGTCCCACATCTTGGCCTCGAGCTGACCGGTGCGATCGCCGAGAGTGAGGGCGAGGTAGGGCTCACCGGTTTTCTTGGGCTTGATCTGTTTTGAGACGACTACGAAGCTGGCCGTGACAATCTTGTTTTCCTGGCGCAGGCAGTCGCTGATATAGAAGTCTTTCACAAAGTGTGTTCCACGAGTATAAGCGACCGCCGGCCAACGCTCAGAGCGAAACCTTCACAGTACGCCCAGCTTCTTCTTTTTCTTCTTGCTGAGCTTCTTGGCGTCGGTCGCCTTGGGGGCGGTGGTGTCGACGGGCTGGGTCTGGTTGGGGCTGGCTCCAGAGTCCACAAACCCTGGTGCATATTGGATGTAGGCCTCTTCCCGTAACTTGGTGAGATAAGCGCGGAGCGCCGGTTGCAGCTTCTGGGAGTAGAGGGCGTCCTGAACGCGCGGCTCGATCGTTTTCAAAGGAGGAACTCCGGCCTCCTGATGTTCAACGACTTTCAGGATCACGTAACCCTGTTTGGTCCGGATGACGTCGGAGACATCGCCGGCTTTCATGGCGAAAGTCTTGTCTTCCAGTTCCTTGGCGAGCTGGCCCCGTTTGAAGATGCCGAGCGCGCCACCGTCCGCAGCCGAGGGGCCGTCGGAAAATTTCTTCGCGATTTCTTCAAATGACGCGCCTTTGTGGATTTGGTTCAGCAGGTCGTTGGCCTTGGCTTCGGCAGCCGCTAGAGCAGCTGTTTCGGCGGCCTGGCGAGCGGCATCATCGGCAGGCTTCTGGGCAGCGGGGTCGGTCGGAGCAGGCGCAGCGCCTGGATCCGGCCTCGCCGCTGCTGCCGCCGGTGGGGCAGCGGCGTTGTCGGGCAGATGCGGCTTGGCAGGAGCGACCAGGATTTCACTGAGCCTGATCTCTTCCGGTTGCTGCATTTCGTCTTTGTGCTCGTCGTAGAACTTTTGTACCTCGTCTTTACTGATGCTCAGGCGTCCGCCCACTTCTTCCCCGATCACCTTCTGGGTGATGATCTGGTTTCGCATGTTCTGCTTAAAGTCTTCGTAGGAGATTCCTTGTGAGGACGCGGCCTTCTCCAGGTCTTCCATAGTCTCGAGCTTCATCTCTTTGCGCATCTGGTCGAGGCGCTTGATGAGCTCGGTATCGCCGTTGATGCTGAGATCCTTGCCCTTCTCGAGCAGGAGTTGCAGGTCGACAAGATCGCGGAGGACATCCTTCTCCCGGTCCGCGAAACACTTGTCGGGATTGGCTGCATCCTGTTGCTTGCAGTCCTCTGTGAGCGGGGCTTTGCTGCGATCGACTTCCGAGCCGGGCACGATCTGGTTGTTCACCCGGGTGACGATATCTTCGCCGACCTGCCCGCCCTGGGCGGGCGCGGGGGAGGACAGGCATAACAAAGCACTAATCAGCGAAAAAAGGGTCTTCATAGATTGTTCATGGAGCCGCTGCCGGTCGTGATGGCGAAGGGGCTTCGAGCTTTTGAATATTTTACTCCTGAACCAGCAAAAACGCAGCCTATCTTGTAGAGTCGATGCCTGGCCGGACCCTAAGGTTTGCCGGCGGAGGTTGGCCCGCAAGGCGATCAGGCGGTGCGCACGACG
>VFSW01008715.1_pt1 | contig 14534 bp, 13 predicted proteins | sample 5358111 | NCBI WGS metagenome assembly VFSW01 (sample SAMN11554181, study PRJNA540505) | mine drainage metagenome | isolation source: sediment from site ElyBrook_90M | place: USA: Ely Copper Mine, Vershire, VT | collected 2017 | reverse complement strand
TCAATGAATATAGATAAATGGATTAAGGTTTTATTTTTGTACAGTGTATTGTCTTTGGTAAGTCAAGAAGTGTATGCCTTAGAAGATGAAATTCAAGTATATGATGACACCATCAATGCCAAAGGAATCTGGGGTGTTGAAATGCACACTAATACGACCTTAGGTGGCCCGCCTGTTACCCCCAATCCTGGGGAGTTAGCGAATCTACATCAATTAAGAAATACCTATGAATTGAGTTATGGAATTGATGGGCATTTTGAAGCAGGTTTATACCTTCCTTTTGTGCATGAAGCGCAAGGACCTATTGAATTTGCCGGACCCCGAGTGCGGATGAAATGGATTGGAAAAGCGGCACCCCAAGGGGGCTCCTTTTATGGTTTTAATGTTGAACTCTCTGATGTGAAATACCAATTTGAGGCACAGCAACAAGCCATTGAGCTACGTCCCATTATGGGTTTGCGAAATCCAGATTGGTTGATTGCATTTAATCCTGTTTTTGATTACACCACTCGTCCAGGGTTTAGACAACAGGGGCCTATTTTTTCTCCACAACTCAAAGTTGCTCGAACGGTGGCCCAGGGATTACAGATGGGTTTTGAGTTTTATGGTGATGTGGGTCCAGTGGTCCAACCTTATTACTTATATCAACAGGGTAATACTTTATTTGCTGCCATCGATATTGATCGCGGCCCTTGGATAGTGAATGCTGCCGTAGGACGAGGTTTTAATAGTTTCGCTGATGGCTGGACGATTAAGACAATTATTGAAATACCTCATAATTGGTTTCAATGAGACACCTGGTCTCTTTCTTTCTCTTGTGTTTATGTGTTTCTTCTGCCTTGGCGGATTCTGCTTCACTTGCCGATCAAAGTTCAGTTCTTTTTCCTAGTTTGCCAGGGTTTGAACTTCATGGGGATATGACATTGATAGATCAGTGGCATAGTGGTTTTAATCATCGCTTTGCCGATGGCGCCAATTCTCTTTCATCCTCCTTTGAAAACTCTTACTCCTCCGTGGAAGGGCTGGTAGGGGCCTATGATTTTGGTCAAGGAACTAAAATCATTAGCCGGATTGAAATGATTCGTGGCATTCCCTTATCTGGGGCAGGTGGGTTGGCAGCACTGACTAATAATGATGTACAACGAGTGATGTATAACCGCTTTCAAACTTATGTGGCGCTGGCCTATATTTCTCACACCATAGATTTTGGCGGAACTGATAATAATAAAGCCCCAGTGGATGATCCTAATTTAGAGCAACGCACAGCAAATCAAATGGATCGCTTAAATATTATTTTAGGTAAGGTGGATGTGTTGAGCATGTTTGATCCCAACACCTATGCTCACAAAGGAGATAATCAGTTTCTGAATTGGTGTTTTATGACCTCCTGCGCTTATGATTATGCCGCGGATGCCAGGGGATACACCTACGGTTTAGCCTCTCAATTAGATTGGGGAGATTACTCGCTGAGAGCAGGCTATTTTGCTATGCCAATTTTACCTAATCAGTTAGCTATCGATACTTCTATGGGACACCATTTTGGAGCCAATCTTGAACTTGAGCGTCGCTGGCAAAGTGGTGCTCTGCGTTTTTTGGCCTATCAAGGTAGGATGGATTTAACGAATTATGCTAATTACTTGAATCAAACCGGTGTGTTTGTACAACAGTCTCCTAAATATAACGCCAAACGTGGTGGGGTGGGTCTTAATGTTGAACAAGCTTTATATAAAAACGTGGGTTTTTTTGCTAGAGCATTTCGTGACAGCGGCACCTATGAAAGTATGGCTTTTACTGAGGCGGATGCGAGTCTCTCAGCAGGTTTTTCCTTTGACGGAGAGGCGTGGTCCAGAGAGGGGGACAATGTAGGAGTGGGTTATATTCAAAATCACATCAATAGTGTCAGACAACAGTTTTTAGCCGCAGGCAATTATGATCTATTCATTGGTGACGGTAATCTTTTATATGCCCCGGAGGAAGTACTGGAAACCTATTATCGATATCGTATAAAAAAAGGTATAGAACTCACTGCAGATTGGCAATATATCCAAAACCCTGCCTACAATCAGTATCGTGGTCCCGTTAACGTTTACGCTTTTCGTTTGCATGTAGAGTTCTAAATAACACTCTTAATCGCGACTGGTTAAGAGTTTCCAGTTGTTTTCGACGATTATCATGTCCCCTCCGTTGTTTCCCGGTGGCCGGGAGATGCTCACGGCATAGGGAAACATTGAGATCAGAGTTCTCTCTACTTTGTTCACTCCCGGTCAGGACCCTATGGTTCTCTCATCAAGGTTAGTTGCTAACAGGGCTATCTACAGTCGTCGCGCTATTCGTCCTCCCCCTAAACGGCGAGGATTTTCGAGCAATCTGTTAAAATATGTTTATTTTGTGACGTCATAAAGTATAGGAATAAAGATGCTAAGAGTGAATGCAGATTTTAACGAGCGCGTAGTGGTGGAGACCAATACCTTGCCTTGGATCGCATCCCCTCAGCCTCAGATTAAAAGAAAACCCCTTGATCGTCTCGGTGGCGAAATCGCCCGTGCCACCTCCCTTGTGGTCTATGAACCTCATTCATCCTTTCCAGAACACAGACATGGTGGAGGCGAAGAAATACTGGTGTTGAAGGGGACTTTTTCTGATGAGTCAGGTAATTATGGACAAGGAACCTATATAAGAAATCCCCCGGGGACTAAGCATTCTCCATACTCTCCAACGGGATGTATCCTTTTTGTGAAATTGTGGCAGTTCTGTGCTGAAGATAATGAGGTGGTAAGAGTCAACACCCAAGAGATGTCTTGGTATGAAGGATTGGTACCTGGGCTACATGTGCAGCCATTACATGAACATCATGGAATTCATACAGCATTAGTAAATTGGGCCCCTAATACACAGTTTCAAGGGCATAGCCATCCTGGGGGTGAGGAGATTTTTGTCTTAGAGGGAGTTTTTCATGATGAATGGGGAACTTATCCCAAGGGCACATGGATACGAAGCCCCCGTTATAGCCGACATACCCCTTTCACAAAAAGTGAGGGCGCTATGATCTATGTTAAAACAGGACATCTTGGTGCAACTTATTTACCTTTTCCCTCTATGGTTTAAGATAAAGTTCATGGTTTGCTGATCATGGGGTTGCAAAATTACTACGTAAGTTGTGTGGAGATCAAAAGATGTTTATGTTAATTGGGATAGTCATCATTATTGTTTTACTCTTGATATTACTTTTTGCAGGGAAAAAAGATAACTATCCCGATAATAATGCATTCAATACACTTAAGGACGAACTGAATAAATATCAAGGTAATTTAACTGGTCGCCTTGAGACCATGGTGTTGCAGGCCAACCAAGTAGCAGAGAATATTAATTCCTTAAAAACCGAGTTGCAGGAAAAGCTGGATCTAAAACTGACCCAATTATTATCTGAAGCCCGTGATGAAAGAAGAGTAACCACTGAGGCTCAGTCAAAAGTAATCGATGAATTACGTTCTGATTTAAATCAACGCTTATCTTTACTTACACAAACTATTAACGATCAATTGATGGGAACCAGTCAACAGTTAAGGGAAACAATTCAGAAACGACTGGGTGAAATTCAAGAAAGTAATGATAAAAAATTAGAGGAAATGCGCAGAACCGTCGATGAGAAACTGCATGCAACTCTTGAGGAGCGTTTAGGTGAAAAGTTTAAACTGGTTTCAGAGCACCTTGATAAGGTTCATATTGGACTTGGAGAAATGAAAATCCTGGCCGAAGGGGTTGGTGATTTAAAAAAAGTATTCACTAATGTTAAAACAAGAGGTACTTGGGGAGAAGTACAGCTGGGAAGTTTACTTGATCAAGTCTTGACTCAAGAGCAGTATCAAAAAAATGTCATTACTGTTCCGGGTTCCAGTGACCCTGTTGAGTTTGCTATTAAATTGCCCGGTTCAGACAAAGACTCGCAGGTATGGTTACCTATTGATGCCAAATTTCCCATTGAAGATTACCAACGTTTAGTCGATGCTGTTGATCAGGGAGAAATGGACAAGGCTGAGCAATATGGTAAACAACTTGAACGCCGTGTTAAAGAGGAGGCTAAGACTATCCGGCAAAAATATATTCATGTACCCGACACCACGGATTTTGCTATTTTATTCTTACCCACAGAAGGGTTATACGCAGAGGTGCTGCGCCGTCCTGGACTGGTGGATAGTATTCAGAACGAATATCGCATTAGTGTTGCAGGACCAACAACCTTAATGGCAATTTTAAATAGTTTACAGATGGGTTTTCGAACATTGGCCATTGAGCAACGCTCAGCTGAGATATGGAAAACCTTAGGTGCTATTAAATCAGAGTTTTTAAAGTTTGGTGACGTGATAGAGGCTACACGTAAAAAACTTGATCAAGCCACTAAGCAGTTTGATGAAGTGGATCGTCGAACTCGGGTATTAAAAAGAACATTGCGCGATGTGGAAGAGTTACCCTTTGCAGAGGTCCCCTTATTAGATAACCCTGAGGAAACAGATGACTAGCCCTAGTACACGCCTGATTGCTTTTAATAAACCCTACGGTGTACTCAGTCAATTTACTCAAGAGGGTAAATGGCGGGGATTAAAAGATTATATTCAGCTACCTCATTTTTATGCCGCTGGGCGACTTGATGCAGACAGTGAGGGACTATTGCTGCTCACTAATGACGGTAAGTTGCAAGCTAAAATTGCAGACCCGACGTTTAAACTAGAAAAAACCTATTGGATTCAAGTGGAAGGAATGCCAACAGAGAAAGATTTTGAAACTTTGCGGCAAGGAGTTAAATTAAAAGATGGCTTAGCTCAAGCGGTGAGAGTAAAGTTACTTGATATTCCTGATCCTTGGCCGAGACATCCACCAATACGTTTTCGTCAAAATATTCCTACCTCTTGGATAGAAGTAGTGATTACAGAGGGACGTAATCGACAAGTCCGCCGTATGAGTGCAGCAGTGGGTTTTCCTACTTTACGGTTAATCAGAGTAGCCATTGGCCCTTATGGTATGAATGGATTAGAGCAGGGTTCTTGGCGTGAAGAGAAAATATCTCTTCTTTATTGATCTCATATCGTGAATTGTGGTGATGACTAAACTTTTTTGTTGTTCACAGTGCGGTAATTTTAGAGGCTTATTTCCTACTTATTGCGAATTTTGTGGCTCAGAGGAGTTGCCCACGGCTCACACCTCTTACATTAAAATTGACCTTGAGCGGGGTCAACCCACAGTTGAAGAGGCGATCGATTTTTTTGAAGGTTACTTGATTCGTGCAGAAGAGCTGAAGGTGCGTGCACTGTTAGTTCTTCATGGCTATGGCAGTTCAGGGCAGGGTGGATATATCCGAAGACGTTTTAGAGAACTGCTGTTGACCAACGAATGGGCTAATCGTGTTAATGAATATATTTTTGGAGAAGAATGTAAACATCTCACTGGCTTAAAGCTGTCGGCCTTACTGAGAAAAGAATTAAATAAGGAAAGGTTTATCAATAATCCCGGCTGTACATTGTTACTTCTTAAGCATATTGAGCTTAGGTTTTAAGAGTGAATCTTTGATACTGTCAAAGGGAATTTTTGTGCTTGTTTTTTAGCGGTCACATGAATCTTATTTTTACCTTTGGCTTCTAGCGTGAGTTTTTTAACATCCTTAGCTAACTCGGGATGTTTCTCAGCTAAAGCTGAGGGTAATTTCGCATAACCCATAGCGGTTATACTAATGAGCAATAAAGATGACAGAAATTTTACAGCTTTCATATTTGAATCCTTTCATTTTTTTAAATGCACACTTTGGTTAACGTATTAAAGAGGCAATTGGTTGACTCTATATTTGAAAAAAAATGTTAATAAAATTAATTACGGATAATCTTGTCGAGTGGGTCTTACCACAATATTTGAGACATGAATATGTGGAGGTTGGTTCAAAGAAAATACAATCGTGTTAGCAATATCTATGGGTTGTAATAATGGACCAAATTTCTCGTTAAAGATATCTGTCACATCGTCTTTATAACCAGCAGCCTCTTGAAAACCACTGACTACCACTCCTGGTTCAATCAAGGTAACTCTTACCCCCTTGGGACCAATTTCACGTCGTAAACTTTCTGTTAAACAATGAACCGCAAACTTTGTCGCGCTGTAGGTGGCGCCAAAGGGAGAAATATGTCTACCCACTACTGAACCAATAACAACAATATCGGCTGCTCGGTGAGGGAAGTGAGCAGATTGCACGTCAACCATGCGTCTTGCGGCCTGTTGCAATAATTGAGCAGCTCCAGAAACATTCAGCTTTAAAATAGCGTCAAATTGGGAAAGATCGGCATCTTTAACCGAGCCACTTAATCCTCGACCTGCGTTGACAATGACCGCATCAACAGGCGCCTTAAAATGGTTAAGGGCTGTATTAAACATGTCTTCTAAATGTTTATCATCAGAGGCGTCTCCAGATACACCAATGAAGTTCTTACCAAGAGACTGTGACAGTGCAGTTAATTTATCTTGACTGCGCGCATCACCAATCACGCGGTGACCTTCTTTTATCAGTAATTCTGCGGTGGCTTGACCAATTCCAGAGGAAACTCCAGTGATGAGTACAACTCTTGAGTAATTTGACATGGTTTTACCTTAAATGCTTAGTACGCTTCCTTACTAATATAGTAAGCTTCTTTTTTGCTTAAGGCAAGATTAATTCTAAAAAAATTTTTACTCATTTTAACTCAATGTTTTTTAACACTATTATAGTTAATAAGAGGAAGAATATTGATTATTACTATTAATCCAAGTCTCGCCGTTGATTCTGTCCTGCTGTATTTGATTGGCTTGATTGCTCAAAGCGTTCATCATTACCTGATTACCGGACATAATATCCTGCCGCAAAAATTGCATTTGATTAACCAGTAATCCGGAAATTTGATTCCCTGCTTGCAGAACCTGCATTCTGCCCACGGCGTTTTGACTAAGCTGTTGAACGCTGGTTAGGGCTTGTTGCTCATTAACAAATTGACTGCTCTCTAAACCATATTGATTAAGTAGAGTACTGACTTGGCTCAGGAGATTACCGGTCCACTGCTGTAATCGTTGACTGTATTGTTGAAGTGGTTGAGAAGGGATGCCATAAATCTGACTGGCATTATCGTAGGTGTTAAGGGTCGAGTAAGTGAGTCCCTTAGCTGAACCCATTAAATTAATTAATTGCGACAATTGTCCTGAAACATTGGGCCACATTTGATCAGGTAAAGAGGTTAAGTTTTTCACTTGATTGGTGATCTGTTGTAATTGTTGGCTCGTTTGCGTGACAGCCTCTGAGAGTTGATTTACAGCGGTAGCCTCCTGCACCATTTGTTCGGGTAAGGTGGCTCCCGCTATGGAAGCTATAGGCCCTCCGCCACCAAAGGATAGAGCAGGGAAACAACTTAAGCATATTAATAGGATGACGCTAACGCAGGTCATGCTCTCTTAACCAATGTTGTGCAGCATGAGAGAGTTGCTTGCTCTGTAACCAGTGATAAGGCCACATATGGCCCCATTGTGCTTCAAGCTCTGTTATTTGTTGACGACATTTTTTATCCGCTACGCCCATAAAAGCTAATTCCACCTCAGATAAACCCAATTCAAATAACCGTTTTCCTTCTGGGTGCACCATGTAATATTGTTTTTTTTGTACAGCTTGACTCAGAATTGAAATTTGTCTTTCATTCAAACCAATTTTTTCATACAAGGGTTTGATCGATGGCGTGTTAGCCTCTCGATTAGGCAACAAAATTTTAGTTGGACAGGATTCCAGTATTAATTCAAGCAGACCCGATTGATGAAAATCGCTTAGACTTTGTGTTGCAAAAATAACGGCAACATTTAATTTACGTAATGTTTTTAACCATTCCCTAAACACTTGCCTAAAATGGGGATGATCAAGTACTACCCAAGCTTCATCTAATATAATTAGAGTAGGTTCACCATTGAAACTGCGTTGTAGACGATGAAAAAGGTAGGTCAAAGTGGGTAAAACTATCTTCTCATCGCGCTGTAATAAGCCCTCCATTTCAAACACCTGAAAAGGGTTATCCTGGAAAAAGTCTTTATCACCATCAAAAATATCTCCCGCAACTCCTTGTAGGGTATAAAAATGTAATGCCTGACGTAGATCCGTATTTTGTATTAGTGTGACAAGATGAGTTAGTGTCCTCTCAGAGCTTAATGTACTACTCATCTGTAATTGTTTTAAGGCGCGATAAATTTCCTCTCGACGTTTGGCATTTAATACTACTCCCTGTAATTGACAGAGTAATTCAAGCCAATCTTGTAAAAAGCCAATTTCGTTATTGTCATGTAAATCACTAAGTGGGCAAAGACGCTTATCTGACTGATGAAACGTCAGGTTGTGGTGTATTCCGCCGCACGCCTTAACCAGAGTCTGAGCTGAATATCCTTTATCAAAAACATAGACTTGGGCCTTCGGGTAACGAAATTGTTGCGCCATTAAAAAGCATAATAGTGTGGATTTGCCAGACCCCGTGGGGCCTAAAATAAGGCTATGCCCAACATCCTCAGCATGTAAATTAAGCCGAAATGGCGTGGCGCCCGTGGTCACCGTCAAGGCTAAGGCAGGGCTTGAGGCGGGATAGAGTGGATTAGGATGGTACTCTGATCCTGCCCAGACAGAGGTGAGGGGTAATAAATGACATAAATTCATCGTATTCAGCAAAGGGCGTCTTACATTTGCAAAATAATTACCGGGCATAGAACCTAACCAGGCTTCCATAGCATTGATATGCTCTAAACGTGCACTGAATCCTTGTTGATGAACCAGTTTCATGAGTAGCCGTGTTTTTTCGATTAATACGTTTTCATCGGGGTGACTCACGATTAGTACGGCAGTGAAGTAGCCATACTTAACCAATCCACTATTCACTTCAGTGAGTGCAGCCACGGCTTCACTAGCCATATCGTCTGCATCATGATTGACATGAGTCGCTTCGCCACCGGCTTGCTCTCGTAATACATTAAGCGCACTTTTTCTTTTCTGACTCCAACGTGCTCGATAATGATTTAATGCTTTCAGGGCATTTTCTTGACCCAGATATATAAATCTTGAACTCCAGCGGTAGGAGAGCTCTTGACGCGATAAAAAATCCATTAAGCCTGGGTAAGAATGAGCGGGGTAGCCTTCTAGGGCTATGATTTGCCTAGGAATGTGATCAATTCGTGGCATAAACCCGGTTTCAATATCGGCACAGCCTATTATGCTATCAAGAAAAAATGGGATTTCTGGGAGGAGTAACGACCGAGATTCCTGATATACACAAAAATTTAAATAATCCAACAGCTCGCTTTTCATCCCTTTACCATACTCAACCTCAGTGAGTCGATGAAGCTGTATAACATGACTTAAACGGTCCTCAATTTGTTTGATTTTTTCACTAAACACATTAAGGAAATAGTTAGCGTCTCCCTCGTTTTCTTGATTCATAAATAATAGATTAGCCCTTCGGGATCCGTTAACGGGGGGATGCCATGTTAACGTAAAAAAACTGTCGTTGATGAAACGATGGGGGGTATCTCTAAATTGTTCAATTCTGACTGCTTCGATGAGTTCAGTGGTGGCATCAGGAAAAGCGCCTGGATGGGTAGTTAATTGAGCAGGTACTCGAAACACATCACAATGAATCATCCAGCCCTCTTCAAGTGATAAAATTTGATTTATATGGCCGGTCATCCAATTCATTTCACTAGCACTCGCAGAATCTAAGTCAGGCCCCTGAAAGCGCCAACCCGCCAAGTATCCTCCACTTTTAGTGAGGATGATCCCAGGTGCCACCAATCCTGCCCAAGGAAGTAGGTCTGTGGCACTTAATTTTCTCCGTCTAAAGGCGTTGAGTGACCACATGTTAAAGCCATCTTGAAGTATAGGAAAATGGGTCGGTGTGGGCTAAATAGTGCTTTTGGTAACGTAAGTGTCTTAAAGTAATACGACTTAATTGGGGGTCATGGCGTGCTGCTTCACTAATTAACGTTTGCCCTGTTACCCACAATATGATGCCGATAATCAAAGACCAGAAATGGGGCAATGAAACAATAAAAATGCCACAAATAATCATTAGCATGAGTGATAAGTGCCTCTCTCCACCCATAATCAGTAAAGGACGGTTCAAAGCCCGGTAGAGGGGGATGGATTGATATGGCTGCTCACTCTCTCTCATGATACCAATGCACCAGTTAAACCTAAGGCCATTAAAAAGTTATTTCCCAAAACAATCATTGCTACACCTAGCACCACAAATAACGCCCTTTTTGCAATTCCTCCTAGTTCTTCACCAAACACGAGGGCGGCGCCTGTGGCGAGGAAAGCAATGACGCTGATACCTGTAGCTACGGGTCCTGTTAAATCGTCCTGTAAGGTTTTAATCGGGGTATCCCAAGGCAGTCCTCCCATGGTAGTTGCATGGCTAGTTAGGGGTAACCAAAGAGCACTTATTAGAAGGGGTAAGCGAAGGGTTTTTTGTAAACGATGAATCATATTCAGCTCCAGAGAAAAGATCATAATTAATCAGTTGTGGAGGAAAAAAATCATAATTTTCTAAGTGATACTGCTCTGAGCTATATTCGGTACAGTATTTCATTTCACATACCTGTCGTCCTTGAATAGTTTTATTCATCACAATAATTAAATCTATGCTGTGAGCGATCAATTGTCGATTTATTGAAGTACCTCCTTCTTCAATGAGTTGCTCTAGACGAAATAAAGCACCCTGCGCATCGTTAGCATGCAATGTTGAGATTCCTCCAGGGTGGCCGGTGTTCCATGCTTTGAGTAAAGCTAAGGCTTCGCTACCTCGTACTTCGCCCACAATGATTCGGTCAGGACGTAACCTCAGTGTTGTTTTAAGTAAGCGAGTTAAAGAGATATCGTTCGCTGTCGTCATTGAAACAGAGTTAGCGTTATGAAGCTTAATTTCCGGAGTATCTTCTAAAAGAATTAATCGCTCTTTAGGATAGCGTTGTTGTATTTCATTGAGGAGTGCATAGGCCAGAGTGGTTTTACCACTGCCGGTTCCCCCCACCACTAGAATATTGTGATGTGCTGTTAATGCATGGATCATTTGGTCATGTTGATGAAGCGTCATGATGCCTTGATGAATATAGTCAATTAAAGCAATGGGGCGACTCAATGATTTTCTGATGGAAAATATTGGCTGCTGTACTAAGGGTGGAATGACAGCTTCAAAGCGCGCATGATTAAAAGGCAATTCACATTCAAGAATAGGGGTGTCATGATCCACTTTGGTTTTTTTTAAACTAGCTAAGGTTTCAATGGCTAATTGAACTTGGAGAAGATTCAGTTTTTCTTTTTTGCATAATCCTTCGCTACGATGGTCAACCCATAGATGGCCATCGGTGTTAAAGAGTAATTCCGTTATATTAGGATCATTGAGATAAGTTAAAACAATGTCACCAAGATATTTTTGTAGTGCACTAAATTGTCTTGAATGAAACTCTTGAAGTTGACTTTCCATGTTGAGTCCATGATTGAAGGAAAAATAAGAATTGGTTTAGCGATAGCCAACACATCTGTCATTGATATAGGACCAACATAGCGTGAATCTAATGAAAGAGTGGGTAGATGACTGCCATATACCCAATACTGATTAGCGCTTAAAGTAAGATGATGAAGAGGAAAATACTGTTTCGTGGGGTAAGGCTTGCTCTGTGGTAGTAAATATTGATTAATGAATACTCCATTAGACTCTAAGCTAATTCGGTCCCCAGGCACGCCAACAACCGTCTTGATGAGACATGGTGTACATCTAGAGTGCAGAAGGGGAGTGATGACACGATGACACACTAGTATGTGGTCGCCATGATGTAGGGTATTGTGTAATGCACTGATTTGCCAAATCCCGATTGCCTCAGAACTGGTAAAGTTAAAACGATAGTCTGAAATAATGCATATCCCCATGATGAGGATAGGGCTACTCATGAGATAAAATTTGTATAGGGGTTTCATTAGGATTGACCAATATCAAGCTTGGCGGCAGGTAACAGCCTGTAATAGAACAGCTGTTCTTCAAAATAGCGAATTTTGTTAGCAAAAATTGGTGCATGGCCGGTGACCATTACAAGCGCATGCTCTGGAGACAGGCGCATAGCCTCATCGGCAGTGAGCAAAGGACGTCCTGAATAATGTATGCTTTGGGAGGTATGGTTTAACATCATCGCAAAGCGTGACCCTGAGTACTGCTGTTGAGATTGTCCTAAGGTGGTATTGCCCAGCATCCGGGATAATAATTCTGCTGTCTCAATTTTGTTAGGTGCGTAGGCCACACGAATGTGGCAATTACTTATGATAGATTCTTCTCTACCGTAGGCGGTATGCAACTGACTAATGTCTTGGACAATTAATAGGGCTTTTAGTCCATAGCCAGCAATAAATGCCAGAGACTCTTGAAAAATATCTAATTTACCAAGACTTGGGAATTCATCAAGTAGTAATAATAGTCGGTGATGGTACTGACTTTTACCTTGACCTGTCCCATCAAAATACATTTTTTCCGTAAGGCGTCTTACCACTTGATTGATGATCAAGCGAATTAAAGGTTTTAATCGATCTTTGTCGGAGGGAGGGACGATGAGGTAGAGTGTGGTGGTTTCTTGCATAAGGCTTTCTAGTGTAAAGTCAGAATGTCTTGTGTGTTGAGCTATCACTTCATCTTTGTATAATGAAAGAAAAGACAATGCGGTGGATAGGACGCCCGATGCTTCATTAGGAGCTTTATTGAGAAAGCTTTGGGTTGACTGCATGACTAGGGGGTGAGGAGAGTGTCCAAGATGGTGAGTATTTTGTATCTCTCTCATCACTTGCTCGATACTTTTTCCTGGTGTTGAGAGCAAAGATTGAACACGACTCAGGGATTTATCAGTTTCAGCATAGAGTACATGCAAAATCACACCAACTAACAAATCAAAACCTGTCTTGGCCCAATGATCATTGAGCCCGCGTCCGTCTGGATCGACAATCATGGTTGCTATATTCTGCACATCACGGGTTTCAAATTCGCTACCTAACCGAATTTCATTCAAAGGATTAAAACAGTGAGAATCGTGAGAGGTAGGTTCAAACTTCAAGATTCGTTGTTTTAATACCTGTTGTCTATAACCGCTAGTATGATGAAAGTTTTCCCCTTTGATGTCATGAACTAGTGCAGAGGATTGCCAACCCAGTAAAGTAGGTATGACAATACCAATACCCTTGCCGCTGCGGGTGGGCGCGAATACCAAAATATGTTCATCGCCTTGATGTCTTAGATAATGGCGCCCTGTACTATCTTGATAGGATCCCAGATACACGCCATCCTTTTGTTTGCTATCCATTAATCCAGTTGCTATCACTTGTTTTGTTGAGGCCCATCTGGCTGAACCATGATGTGTTTGAAGGTTGCGTAGAATAAAATTGTGTCTTTCATGGCGGTATAGAGTACCAAATAGCCCCATGCATATTAGGCACTTCATGGCAAAATCAGTAGGTAAACTTAAGTTGGTAATGAATAGGTATAGGCTTATCGGCGGGAGATTATTCGGTAGAACAATACCCATTAGCCACCATAGCGAATAGGTCAGTAAGATAAGTTTTACTACATTCATATCACGAGTGGTGGAGAGTGTTGGGGGAGTATTGTGAGAGTTCGTTGACATGTGATGTATTGTTGAGACGAGTTACACGTTGACGGTCTGGAATTGTTGTATCATTTGTTCAATTTGCCATTGTTGGTAAAGAAATTTAGTAGCTTCCAAAGCTTGCTTGATGGCAAGTTCGATACTAACGGTCTCTTTTTTTAGTAATTCTATCCAGTGCGCTGTATAGGATAGATGTTGCTCTTGGGTTTGATCAGGATGTACTGCAGTAAAATGTAGCTCTAACTCACGGCACAGAAGAAAAGCGCCTATTTCAGCGGTAATCTCCTCTATGCAATAAGCGCGACTCCCAAATTGACCGGTTTGGTCACGTGCTAAGCGTTGAATGCTTCCCGAGGCATGTGTTAGTTCATGGGCAAAAGTACTCTCTCGTCCATAGATACTGGTAAACTGATGGGAGAGAGGTAGTTTAATCATATCTAAATGAGGAGAGTAGTAAGCAAGATCAGAGGAAGTTTCGATGACGCTAACCCCGAGTCTCTGAGCGATAATGGGAAGGGGGTTATGGTTTTTGAATTCTGTGATGACAGTGTTGCTCTTTTCTAGAGGAGGAATACCGGAGATTTGTTCGGCATTAAACACCCTGGTAAATCTATAGCTGATTCTATCTTTAGCAGTCTCTGTGTTTGTTGCAACGCCTTGACCATCTCTGACGTCAGCTTTTATTATTTTTTTGATAGGAAGATATATTACTGTTCCTTTTTGTTGTGATCGTATAGACCAACCCGCTTTATTTGCTTGATTAAAACCCACCCATCTTGGGTCTAGGAAGTGATTAAGCTCTGCTGTGAGTGATAGGTGAAGGGAGTTTATTCCTTGGTAGAATTGCTGGGTCAGCGGATTAT
>VFSW01008714.1_pt1 | contig 14535 bp, 9 predicted proteins | sample 5358111 | NCBI WGS metagenome assembly VFSW01 (sample SAMN11554181, study PRJNA540505) | mine drainage metagenome | isolation source: sediment from site ElyBrook_90M | place: USA: Ely Copper Mine, Vershire, VT | collected 2017 | reverse complement strand
CTTATTCGCCGGCTTCCAGATAACGCCCCAGCTCTTTCACCATGGCGCAATGGGGCTCAAGCGCCTCGATGGCTCGTCCAGCCTCGCCGGACGACTGAATCTGGCAGTCCACATAGAAGATGTATTCCCAAGGTTTGCCGTGGACGGGCCGCGACTCAATCTTGGTGAGGTTTGTGCCCAGGGCAGCGAGCGCAGAGAGCGCGGCAACCAAGGAGCCGGGACGATTCTCGACCGAGAAGGCCAGACTGACCTTGTTTGCTGGAGCGCTCTGCACAAGGTCGCGCGTGCGTTTCACCATGAAGAAGCGGGTATAGTTTTCCGGGTTGTCTTCAATTCCTGCTTCAAGGATATTGGCGCCGTAATATTGAGCGGCGGATGTGCTGGCAATGGCGGCGGCGTGACGGTCGCGCAGTTCCATGAGTTGCTTAACGCTGCCTGCCGTATCGTAAAAGGCGAAGGCCTCCATCCTGGGGTGCGCAGCGAGAAAGAGTCTGCACTGTGCGAGGGCGACGGGGTGCGAAAAGACCCTGTCGATGTCCGCGACGGTGGTGCCGGAGATGGCGATCAGGTTGTGGCGGATTCGCAGCCGCGTCTCGCGCTCGACTCGTACATCATGCGCGAGCAGGAGGTCAAAGTGCTCTGCAACGGAGCCGGCGAGGCTGTTCTCAATGGGGATGACGGCGGCGTCGACATCTCCCTTGGCGAGCGCGCTGAAGGCGTCCGCGGAGAGAGAAAAGGGAACAATGCGCGCCTGGGCATCCATCTGGATGGCTGCTTCATGGCTGAATGAGCCGGCTTCTCCCTGGATCGCGATCTTCATTCCGGCGCCAGGTTCTCCTGTTTGTTGATGCTGAGGGAGGGCGGAGACAGCGGTTTGCTGTGAGCGCTTTCTGGCACCATACCACAGCTCGACTGCGGATTCGCGAGAAATTGTGTCGGAAGGCATGGACAATTACCTCCGCAGCCAGACGTCGGTGGCCACGAAACCAAGAAAGACCATAGCGATGACGCCATTCATGGTGAAGAAAGCCGCGTTCAAGCGGCGCAGGTCGCGCGGCGAGACGAGCGAGTGCTCGTAGGCGAGGAGCAGGCTGACAGCGGCGATGCCGAGCCAGCCGGCGCGGCCAAAGGAAAAGAGCAATCCGAACCACGCCAGCAAGCCCAGCATGGCGATGTGCATGCTGCGCGCAGCCCAGAAGGCCGCAGGAACTCCGATGGCCTGGGGCAGGCTGTGCAATCCGGTTGCGCGGTCATGGTCGAAATCCTGACACGCGTAGAGCACATCAAAGCCTGCGACCCAGAGCGTGACGGCGACGGTGAGCACCAGAATGCGGGCGTCCAGGCTTCCGCGCACGGCAATCCAGGCCGCAGTGGGGGCCAGTCCCAAGGCAAGGCCGAGCACGAGGTGGGACCACCGTGTAAGTCGCTTCATGTAGCTATAACCGAGCAGCACGACGAGGACAGCCGGAGAGAGATAGAGTGTGAGCCGGTTCAGTTGGGCCGCGGCCAGCACGAACACGAGAGCCATCAGCACAGTAAATCCAAGGACAAACTGTCGCGAGAGGAGGCCGGCAGGAATGGCGCGGTTTCTGGTGCGGGGGTTGGCCGCGTCGAGGTCTGCGTCGGCCCATCGGTTAAACGCCATGGCACAGGAACGAGCCGCGACCATGGCAACAAGTATCCATGCCAGAGTGCGCCAGTCGGGCATGCCATGGGCCGCAAGGACGGTGGCCGTGAGCGCAAAGGGGAGCGCGAAGATGGAGTGCTCCCACTTGATCATCTCCAATGTTGTGCGGGTTTTCCTCAGCAAGCCCATCGCGCTCTGCTCCATTGAACAGTGTACTTGAGGGAGCAGTGCACGAGCGACATTCCGATTCGGTTATGCGGAGGCTTCCGCGTCTTCAATCGTAGCCGCCATAGGCAGAACAGTGCTCACCTTGGTGATCTTGAAAAGGTCGAGTACGCGGCTATTTGTCCCGACAACAATCAGTTTGGTGCCTTTTGTCTGGCAATGGACGTAGTGATTCATTAAAAGGCCCATGCCTGCCGAATCCATGTAAGGAACCTGGCTGATATCGATGAGGGTGAGGCGCGGTGGGGCAACTTTGCGCAGCAGAGACTGGAACTCGAATAGAGTGCGGAGAAGCAACGGTCCAGTCAGGGAGAAGATGACCGTGTCGGCGGTCTTGCCTTCTTTGCATTCAATGGTCAGCGGGGAATTGGTGATCATAGCGAGATAAGTGTAAGAAAAAATATGCGTATTGTAATTACATTTTTGTGAATCTCACTTGGCGGCGGAGGTTCCCCGCCCAGGGGGAAGCAAGGAGGCGTCTCCACCTGTCCCCCGCACCGTCGTCCGAAGTTGTCGCTCGCGCCGTCGCCCGCAAAGGCCCGACAGGCGGGCGGGCATGGCCTATTGGGGGGATTCGGTGGGCTGGTTAGCCACTTGCAGGTAATTCTTGACGCTGAAGACGCCGGGCACGCTATTGGCGCGCATGAATGCAATCTCCTTGTCAGTCTGCGAATCGACGACGCCGTAGAGTTCCACGTGGCCGTTCTGGACGGAGATGCGAATGGGCCGAACGGGATCTACCGAGTATTTGTTCAGGGCCGCGTAGCCATAGATGGCGCGCGCCACCGCGAAACGCGTCTGGTCATCCATGATCGAGACCGGGTCGACCTCGATCTGGTTCTCGACGTCTTTTACACCTGGTGTGGTGTTGACCAGCGCCAGCGCGGAGTCGCGATCGATGTAGGTATGGGCATGCCCGCCCAGTGTGACGACGCCGTTTTGCACGCGGACGGTGATGGCGTTGAAGGCATTGCCGAAGCCGACACGGTCATAAGCCAGCGCTTCAGCCAGTTTGGCCTGGAGTGTGGGGTCGGGAATCGCGGGTCCGCCTACTTCAATCGAGTTGCGAACCGCCGCGATCCCCTTTACGTGGCTGATGCGCTTTTGGGCATCGGCTTTGAACTCGTAGAGAGCGACGCTGCCGGTAAGTGTGGCAATGCCGCTTTCGACGCTGACCCGGACGTTTTTAAACTCCGATTTGTGCAGGCGCGCCTGTGCGGCGAGCGTCGTGCTTTGATCCGCCTGGGTCTCCGCCACGGCACTGGAGCCGGACACTGCCGCCCAAGACGTGAAGGGAAGGCCGAGCAGGGTTGCGGCGAGCGCAATCGACCGCGAGGTGGAGGGGATTTGACGCATCGAGCAAATCATATTCGATTCTTCCAGATCAGAACTCGTACCTTCCGAATTTTGATGCAACAAGGACAACGGTACCGGATTTGTTAGACACCGGTTCTCGAAAACGGTTTCAGCAGGGACAGGTTCGGGACGCCGGCGGGGATTGTCAACGATAACGGCGGGTGGCTTTGACCACCATGGAGAAGACGCCGGATTCGTCGCGCGCGACGAGGAGGGAAACGTGGCGGTTGATCGCGATTTCGGCCTGCAGCAACTGCTGCGCCGTGGTGTCGACATCCGTGGCGTAGGTCAGCGTGACGTTTCTTCCCAGTTGCTCCTCGACCGTGATGCGCGTGGTGGAGTTGCCGAGAATGCCGAGGTAATTGGGGTCCACCTTGACGGAACCGGCGCCAAAGAGGCGTTGGACGCGGCTGCTGACGGTAGCGTTGAGCGCGCCGCCCAGCAGGGCGTCTGTGGTGGGGTTGGACGTGACCTGTTCCTGCTGCTGGGTATAGATGCGTTCCTGATTCTGTGTGCGGCCGAGGGCGAGAAGCGCCACCACATCAGACTCAGGCAGTGGAGGATCGCTGCGGTAGGTGACCGCCAGTTTGTCGGGTGGTCCATGGAGACCGAGCGTAATGTCGTAGTCCTCTACGCGGGCCGTTGCGTTCAAGTCGAGGATGGGCTCAATGCGCACGGGGTTGGTAAAGGTGATGTCGCCGCGCTGGAGGTCGTAGCGTGTGCCCGCAATGGTGGCGCTTCCCTCAGTGATGGAGACGCGGCCCAGGAGCGAGGGCGCGGCGAGTGTTCCGCGCAGGCGCACGTCGATATTGCCGGCGAGCTTGGCGTAGGCATTTTGAAAATTCAACTGCGGCGAGGATTGAATGCGCACATCGAGCCGGACATGGTTCGACGGCGCATCGGGCGGTGTGACCGGCTGCACTTTGGCGGCCTGCAGGGCCAAGGCTGCGACGTCCAGATCGGGACTTATGGTGAATCGCGTGATGAGGACACCACCGCTCAGGAGAAGGCTATTCTGAGCGCCCTGCAACTGCAATGTGGCGTCTGCCAGGGAGCTGACTCCATCGGGGTAGCGAATACGGATGCCTTTGCCGGTTACGGACAGGTTGGCAAAGATGCCCTGCTGGTAGGCCAGATAACCTGTCACGCTCAGCAAACCGCCGCCGGTTGTGGCGGTGAGGGATTTGACTTCGAGCCGGTTCTGGTTGAAGACCAGCGTTCCATTCAACTGGCTCAGACTGTTGGGCAGGTCTTCGAGCGCGAGAGAAGCATTCTGGAAATCGATGCGTCCACTGAGCCCCGGGTTTTGCAAAGTCCCGCGGGCGCGGACCTCAAAGGTTGTGGTTCCGCTGGCGGTGAGGTCAGGGTCCAGCGTCTCGGCCAGTTGCAGATTGATGGAGCCGCTGGCGGTCAGGTCCAGCTGCTGCCTGGCCTTCAGGTCCAGTGTGCCTTGAGCCCGAATGTCCGTCGCTTCGCCTGTGACGTGGAGGGGGTCCAGCGAAATGCGTTCGTTGGCCAGGGTTGCATGGACGGGTCCCGCGCTGTGCAGATGGACGCCGCTCACGGTGACGGCGAGGTCGCGCAGCCGGGCTTCACCGCGCAATTGATCCGGATGGCTGAGCGGTCCCTCCACATTGACGGAGCCGGCCAGAGACGATTCGCCGGAGAGTCCCTGCACATGCGCCAGCTTGAGCACAGCGCCGATGTTGAACTGCGAAAAATTGAGCACGGCGCGGGTGCTGTAATCGCCATGCAGTTCTGTTTGTCCATGTGCGGTGAGCGCGGCAGACTCAAAGTGGGTGGACAGGTCATAGATCAGGGTGCGGTTGACGGTGTGGGCCGTCATCTCCACGCTGCCTACCGGTTCTCCGCCCAGCGTAAGCCCGGAAAGCGTACCGCTGCCATCGAAGCGTGGGTCGTCCGGGGTGCCCGAGCCGGTGACGGAGAAGCCTAGTTTCCCCGTGGCGCTGAACCCCGCCTGGCGGAGTCGCTGAATACGGGCCACGTCGATTGCGGCGGCATGCGCATTCAACTGGAAGTGGCCGGACTTGAGGTCGTAGCTGCCCGACGCCGCGAGATCGCCAGCCTGATCGTTGACGGTGACGGAGGCCAATTGCATGACATCTCCAACGATCTTTCCCTGAGCGCGGATCCTTGCTATGGGCTCGCCGTAGACGGTGCCCTTGTCGAGCTCCACCCAGCCTGATCCGTCGAGCGCATGGAGCGGTCCGTCTGCCTGGGCCTGCGCATTGAGCTGACCGGTGAGGGGCAGATTCTGTCCAAGAAACGGGAGCAATTCGTCCAGCCCGACTTTCTCCGCATGGAGCTGTCCGTGGAGCAGGGAATTGGTGTCGAAGGCTGGGAGGACAGATGAATTGCGCGGTTGCTCGGCCGCTGTCAGCGTGCCTTCCACTGCGAGAACGGACTGTCCGTGGCGAAGCTGGCTGTGATCAATTGTGATGCGGGTGTTTGAATAGCTCCCTGTCGCATTCAGCGTGTCCAGGTTCACAAACTGCGGCTTGCCGGTCTTGTCATTTGGATTCGCCGGTAACTCAACTGTGAGCTGTGTGGCTTTCAGATCGCCCGCGATGTGCGGTGAAACGAGCGAACCGGACCAGGTTCCATGAAAATCCGCCTGGCCCGCCAGCGAAACCGGCAAGGCCGCGGTTCCGGCTTTTCCATTGCGCTGCAAGCCAAGGCTGCGCAGAATGGTGTCGAACTCATTGAGGTTGCGGGAGTGGAAGTCGACTGAGATTGCCGATGGGCTTGTGAGCGGATACGCGCCCAGATGGCCATGCGCGTCGATCTGGCTGCCCGGCAACGCAACGTGCATGGCGCGGAGATCCACCGATCCGTCGCGCTGGAAGTAAGTACCTTCCATAAAGCCGGATGCTGAAGCTTCTCCCGCAGGCGGCCGGTCCGATGCGCTGGAAGTGAGGTTTGCGCTCACTTCCAGCGTGTTGACATCTCCTTTGGTCCAGGTTGCGGTAGCCGGGCCATTCAGGCGAGCGTCCAGTCCGAGGCGCTGGAAAGGCTGCTGGCCAACCATATCGAGCACCGCGTCGAGCGGCACATTTTTGATCTGGGCCGTGACCTTGCCGTCGATCAGCAAGGGGAGCGGGGCGCTGGGGGGCGGCACCGGCGCGGGTTTGGTCAGCGGCTGCTTTTTCTCATGGCGAGAGCGCTTGACGGGGGGCTGGGCCGCCTGCAGAACGGCTGTGCCGGGGATTGGAGGAAGCCAATGGCTCAGGGCTACCTGGCCTTCCGCCTGCCCGCCCTGACGCAGTCGCGCAACGATGGAGCGGACAAGGAGCTGCTCCGGATCGGCATGAACCTGCGCATCCAGCGTGACGCCCTGGACGATGATGCCAGGCGCGATGTAGGACCCATCATCGATGTGGACCGGGCCATCCACCCGGAACTGTCCATTCATGCCGCTTGCCGTGACGTCGAGGCGCGCAATGCCCTCCGGAGCATTGGGATAGCCGGTGAAGCTTTCGAGCAGGCGCATATCCAACTCACCTTTGGCTGCCGCCTGCCAGCGTGGACGGGAAAAATCCATGAGCGCGCCGGAGATGTGGAGGGTGCGGTCGTCCGTGCCCTTGCTGCGGGCGGTGATGCTGAGCGAGCGCAGATAGGCCGCGGTGCGTGTCAGGTCGAGCGTGGCCTGGAAGAATCCGCTCACCGGCAGGGCGATGGGATGCGCGGCGCCGCCCCGGTTCAGGCGCAGATCGCTGGCGCCGCACGTAATCCTGTAGCTCTCAGGAGCCTGCGCTTGCGGCGGAATATATGCCAGTTGCACGGAGACGTTGTTCGCCTGGAGGTCAAGCCTCTGGGAACGGTTCTGGAAATCAAAGGAAGCGGCGCGGTTCTCGTAATCCAGCGATCCCTGCTCGACCGACAGATGCCCGGCCTTGAGATCGAAGAAAGTGTCCAGCGCGGACTTGCCAGGTTGCTGGGGCTTATGCGGCTGCGGCTGGTTGGTGGAACCGTCGGCGTAGACGATCAGGTGGAGCGCAGGACGAACGACATCGAGGTCGCGCAGCAGAATGCGCGGGCTGAAGAACCCGAGCACGCTGAGTTGCACGTGGAGTTGATCGATCTGCGCATAGGGAGCTTCACCCGCGGCTTCGCGGCCGTGGATGATCAGGCCGTCCGCGTCGGCCTCCAGCGCGAACAGATGCCACTGGAATGACGCAATCTCCACGCGCCCGCCGATTGCGGCTTCCAGGCGGGCCACGAGCCTTTTCCGGACCAGGTTCTCGCAGAAGCTTGAATTGGCCCAGAAGCAAACGCACGCCAGCGCAACGATCCCAAGGAGGGCCGCCGCCGCCGTGGTCCAGAGGATACGGCGCCAGCGTTGCGGCCGCGGCGGATGGGGCGCCATGGGAGGCATCATCTCCGGGCCGGTCATTGGGTTCCTGCTCCCTGCTGGCTGGCAGCCACAGCGGCCTCCAGGTTGGGGTCCAGCACTTCTACCTGCCCTTGCTTGCGCAGGTTGTCGAGCCACACGCTGAACAGGGCGTTGACCTGCTGCTGCAGCAGAATCTCCTCGATACGCGGCGCCACCTGATCGAGCGGCGGGGCTGTTTCGCCTGCGGTGTATTGCGGCATGAGCATATCGTGGTAGTAGGTTTCGATCTCTTCATGCGAGATGCGTATGCCCTGGCGGAAACGCAGCTCAATGAAGTGCAGAATCTCAAGGCGATTCTTGAGATAGGTCTCCACCTCCTGTTGCGTCAATCCGTGACTGGCCAGGAACTGCTTCCATCCTGCATCCGATGTGCAACTCTGGTGAACGCAGGCAGGCAGCTCTTTGCGCAAGATGGCGAGCCGTGCCGCAACGTCCTGGGCGGTGGGTTGAGCGGCCTGGGAGTCTTCCTCGCGAATCTGCTGCTGAATGAGGGTTCGGCTGATGAGGCGCTGAAGGGCCTGTCCGGGTGTTTCAGGTGTGCGCGTGGAGGTTCTTGGTTCGAGGATGGAGAGGCGGATTTCGTTGTCCAGATCGCTGGCCAGGATGGCCTGATCGTTGACAACCGCAACGATTCTATCGAGCACCACCGGAGCGGGGGGCGAAGTCTGGGCGCGCGCCGCAGCAACGGCGAAAGCGGCCAGGCACGCTGCCAGTTTGCCGCGCCGAAGCAGCCATGGAGCGATGAGCACTCGATTTGTGCGCGGCCTAATCATCAGAAAGTTTGCCCCAGGCTGAAGATGAAATTGAAGTGTCCAGCTTCTCCCACATGCTGATTGGCTGTGATATTTGACTCCGAATAGTTGATGTTGATGGGAAAAATGGGCGGATTCAGGTCGTAGCTGAAATCCAGGCGAATGGGCCCGACCGGCGTATGGTAGCGCAAACCGACTCCTGGCGCATGGGAGAAGTAGTTGAAGTTGCAGGTTCCCTGCTGGCCGGTGGAGGTGATGGCGCCGGAAGGCGCCGGGATGGGATTGGCCGGTGTTGAAGGGGTGAGCACCTTGCAGGCGTCGCGGTTTGGCTGGTTATACCGCAATGCACTTGCCCAGGCGTCTCCCGCGTTGGTAAAGACGTTGCCCATATCGTGAAACAACACGAGGCTCAGGGTATTGCCGAGCCATGGAAGGTTTGGGGGCGGCAGGCGCAATTCGGTGCTGTTGATCAGGGCTCCAGCGCCGCCAACGGGGAAGCCGGTTTCAGGATCGCGCGGTCCAGCGGCATTGACCGAGAAGCCGCGCAACGAGATGGGGCCGCCGGCGAAGATGCGCTCGGGCAGGGGGATCAGCTCGTCCGCGGCCGGCCCGTAGGCCCGCTCCTGTGCATAGCGTGAGTTGCGCGCCAGCACGATTCTGCCTTTGTCAAAGGCGTAATAGCTGGAATGCGATATGTCCACCCGGTTGAACTGCGCCTGGGCGCCGAAAGCATGATTGGAGAAGAACTCCTGGAAGCTGAAATAGGTGCCCCGGTGCGCATCCAGCGGAGAGTCGCGGGTGTCACGAAGCCAGGTGAAACCAGGGCCACCGACGCGCACAGCGGCTGCGAGCTGGGGAATTGCAGCCGGATAGACCTGCAGGGTGTCCGACGCTACCTTCACGCGACGGAAGTCGAACTCATAAATCAACGTGTTGGCGCGCGAGATGCCGGAGCTTGGAGAGTTGAAATTCTCAGTCACCCGCAGGCCGGCATCGAGTTTGGAGGCGACATAGGTTGTCACGTCCTGGCTGTTGGCATATCCGCCGGTGAAGTTAAGCCCGAAGTTCCGATTCCCATGAAAATGGGGATTCTGGTAGATGAGGTTGAGCTGCTGTTCGAGAAGGCCGTAGGTGCCCTGGATGGAAGCCGACTGCTCGCGTCCGAAAAGGTTGTTGCGGGTCACGTTGGCGAGCACGCGCGGGCTGATCCCCGTTTTGCCGCTGGGGTTGCAAGGAGTCCCGCTGATTTTGAAGCCGGCGCAGTTATTTTGCGGAGTGCCGGTCTGGGCCTCAAAGCCAAAGCCGTAGGTGAGAACCCAGCGGCGCGCCTCTGTGGTCTGGAGCAGGACAGTTTTATTGATTTCGCCGCCGCGCGGATTCTCAATGGCTGTCTTGACCTCATTGAACAAGGCGAACTCGTAGAGGTTGCTCTGAGTCTGGGCGAGGGCCGACTGGTTGAGTGGATCGCCCGGATGCAGCGTGATCGCTCTTGCCACTGTGGAGGGACGCGTGTAATGAAGCCCGGTGAGCAGCACCTTGCGCACAAAGATCTGCGTTCCCTCGGTAATGTGAAAGGTCACATCCACTTTGCCGGCATCGCCGGGTTCAGGCTGCTGGGAGACCGTGACCTCCGCCTGGTCGAAGCCGCGGCTCAGGTAGTCGGTGAGCAGGGCATCGCGGTCACCGGCCAGGTTGAGCGGGGAAAACAACTGGCCGGGAGCGGTATTGAGCAAGGGAAGCAGCTTGCTCGCCTCGACATGATCGTTGCCGTCGAGTTGCACGGAGCCCACGCGCTGCTGTTCGCCCTCCACGATGTGGTAGACGACGGCCAACCCGGCAGGCTTGCGGGATGGTCGCGCTGATGGAGCTGCGTCCGCCTTCGCCGGGTTGACCAGGCTTACCTGGGGGCTGATGGCCACCTTGGAAAACCCGTTGTTCTGGTAGACGGCCTGCAGGGCGCCGATGTCCGCCACTACGAGCGCCTGGCTGTATGTGCCGTGTCGATCCAGATAATCGGCAGCATGGACGCTCAGCAGTTCTTGCAGGGTCTGCGCGTCGAAGTAGTGATTGCCTGCGACGGACACGCGCTCCACGCGCCGCCGCGGGCCCAGAACCACGTTGTAAATGATGTCTACTTCATCGGGCCGAGGGGTCTGGCGCTGATGATCCACTTTGACGTCGAAGTAGCCTTGCCGCTGGAAATAGTCGCGCAGACGGCGATTGCCCTCGTTCAACAGGTCCTCATCGACGGTGCCCTCTTCATAGACGGGGATGGCCCGCTTGAGCCGATCCGATTCGATGTTGGCGCCCTCGACCCGGACGGTGACGACGGGGCCGCGAGTCGCCGAAAAGTGAAAGCTGGACAGGTCGGTATCCGGCGCATAATCCTGCGATGTCAGCTTGATCTCCGCCTCCAGCCGATTTTGCTTCTGGTAGTGCTTCAGAACACCGGAGAGGGCGCGATTTGCGGTGTCATGATCAACGCGCGCTCCGCTGCGTAGATGGGCCCGGCTTTTAAAGTCTTCGATACTCATGCCGGGATCGCCGCTCACCTTGACGTCGCCCACGTGTGCCTGGGGGCCGGAAACCACATGGAAAGCGATATCCATGAGTTGTTCGTCGGGATGCGGAGTGAGTGTCTGGGTGATGACCGGCTCGTGAAAGCCGTTGTCGGCGAGGGCCTGGCGCATCTGGGCGAGACCCTCGTCAAGCCTGGCCTGGGTGAACCGAGTGCCGGGCGAAAGGCGGCTGGCGTACTCCAATTGAGTGTTGAGCGTGGCGCCCTTGGCTCCATCGACAGAGACTTTGCCGATGAATGTGCGCGGAGTTCCTTTGAAGGTGAGCAAAATACCATCACCCTGACGTGCACCCTCCACATCGATCCTGTCGAACAGTCCGGTTGCAAATAACTGGCGGAGACTCTGGGCCAACTGGTCTCTGCGCAAGGGCGTTCCGACGGCCTGGGGCAGGTGGTCCGGCAACGGAGCCAGGCGTGCCGTGGAAACCCCTTCAAAGACAATGGCACGAACCGTCATGCCTTGCCAGTCCGCAAGAGGGCTGAGCCCGTTTTGCGAAGGATTCTCGGCTGCAGGAGGGCTTGCGGGGGCGGTGGGCGCCTGGCTCCAGCCGCTTGCCGCAACCGCGCACCAAGAGACAATCCATACTGCCAGCAGCACGCCGAGCCCGCACAAATCGCCCCATCGCCCCGCCGGCTTTCTCTTCAAGACCGTCACTCCTGAGAATTACGGGGAATCGCGCCCCACTGAACGAAGAAGCCGCAACCGAGCGGAGCCTGCGACATCCGCTGCACCGATTCCGCGGCCCAACTCTGCGATTTCCACCGCTGCACCTTATACTAACGAGTAACGAAGCCGGGTGCAGCAAGTTCCGGCGTTCCCAGCAACGGACGGTCCCAAAGGAAGCGCATGCCTCGTTCCATTTCATCAAAATCATCGCCGCATGCCCAGGCTGCGGGGACGACTCTTCCGGGCAACGATGCGGCGCTCGCCATTGGCTCCAAACCGCTCCCGGCGCTCCTGCCTCCGAACGACGCTGAGATCCTGGCCCGCGCTCAGGCCGGCGACCATAATGCCTTCGCCCACCTCTACTCACTGCACAAGAGGCGCATCTATTCCCTTTGTTTGCGCATGGTGAACAATGTGGCCGAGGCGGAGGACCTTACGCAGGAGGCGTTTCTGCAGCTGCATCGCAAGATCGCCACGTTTCGCGGAGATTCGGCTTTTTCCACCTGGCTGCACCGGCTGGCGATCAATGTGGTGCTGATGCACCTGCGCAAAAAGGGACTGCCTGTCACGTCGCTGGATGAGGCCATGGAACCGACCCACGATGAAGGCCCCGGACGCAGCTTTGGCGCCCCGGACCTCTCGCTGACCGGGTCCATCGACCGGCTCGCACTGGAGCGCGCGGTGGCTGATCTTCCCGCGGGCTATCGGCTGATCTTTGTGCTGCATGATATCGAGGGATACGAGCACAATGAAATCGCGGCTATGCTGGAGTGCTCGATCGGCAACAGCAAATCGCAATTGCACAAGGCACGTTTGAAGCTGCGCGAGGCTCTGCGCACCGTTCGCCGAAAGGATGGCCAGCAATGACCAAACCGTCCAGAGAGATGAGCTGCGAGGAGTTCCAGTCCCAACTGGCGGAGCTGATAGGCTCCGGCGAGGATGCATCCCAACATCCCCATCTCAAGAACTGCCCGCGCTGCCGTGCCCTGCTGGCCGAACTGGAAACCATTGCCGAGGCCGCCCGCCAACTGCTGCCCATCGAGCAGCCCAAGGACGATTTGTGGAATCGGATCGAGTCGGCCATTCTGAAGGACGAAGATTCCACCCACAGCGACTGACCGTTTCCATCATCCGCCGCTGTAACCTCGCGCAGCGCCTTCGCTGGAAGTAGAGCCCTGGTGCTCACTTTTTGTTCTTTGCAGCCGATACACTTCTCATGCGCCAACTTGCTGCGCATGCCAGCGCGGCCAGAGGTCTGGCTGCGATTGCGGTCTATTTCGGTTGGGCCGCGCCGCCGGAGCCAGGCGCAGGTGGTGCAGCCACGAGAGAAACGCCCGGAACTACTCCCATGGCGCAAGCGTAGTAGGAGACGCTGGTTTGCATGAGGGGGTGGATGCCGCAAATATGGAGCGGCAATTCTTGAAACTTTTCACGATCTGCGTGGTCTAATGAAGGAAAGTTGATACGAGGACACTCAATGCCAAATCCGACCTCCTTATTGCCTCCCGAGAAGCCTTCCGACAAGAAGAATTCGGGGGTGCGCCGTGTCTCCGTACTTCCAGTTCGCGACACTGTTCTGTTTCCCCATGCTGTTCTGCCGCTTACGGTTGGGCGCGAGAGCTCGATTCAGCTGATTGAAGCATTGGGCGATGAGCGCTCGATAGTAGTGGCCGCGCAGCTGGATGCGCGGTTGGACGCTCCGGCTCCGACGGACCTGCACACGGTGGGCACGCTGGCCACGGTGCATAAGGTGGTGCGCATGCCCAACCAGAGCCGTTTTGTGTTCACGGAGGGAGTGGAGCGGGTGCGTCTGCTGCGGTTTGTCCAGACCGAGCCTTTCATGATTGCCGAGGTTGAGGAATTGCGCGAGGCGGACCCGGAATCCACGGCTGGAGTGGAGGCGCTGGTGCGGAATGTGATTGGCCAGTTCCAGCAGATTGTCTCCGAGTCGCCGACGCTCTCAGATGAACTGCGGACGATCGCGGTGAATATCGAAGACCCGGGCAGGCTGGTGGATTTTGTGGCCTCGTCGCTTCCCTTTCTGACCACGGCGGACAAGCAGCAACTGCTGGAGACGCCCGGGGTACTGGAGCGGTTGGAGCAGATGAACAAGCTGCTCGCCAAGGAGATCGAAGTCCAGCAACTGCGCAACAAGATCCAGAGCGAGGTGCAGGATCAGGTGCAGCAGACGCAGCGCGACTATTATCTGCGCGAGCAGATGAAGGCCATCCAGAAGGAACTGGGCGAGCAGGACGAGGGCCAGCGCGAGGTGGACGACCTGCGCCAGAAGATTGAAGCAGCGGGTATGCCGGAAGACGTGAAGAAGGAGGCGATGAAGGAGTTGTCGCGCCTGTCGCGCATGTCTCCGATGGCGGCCGACTATTCGCTGACGCGCAACTACATTGAGTGGCTGGCGGTGCTGCCGTGGGCCAAGAGTTCAGGCTCGAAGGTGGACACGGTGAAGGCCGGCGAGATTCTGGACGAGGACCACTATGGGCTGAAGAAGGTGAAGGAGCGCATCCTCGACTATCTGAGCGTTCTGGAGCTGAAGCCGGATATGAAGGGGCCGATTCTCTGCTTCGTGGGGCCGCCGGGAGTGGGCAAGACCAGTCTGGGCAAATCCATTGCCCGGGCGCTGGGCCGGAAGTTCCAGCGTATTTCGCTGGGCGGGATGCATGACGAGGCCGAGATTCGCGGCCATCGGCGCACGTACATTGGCGCGCTGCCTGGGCAGATCATTCAGAGCATCCGGCGCGCGGAGGCCAACGATCCGGTGATCATGCTGGACGAGGTGGACAAGCTAGGCCGCGATTTTCGCGGCGACCCAGCGTCGGCGCTTTTGGAGACGCTGGATCCGGCGCAGAACAACAGCTTCCGCGACAACTATCTGGATGTGCCGTTCGATCTCTCGAAGGT
>VFSW01008713.1_pt1 | contig 14536 bp, 19 predicted proteins | sample 5358111 | NCBI WGS metagenome assembly VFSW01 (sample SAMN11554181, study PRJNA540505) | mine drainage metagenome | isolation source: sediment from site ElyBrook_90M | place: USA: Ely Copper Mine, Vershire, VT | collected 2017 | reverse complement strand
CGGCAGCCGGCTGCCCGAACAATGGGGGATTGCGGCAGAGCAACGCAGGGCAGCCGACTTCTTCGACGTGAAGGGGGATCTCGAGGCCCTGCTCGCCGGCATCACCCACCGGGAGGCCTTCGCGTTCGAGGCGGCGGAGCTCCCCTGTCTTCACCCGGGCCGCTCGGCCCGGGTGCTACGGAACGGGCGGCCGGTCGGCTGGCTGGGAGAGCTTCATCCCGCGCTCGCGAAGGAGCTCGACTTTACATATGTCCCGATTCTGTTCGAGCTCGACGCCGGGAGCGCTCTACGCATCGAGCGCCCCGCTTTTCGCGAGGTTTCGCGCTTTCCGCAGGTCCGGCGCGATCTCGCCGTGGTGCTCGATGAATCGGTCGCTTTAAGTCATCTCACCGAGCGTGTAACCTTGTCCGCCTCGAGCCTATTGCGTGATCTCCGCGTTTTCGACGTGTATCGCGGCCCGGGCGTAGAAGAAGGTCGAAAAAGCGTCGCTTTGGGCTTGATTTTTCAGGACATTTCTCGCACTCTTACCGACGACGATGTGGCGCGTGCTGTTGCCTCGGTCGTCGCGGATTTGCGCGTAAGCTTGAACGCAAGAATACGAGAATAAGAGATGGCCCTGACAAAGGCGGAGATGGCGGAGGCGCTCTTCAACCAGCTCGGGCTCAATAAGAGGGAGGCGCGGGAGCTGGTGGACTTGTTCTTCGAGGAAGTGCGTGCCGCGCTGTCGAAGGGCGAGCAGGTGAAGCTCTCCGGTTTCGGCAACTTCGATTTGCGCGACAAGAACCAGCGCCCCGGCAGGAATCCGAAGACGGGCGAGGAGATCCCGATCACTGCCCGGCGCGTGGTGACTTTCCGCCCCGGACAGAAACTCAAGGCGCGAGTCGAAGCTTATGTTGGAGCCAAAGAATAACTCGCAGCTGCCGGCGATCCCGGGCAAGCGCTACTTCACGATCGGGGAGGTGAGCGAGCTCTGCGGCGTGAAGCCGCACGTGCTGCGCTACTGGGAGCAGGAGTTCCCGCAGCAGTTGAAACCGGTGAAGCGTCGCGGCAACCGCCGCTACTACCAGCGCCAGGACGTGATCGTCATCCGTCAGATCCGCAGCCTCCTCTACGATCAGGGCTTCACCATCGGCGGTGCGCGCAATCGGCTGACGGGGGAGGAGGCTCGCACCGATGTCTCGCAGAGCCAGCAGATCGTCAAGCAGGTCAGGCTCGAGCTCGAGGAGCTGCTGAAGATCCTGCGCCGCTGAGTCCCGCGGGCGGCGCGGCCGTGCGCGCGTGCCGGGCGGTTGTGGGAGCCCCGTGCGGCAGCTCGGATTTCAGGCCACGCCGCTCTCCCGCTCGAGCATCGTTTCAGCGTATCATTGCGGCTTGCGCGCGAGAGAACCCCGCTCGCGCCGGTTCGAGACCGAGAAGAAAATCCCCCGTCGGAGCGTGGCGCAGTCTGGTAGCGCACTTGCATGGGGTGCAAGGGGTCCCGAGTTCAAATCTCGGCGCTCCGACCAATCAAATCAGCTAGTTGCGCATCTGCGCCTTCCGGCTTTCTGCTGGTGGGGTACCAGTAGGGGTACCAGCAGACCCTTTCAGGCAAGGGGGCGGACGCCATGAGCTTCGGCTACGTAATCGCGCTCGCTATTCTCGTGACGATCGGCGCCTTCGTTCTCGAGGGCTTCCGAGCGCAGCTCGCACGCACCAATGAGCTGCTGCGCGAGATCGCCGACCACCTGGCCGCCATCCGTGGCTTTCGTAACTGAGTTCCAAGTCGCCGCCCGAGCAGGCGATTGCGATGCTCGAGCCGCTGAAGGAGGATGAGCCTGAGAGGCGCCCGGCGCTGAGCATCATTCGATAGCGGATCGCAAAGGATTGCACGAGAGCGCCGCCTGCCTGTGGGGCGGCGTTTCCATGCCCGTCTCTCTCGCCTCACCGGATGTCCGGAACTTCCGGAATTGCCGGAACGTCACCGGGACGCGAGCGGACGCCGGCCGCGGGGCCCCTATCACCTGGGAACAGCAGTTTGCTATTCAGCCGGGCGCGAGTGCCGCCCTAGCGTCTCGAGCGCCTCTACTGCACCCGGCAGCTCGCGCTCGCCATACTCGCACCCGAGAGCGCGCACCTGCTTCGGAGTGCATCCCCACCGGGCCGCGATTCGATTTGGATGGCAGGCGACGTGCAGCGCGTAGAGCTTTGCCACGGTCCGGCGGTCCTCCTCGCGCCATTGCGGACGGCCACGGAGGCGCATGGGTTCAGGTAGGGCTTCCGCGCCATCCGTACTTGAGCGCCGGCAGCCTTCCCATGCCGGGCTTGCGGGTGTATCGCCAATACTGATTGCCCACCCCGCAGAGGTATACCCGGCCTTCCTCATCGCCTTCTGACGGCTGCGCAGCAATCAGGCCCCGATGGCGCGGGCAATTCGCTGTCGGGGCGCTACGCGCTTCTCGTGCGCTTATAGGCGGATCGGCGAGGCTGCTGCGCGAATAGGGCAGCGTCCACTCCTCGCGCCTGATGTCCTGCAAGTCGCTGAGCTTCATAGAACGGCGCGCTTCTGCTGTGCGGCCCACTTCGGGTTGAGCTTCTCGAGCGGCGGCAGCTTCAATCCCTGCTGGCCTTCCTGGCGCCCGCGTACCACGCCCCAGAATACGTGCGTCGCGACGTACTGCAGCGCGTCGTGAATGTGCGAATACTCGTTTTTGTCCGGCGCGTCGTGATAGCGCTCGGCTGAGCCCGCGACCTTCACCCGCTTGTACTGATAGCGCCCGGCAAAGCCTTTGCGCAGCATCGTGCAGCGCGGATGAAGTACCAATTGCGGCTTGCCGTCCCGCAGGGTGTTGAGCGGCTTCTTCACCGACTCGAGGCGAATGACGACGTTTTGCTCCCCTGGCTGTATGCGAATGCCCTTGCCGCGCAGGATGTCAAAGCAGGTTTTCTCATCGCGATCCGCGCTCATGGCGCTCCGTTGCTGGCCGGCGGGGTCGCCGTAATCCTCGAACTCGAAGCCCGGCCAGCGCTGCTCGCAGAGACTCAGGACGCCATCGGCGAAGGTACTGATTCCCACGTCCTCGCCGCACAGCTCCTCGAAGATGATCCACCGGCCATCGGGTAGCACCTGCGTGAATGCGCACGCGGGAGTAAGGCCGAAGTCCCACCCGCGCTTGATGACGGCTTTGATCGGCTCGACTTCCGCGACGTGGAGCGTGTCATTGAACTCGGGATACACCGGCTTGCCGTCGCGCACATAGCCGTATTGGCCGTCCACGTAGACACGGGTAAAGTCGGCGTCTGAGCCAGCCATCAGGTTGGCGTAATAGTTCGGGCTCAGATTGGGCAGGTTCTCAGCTTCCGGCGAGCGGCCGCTCGGCTGTTTGAATAACTCGACGTTGCCGGCGTCATCATCATCGGCCTTGCGCTCCTCGAAAAGCCGATACCACCAATGGTCATCGTCCGGCGGGTTCGTGTCCATGATGATGCCAGGATCGACGCAGCCGCCCTCATTGCGAGGCGGGTAACGATCGACACGGCCCTTGAGCGCACGGATTACAGCCCACGGCACCTCGCGGGCTTCGTTCACGAAAGCGCCGGTGAGCTCGAGCGATAACAGGTTCGCGACGTGCTCGGGCCGGTCGAGCGCACGGAATAGGATCTCCACCTCGAGGTCATCGAGCTGGTTCAAGTAATAGATATGGTCGCCCTTGTTGAACGTGCCGAATACTCGATCCGGTAGCCAGTAGAGAAAGGTGCGGATTGTCGTGTCGGCGAGCTGGCCGTAGGTGTTGCGGATGCACGCGAACCGTGCCCTGCGCTTGCCGTCCGGCTGTAGATGCTGCCGCTTGGCCCACTTCACCAGCTCCATGACGCAGCCGGATGACTTACCGCTGCCGAATGGCCCCATGAGCCCGCGAATGAATGCGCGAGAGTCGCTAAAGCGCCTGATGGTCGGCACCGATTCATAGCTGTACCGGCGCACGATCTCGAGCGGCTCGCTCATCCCTCGATCACCAGCCTGCCGCGTACGCCGATCTCGCCCGTGTGCTCGGTGCGCGCAAGGCGCGGGACGTGGTACTCGAGCACGCGCAGGTAGATATCTGCGGCTCGGGCCGGGTCCTTCTTCGCCACGCGCTCGAGCCAGTCCTGCAGGCTCTCGACGTTGCCCTCGGCGAACCGCGCTATGGCGGCGCGCACGTCAGCCGTGACTTTGTTGGGAACGCCCTTCCTGCGGCCGATGCCGGCGGCCGGGGGTCTAGTTCCTTTTGGTGCGGCCATTCTTCAAGCTCCTGCATCAAGTAGGCGTTGCGCGTAGGAGGATTGAGAGTCGAAGTCGTTTGGATTGTCCATGAAGCGATCGCGCGCGGCGAGTAGCGACTTCAGCGCCGGGGGCGGCTCGGGTTTCTTGACCTTGTTCACCCTCACGCCCGGACCCTTGGGCGCGGGAACCTTTCCAACTTGACTGGCGTGATACAGCGCGACAAGGTGACGCGCGTCCGTGATGCTCTCGATGTCCGCCTGCGGAATACCGTACTTGCGCGCGTACTCGAGCATGTCCTGCTTCGCGGTTGCCCATCGAGCGGGGTCGCGCCACTCGGGTACGAGCCGCATCGCCTTTTCCTTCTCCACCGCGAGATACTCGGACGCAAGGCCCTGCGCATGGGCATGCACGTTCGCGAGGTGTTGGTTGATCTGCTGCTCGCGGGCCTGATAGTCAGCGAGTAGCGATTCAGCCGCCTGGGGGTTTTCGGCCTTGAGCCTTTCCCAATCGACTGCACGGAAGCTCTGCGCGAGCTGCTGATGCGCAGTCTGTCCCGCCGCAATCGCCTGCTGGATCTGCTGCGCCTTCTGCGACCGGGCCGTCTCCGCGAACCGCTCCGCGGACTCCATTGCCTCATACGAATCATGCCAGTCGGGCCGCTCGTCGGCTGTCTCTGGCCTATCGGCGCCCTCGACCGCGGCCGTCTGCCCCTGGTCCGGATCGGGCTTGCCGTCGGGGTTGAACGCGCCGGCATCGTAGAGCTTTTGGGCAATCTCGACGGTCTTGTCCGCATCGGATATGCCGTTGAACGGGTTGACCTTGGTGTCAACGTCGATGCGGTCGGTCTGCTCGGTCATAGCGTTTCCACTTCTGTCAGGAAGGTACGGGGGGATCACGGCGAACTCATCAGCGGCCACGCATCCAAGCCCGCACCCATCAACCCACGGCGCACAGCGGGAGCCGCAAACCGACTCGCGGCGGCAGCGCCTCGAGGCAGCGCACGGGCGCCACTCATGAGCCCCATGAGCCCGGCTTGGCCGAGGCGGCTCATATAGACGCGCGCGCCAACGTTGCTCCCGACCTGCGCGGCGAGCGGAAGCAGTCCTGCGGCCTCACCCAGCGGGACGCCCGTCATGTGGCCGGCGATCGCAAGCGGGATGGCGGCTGCGAGCCCGAGATGCGCGCTTCGGGTTGCGGTGCCTGAGTCGCCGACAATTGGCTTGAACGCCTGCGCGAACCGCGCACCTTTGTAAAGGTCCGAGGTGTTCTTGCCGAAGGTAAAGCCCGTGCGGTCAGCCTGCTGCAGCTTCGAGGCGAGGGCAGCTCCCGATAAGTTGCCTGTGGAGGGATTTACGATGCCGGTGCGGCTCGTCAGTAACATCAAGTTGCGGTATTGGCCGCGGGCTGCGGCGTACTCGGCGCGTTCCTCGCCGGTAAGGGCGCTCTCGAGAAGGTCGTCAACGTGATCCTTGGCCTGATAGAGCGCCTGGCCGAGATCCCGATCGCCGGTGGGCCCTGTCATCTGTTTGTAAGCGGCTTTGCCGAGCTTCGAGGAGAGCTGCCCGAGCTGCTGCGCGGTTGCGTGTCCGTTGCCCGCGAGCGTATCGAGCTGACTCACTAGCCCATTGTCGCGAATGCTCATGTCATTCGGTAACAGGCCCTTGAACTCCTGGTCGATCCCGTCGAGCGCGGCGTTCGTAGCCTGCGGATCGAACATGATGACGTGCCCGGGATTGCGGACGTTCTCGAAAGTGGCGCCGAGCCTGTCGTTAGCGCGGCCCATCACGTTGGCATCGACTGTCGCGGCATTCTCGCCGATGCTTCGAGCTGCGACACGATCGAGCGCGGCTTGATTGGCGGACCCGACACGCGCAAACGGGCCGGATGTCCACGGGTGCGACTGAAGGCTGGCCTCGACCTGCTGCAGCGGTTTCGAGCCTAGCTGCTGGCCCGGTGTCGCCCGAAGCCCCAAGGATTCACCCTGTGCGAGCGCTGACTGCTGCGCGTCAGTGAGAGCCGGCCTCGCGGCAGCGCCGATGCGACTTGCGAGCCAGTCGCCCGCGGCATCTCCTGCGAGCTTGCCGCCTGCGCCGAACGCACCGCCGAGCGCTGTATTGAGGAGCCGAGACTGCCCGGCCGTGGTCGGCATGAGTGCGCCCTGTGCGGCACCGAGCGCCGTGAGGGCGCCCAAGCCCTGCGCGCCAGGGATTAAGGCCGGAGCCATCCCGGTTGCATTCGAGCCGATCCAACCGCCCCAGGTTTTGAGAAGCGGCGCGTCGATTGCGCGCTTCTGCGCGGCTTGCCCGGCGAGGTTTGCCGGCGCCTGTCCGAAGCGCGACGGATCGAGCTTTGCTGCGGCGTTTGCCGCGATCTGCTCCGCGCCGAGGCCCCAATCAGCTAACTTGCTCCCTGACCCAGCAGCGATCTCCGAAAGCCACGAGGGCATCGTGATGCCAGTATTCAGAGGCCCGATCTGAAGCGGCAACGGCTGCGATGCGACGTTGGAAGCAGCATTGCTCGAGGTATTGCTCGGGGTTGGCGCGACTGTCGGACCGTCCTGCGCGGCTCGCGCAAGCAGTGTGTTGGCGAGATTCCCGCCACCCTGCGGCTGCGGCGAGCGCAGGGCGGACTGCAGGAGTTGCAATGCAGGGTCAACGGCCTGTGGCACTGTTCACCATTTCCTGCATGAACGCGGGATCGAGCTGTCTCACGAGCGCGCGTTGGGTCGTACGGGGCAGGTTGCGGAAAGCGGCATAGGCCGTGTCGGGTAGCATATAGGGCATCACGCGAGCGATTCTCGCGGTCCCTATTCGGGGTGCCCACTTGGCCGCCAAGTCGGGCGAGATCGAAAGTTCCCACACCCGAGGATCGGCATTGCTGGTGAAGTTCGATTGAGCGTAGAGCGCATTCCCGCCGTTGCGCTGCGCGACACGCTGCACGTAAGCGTTCTGGCTGATAACGTAATTGTTGGCCGCGTGGGCGGCTCCGACGAGATCACGGAGCGCCGCGGGAACATTGCTCTTGTTCGGGTTGCTCTGCCGCTCGAGCTCGACAATCTGACCGGCCTCGCGGCTCCCGAGCTGGCGTGATGCCGCGAAAGCCACCTGGTTGGCGTACTTATCCAATTCCTGGTAACTCGCGAGGGAGGCAGGAGGTGCGACACCGAACCACTGAGTTAGCGCCGCGGTCGCGGTGTCGGCCCATTTGCGCGCCGCCGCCGTCGGGCCGGTCGCGACGCCCTGGCTCGCCGCAAGAATCTGCGAGAGAGCGAAGTTTGACTTTTGTGCAGACTCCGCGGCGTTTTGGAGCGTGACCACCTGTTGCGCGCTCTCTTTGCCCGTACCGGCCATATAGCTGCTTTCCTGCGGGTTAGGACCCGCGAGGAGCGGCCCGGCGCCGGGGGCGCTTGTCGGCGCTGTCTGCGGCCCACCGAGCAAAGCTGAGCGCGGCACGTAGTTCCATTGCTGCGTCTGCGGATTCCAGACACGCTGTACCTGGCCCTGCGCCTCGCCTTTTGCAGTAGCACCGGCGAGCGTCTGACGCGCGAGAGCCATTCCCGGGATTGCCGAGGCCCTCCCGTTTGTCGTCGAAACGCCCTGCGAGGGATTGAATGTCGAAATACCGAGGGAGGCGAGCTGCTGCGCAGGGACGCCAACGGCGCTGACGTTGCCCGACCATGCCGCAATCTGTAGGCGCTTCTGCGCGGTGAGGAGCTGCACCTCGGCGCCCCTGATGGCGTCCGGATTGCCGCTCGCGAGAGCCTGTTGGTAGGCCATTTGCGCCTGACCAACGGCAGATTTCGCATATGCAAGCTGCGCTTGAAGCTGCGGGCTGTATTGCGCGCCAAACTGCGCGCCCTGCATCAGTGCTTTGCCGAGCGGCGCGGTGAGCGGCACGGCGGAGGCGAGAATGCCAGCATTCATGAGGGCCCGAGGGCCCATGCCGCCAACGCCTGGAGACGCAGCGCTTGGCCCCATCAGCCCAGGAGCCGGCGCAGCCGCCGGAGGCGCCGCTGGAACGGGAGAGTACGGCCCGACAATCGGGGCCGAAACGGCGGAAGGCTGCGCAGGGACCGCAGGAGCCGCAGCGACCGTCTGCGCAGCCCTCGCCTGAGATTTCGATCCTTTCGCGGGTTTCTGCGGCGCTCCCATCATGCCGCCAAGTCGAGAAAGTATGTGCAGATACAACGGCATCTGCTGCTGCATCATCTGGAGCTGATACTGCCGCATCTGCATGGCTTGCTGATTCGCCGCAGCGGCCTGCATCTGCTGGCCGGGATTCGCGCCGTACTGAGCGCCAGCGATAAGGCCGCTCCCCAATGCGAATAGCGGGCTCTGCATCGCCGAGGCGATAGGGCCGGTCGGGGAATTGAGGCTATCGAGGAGGCCCATCTAGTTGGCCTCGGCCCTGAGAGCTGCCTCGAGCGCCACAATGCGCCCCTCGACCCAAGGGAAGTCCGCACTGAGTTGACGCAAGTCCTCGAAGGCATCGTATTCGGGCAGGGACATGCTCGATATGACCCCGCGCCGAGGCTGTCGCACGGTGGGCGGTGGCGGGAGCTCGGGCAAGCCCAGCGCCTCCTCGAGCGAGCGTAGCCGGGTAAGGACTACGGGCCAGAGGTCAGCCATGCGTCGGAAGCTATCGAACCGAAGCTGTTCGGCGATCGTCAGTGACGACATGTCGGCTCCCTTCAGGAGTTGAATTGGACCGCACAGCGAGTTGCTGCTCGATGTGCTGGAGGCGCTCGAGAAGCAGCGGGAACTCTTTGAAGCGCCGCTCGGCTTCCTGAAAGATCACGATGTATGCGACTGGTAGGCTCATGGTTAATGCGTCATTTCTGTGATGTAGAGATCGCCGGCCGCGAGCCCGTAGGCGCTAACCTTGCCGCCCGGAGGGCATGCGAGAACGATTGCGGGGTCAGTGGCCTTGAGCAGCGCATCCTTGGTTGCCGTCGCTGCCGTACCCTGAGCGCTGATCCTCACCAGGCAGTCGCCGGTGCATGAGAGCTGGACGGCGTAGGTCTCACCGCTTACCGCTGTCGAGGTGCCAGTGCCGCCGCTGGTGTAGGACACAGACTGTCCGGAGCCGTCGATCGGGCGCCAGGGGCTTATGGGAGTCCAGCGCGACATTCGATCCTCAAGCCAACTGCGGCTGATTTAAGCTCATGGGTTGACCTTACCTGATGGCTGCGGAAACGCGGCGATTGCCTTTTTCCGCTCTCCTCGCTTCCCACCACGCGGGCCGCGAATAGCCTCAAGGTGATACCGCACCGTCCGATCGCACGGCAGCGGGTGATAGTGTCCCGCTCTCAGCACGGCGAGCACCTCGATCGAATTCGGTTCCTTGGGCGCGTACTCCGCGACGATGGCCTTGATAGCGTGGCGCAGCCGGCGACACTCATTGCCGCGGTACTTGGTAACGCCCCGCAAATCCTCACGCTGTGCGCGGGCTGCCTCGAGCTCCTTTAGCCGCGCCTCGTGCTCAGAGAGCGCCTGAGCGACGATGCCGCCGATAGCCGCCTGGAGTTCATCCTGTTCGCCCAAAAGCCTCCAGGCCCGTCCTATGCAGTCATAGGCTGCGTCAGGCCATCCCTGCTCGAGGTCGTAGATGGCGCGCTCGATAAGCCCGCGAATCTCGGTCACGACGCATCCCCTGCCAGCTCGGGCGCTTTCCAGCCAGAGCGGATGAGCCGCTCGCGGATGTCGAGCTGGCGCTGCTCGAGATGCCAGATAGCGGTGCGGTGCGCCTCGATCTGCCGGGCGATGACGACAAGCTCCTCGAGCAAAGCATCAGCGCTCATGCTGCCCTCCATGCGAGTAGTTGCCTGACGGCGGCCTCGGTGAGCCCGAGGCTCGAGGCGATGTCTCTGGCGGTCAGTCCGCGCGCGGCAAGCTCTCGGACTGCGGCGCGCATGGTCTGCGCGTCGGTTGGCTTGTGGCGATCTCGGCCGACGAGGGCGGCATAGTCGAGCACGCCGGTCATGTCGCGCCCTCCACGTCAGGGTGAACGGTCGGCCCTGGTGGCGTTCCCGGCTTCGCGACGTAGCCGGTGCAGATCGCCCATAACGCCACCGCCGGGTGGCCCTTCACCAGCGAGCACCAAAAGGCCGCGTCTGGCGGCGCGCTGTAGTGGGCGCAATCGAGGCACCGGGTGTACTTCGCCCCCGACAGCTCGGCCATGATCTGCGGTTTGTGGGCGCGGATGAATGATCGCAGCTCGTCCGTGAGTTTGGAGGAAGGCTCGACGTAGAGCTTTTCGCCCTGGATGCCGGCAGTGAGCCCTGCGGCACGGAGGGTGGCGAGGGGAGTCATCAGAAGTCCTCCCTGGCAGACCCGGGCTCGGATGCTCCGTGTCCATGCCGGATTTCCGGAATTGCCGGAATTGGCGGAATCGCCGTTGCGCCGCGAGATGCCGAAAGTTCCGGAAGTTCCGGACGTGCAGGGTCCGGAGAGGGGAGATAGCGGACCCAGGCGTCCCAGAGGTGTTCGCGACGGTACCCTTGCAGGGAACGGCCGTTGACCGTCACCTTGAGCGGCCTCACGTTGTACTTGGCGAGCAGGGAGGCGAGGGTGCGCTTACCGATGGGGCGCCCGTGGAGGTCTGCCCACGGCGCATCATCCTCGAGCCCTTCGCCGCTCACCAACCGCTCGATGACCGTCTCGGTGTGAATGGCGATTGACTCGCCGAAGATAACTCTCAAGTCGGAAAGCAGCCGTACTCCGAGACTTGCCCTGCGCTCCGCGCCGACCTTGCAGAGCGCCACGCAAGCATCGCGGGCGATCTGCGGCCACTTGCCGCCAGCAGCATCGGCGACCGCAATCAGCGGCTCCCAGACTTCAGCCGGTCGATCGACGATCCCGTCGGGAAGTTTCGGCCACGCCCGGCCGGCTTCGGCACCGACAATCTGCGCCCACGCGGCAAGGCGATCACGTAGAGCATGACCGTCTGGTTCATGAGCGCGGCTCCGAAATGGCTCGACGTGCTCGTTAGGGGCGCGGCGGCGCATACGCAGAATCACAGCGCGCGTCATGATCGTATCGGGCAGCTCGCCCAAGCCCGCGAGAGCTGCGGCGCAGAACACCGGGAAACCCGTCACCTCATGCTTGGGCCCCGTGCATCTCGGGATAGTGGCTCCGCGCTTATATCCCGCATTCAGGAGTGCCCGCAGGTCTTCGTGATTGTCGTCCTGCCCGCGCTTGTTCCAGATCGCATCCACCTCGTCAAAGAGCAGTGTCACCTGCCTGGAGGAGAGTGTGCGAAAGATGGCAGCCGGGGAGGCGTTCAATGTCAACAGGCTCTCGGGCACCAGCAAGTCCAGAACTTCCAGAACTCGCGTCTTGCCCGAGCCGGCTTCCGGCGATGAGACAATGAGCCGCGGGGTTGTATGGAACTCCCTCACCATATGGCAGTGCGCGGCCCACAGAGTCACGGCGGTAAGGCAGTGCTCATCGGGGAGCACGCAGAAGCGGCTCACGAATTTCCGCACGTCACCCAGGAGTCGATCGCCGGGAGACTGAAATACGGCACCGATGCGCTCAGGGGCCGCAAGCGCGCCGCACTCGCATACGGCGCATCGCACCCCCTCAATGAGCCGGAACTCCACCGCGCAGACGGCCGCTGCAGCGCCAGACGGGCAGCCCGCGCGCAGCTCCGCCAACTCCGCTATACTGCTTGCGTCGGCATTTCCAGCTGGCTTCTCACGCTCGAACTCGCGCCCGGGGCCGTTACCCCCGGGTGCGGGATTTTGTGCGCGCATGTCACTGCGCCTCGTGAGAGGTCGGATTGGGGCGGCGAGCCCGACCTGATGCGAGTAGCCGCTCGCGAGCGGCGAGGTAGTCGGCGCGGCGCCAGACCGCTCGGCCACCAACATATCCGGCAGGGGGCGGCAGACGGCCGTCGGCCACCATGTCGCGCCTGCAGCGGTCCGTGATCCCGAGATCGGCGTCTATTGAGGGGCCCGAGACGAGCGCGTCGCTTGGGTCAAGAGTCTGATTGTCAGTCGGCATTGTCGCTCCATATCCGGCGCTTGCCGGGTGTACGGGGCGATGGTCCGACTACACGGAGGGAACTAAGAGGCGGGGCTTATTTCCCCTTCAGTCATCCCTTGCTGCCGTCCATGCGGCTTCGCCGCCCAGCGCAATCCATGTCTTTCGGACCGTCTCCTCGCCGAGATTGAAGCGAGCCGCTACTACCTTAATCGCCTGGGTGACTGGTTTTTCGGTGCCGGCTGGTGTGCGGTCGAGTCGCTGCCCGACCGCCAGAAACAGCGCAAAGTCGCGCTCATCCGCAACAGCATGCGGGCGACTCGCCGACCAGACTCCGAGCGCCTTATCAGGGGGCGCGCCCGCATTGATCTGGTCGAGCGCCCCTAGAAGGTACTTCAGGTACTCATCTCGCTCCCGATCGGGCAAACGGCCGGCAAGCACGTCGCGCAGCCCAATGGCGGCTTGGCGCAGCACTTCCCGGGCGGCAAGGTTGTTGCCTTTATTGGCCTCGCGAATCTGCGTATTCGCCCCGGCGACGAGATCGGCCCACGGATCGGTTGTCTCAGCCATGACGCACCATCGGGATAACGGTCTGCTCGCGGCCCTCTACGATCGCCCGCAAATGCTCGCCCCACTTCTCGAGCGCTGCGCGCTTCTCGGGCAGGTAGTCGTGACGGTCATACACTTCGGCGATGTCGCCGGTACTGTGATTCAGTACCTTCTCGACGTGCAAGCGCGGGACGCCGATCCGAGTCATGAAGCTGGCCGCCGTGCGGCGCAGATCATGCGGGGTCCAATGCGCAATGCCGAAGTGCTTCTCATTGTCGCGCACCGCTCGCGATAGCACGCGCTCGGTGTATGACTTGGTTGCTTTCTTGCTGGCGTACGCCGGCAACGCATACTCGCTCTCGCCGGTCAGCGCCTTCAGCTTCTCGAGGATCTCGAGCGCAAGCGAGGAGAGCGGGACGACGTGCGCTTCTGGCTTCTCGCGCCGCGAATGACTCGACTTAAGGAGCGCGACGGGAATCGTCCACCGTTTGGCGGCAACGTCGAAGTGATCCCACCGGGCGAAGGTGAGTTCGCCGCGGCGCTGGCCGGTCACGAGCAGGAGCTTGAGCGCCAGGCGCGTCGGCTCGGCCATTTCAGCGGTGTCGAGTTTCTCCCATACGGCGCGGATCTCCTCCAGCGTGAGCACCAGATCGCGCGGGGTTTCGTCACCACCGGGGCGCTCGATGCCGGCCATCGGCGAGGCCGGAATCAGATCCTGCGCCGCTGCCCAATTGAACATCTGCACGAGGAGCGCATGCACGCGGTTCGCGGTGATCGGCGCCGGGCGATCGACAATGGCGTCGAGCAGCCGCACGAGCTGCCGCCGGGTGAGGTCCTCGGCCTTCATCTGGCCGGCCTTCTCGCCGTCGATCGTCGCGTCGATCAGATTGGACTTGAGGAGAGCGGCTGCGGCTTCGGGGCGCTTGCGCGGCTTGGTTTTTACCTTCGGATCGCGGACCCACTCTGCTCGCTCCTCGTCCCATCGCTCGGCCCGTAGCTTGCGGTGAACGAATTGCTCGACGAGGCTCGAGACGGTGTCGGCGTTCGCTCGGGCTTCGCGCACTTTCTGCTTCTGAGCCTCGCGCCGCTCGCGCTCCTCGATCGGGTCGAGTCCCGTTTCAAGCTCGCGCTGCGCCGGGGAGTGCATGGCGTGCGCATCGGCGAGGGTCACGCCGCCCTTGCCGAACTCGCCGAACACCATCACGCGGCGCTGCCGATCGGGGCCCGTGTAGCGGAATCGGAAACTCACCGCGCCGCTCGGGTATACCCGGACCATCAATCCCTCACGACCGTCTACGGTCTCGTCGTAGCGCTTCTCAGGCCGATTCTTGGGCTCTCTGCGGGCTTCGAGCCAGCTTGCGGTGACCTTCATGAGGGGCTCCGGAGCGCCGCTGTAGCGGCTTCGTAGGGGGTTCTGGCGGGGTACCAGCCGGGGTACCAGTTGCGCTCGGGGTACCAGCCGGGGTACCAGAAAACCCTTGCTTGTAGATTCCTACCAGTTCCTAACGGTGCCGTGCTAAAGTCGCGGCGAATGCAGGGGTTTCGAGCTTGTGCGCAGACCATGCGCTAGGAATACACCGGAATCATGCGGAATGCAACACTAGCATGGGGTGCAAGGGGTCCCGAGTTCAAATCTCGGCGCTCCGACCAGCTTTTCCGAATATCCCCTTTCGAGCTTATGGACACCTTCATGGACACCCTGCGAAGGCAGGACACCGTCCATGAAGGCATCCTGATTCCTTTGCCTCGCAGCGGCGATTGC
>VFSW01008712.1_pt1 | contig 14540 bp, 19 predicted proteins | sample 5358111 | NCBI WGS metagenome assembly VFSW01 (sample SAMN11554181, study PRJNA540505) | mine drainage metagenome | isolation source: sediment from site ElyBrook_90M | place: USA: Ely Copper Mine, Vershire, VT | collected 2017 | reverse complement strand
GATGGAATCACAACCTCCTGAAATCACTCACCTCTTTTTCAGTCAGGCTCTAAGACATGGATGACAATCTCGTGCCGAACGGATTGTCGATAGTATCGTGGTGCATGAAGCTGACGATCCAAATGCCGTCGTCGACTTCCTTGGTGCCGAATTTCTGACCGGCGAGGACCATCGCAATATTGATCTTTGGCCAGACCAGCCCGACAAAACTCGACCGACGGCGAACCGGAGTCTGGCCCGCTTTCGGCGCATCCCGGTCACCTGCTTACAAACGAACCGCGGATGGCCATCGCACGTTTTGTGGCCGTTAGTGTGGCCCACTCCGCTGCATTTTGGCTCTTCGCAACTTCGCAATCCACAAATCCGTTATCTCGAATTCGCCCCGTTGCATTGTCGATCAGACTTTGGCGGCAGGTATTGTCGGAGAAGGGGGAAAGGAGTGAGCCGTTGGGCACTTCGAGTTCACTTCGCGACGTGGCCAGCGACTGAAACAGTGCGGGAATGTCGCGGCCATAGTAAACCGCCGTCCATGAAGAGGCAAAAAGCACGCAGGCTATGCCAGCGCGTTTGTAGGACGAGCCGGTGCGCGCAGCTTTGCGTCGCGGCCTCGTCTCGCGGCTAGGATGCATGGGCAAGTCGCTCCAAGCTGGACGGCCGCCGGGTCAGACGGTGCGGTCTCGCAAAGCTGGCCCCGGCATTGCGCACAGGTTTATGATCAGGAGCGATGAAGCGCGTGTGCGAAAATCGCTCCGGATTGGTGACGACAACGCGAATGTCGCGTCGATGTTTGGCAAGGGCGATAGCATCCTGCTTCGGTAACATTGGCATCAACCTCGAGGAGCAGCTAATTTTCCGCAGGATACTCACCGAGCCGTGATAATTTTTTTTGGGGATCGCGGCGTGAAGTGTCATCACTGAAGTAACCGCTTTTTAAATGCCCCCCGAACATCGAAACAACTCGCCGCGTAGCTGGCGCGCGGGTCGCTCACCGCGACGAGAAAGATACGGCGTGATTGGGTCCACGGCGACGACGCCCCATCGCCAGTGAACAAGGCAGAAAAAGGCGATTCCCAACAACGCCGTCTAAGTGTTGGCGCGCTCGGAGAGATTCGAACTCCCGACCCTCAGATTCGAAGTCTGATGCTCTATCCAGCTGAGCTACGAGCGCGGCGCGCGGTGACCGCACAATAGCCGCTTCGCGGTTCTGTTCAACAGTCGGGCGCAGGCCAAAAGTTCCGCGGGCCGATCTGAGCGTCATACCGCCGCGACAGGGCGATATTCGCAACAATGGCGCGGAACAGAGCGCACACCGGCCGGTTGGCGTGACGCGCCCACAGAGACGGAGGTTCACCATGTCTGACTACCGGGACCCCAACGAGCCGCCGTGGCGCGGCGCAGAATATGAGCCCACGACGCGAGGCAAAGACATCAGTTGGGGATGGATCGCCGGCGTCCTTGCCATTGTCGCGGTGGTCGCCATCGCCTTTGGTGTCGGCCACAGCCCAACCGAAACAGCGTCGAACGACACGTCGCCCGCGGCGACCAAGCCGGCTCCCGCGCCGGCACCAAACCCGATGAATCCGGCGCTTCCCGGCTTAGCGCCACCGCCGGCGCAAGGAAGTGCGCATCCCCAATAACAAACGCCTGCCTAAGGCGCAAAACAGCCCCGGACACACCGGGGCTGTTTTCATTCGCGATCCCGTTCAAATAGACCGAGTACGCGGTAACAGGGCGCGGGCGTTGTCGCTCTCGATCTTCCGCAAGTCCGCGGCATCGAATATCTGTTTCAAACCATTGACGTGATCGAGCGAGCTGCGGAATGGAAAATCGGTGCCAAACAAAATCTGTGACGTCGGCACGACTTTGGTCAGCGCCGCCATCGCCGCGGGATTAGCGATCTGCGCGGTATCGTAGTGAAATTTTTGCAGCAGCGGCATGACGCCCTCGGGGGTCTTCGCCGCCGCGGACTTACTGAGCAGCGGTAGGCGGACGTAACGCTCGATCAAAAACGGCATGGTGCCGCCGCCATGGGAGAAAATAAATTTGATATCCGGACAGCGCGAGGCGGTGCCGGTGAACAGCAGGCTCGCGATCGTGCGCGAAGTATCGGTGCCGAACTCGATGATCGGCTCCGGCACCCCGGCGATAAGATTGACGCAACATTGCGCGTCGGTGGGATGGGTGTAGACGACCGCCTTGCGGCGATTGAGCTCGTCCATGATCGGCGTAAAAGCAGGATCGCCCAGCCATTTATCGCCATAGCTGGTGAACAGCCCGATGCCGTCGGCCTTGAGCGTGTCGAGTGCGTATTCGATCTCGCGGAGACTGGCATCAACGTTCGGCAGCGGCAGCGCCGCGAACGCGCCGAAGCGGTGCGGGTAATCGGCGGCAAGCTTGGCGCCGTATTCGTTGCAGGCGCGCGCCAGCGCGGCAGCCGCAGCCGCGTCGCCGAACCACACGCCCGGCGTGGTGATCGACAGCATTGCCGTGCCAACGCCGGCCGCATCCATATCGGCGAGCGATTTTTCCGGCGTCCATTCCAGAGTCGGCGGCAGACCGAGCTTGCGCCGGCCGAGATCGGCAATGTAGGCCGGCGGCGCGAGATGGTGGTGCACGTCGACGATTGGAATTTTCGCCGGCGTTTGCGCGCCGACCCGCCGCGGCGCAAGCCCGCTCAGCGCCAGGGCGCCTGCGCCGCCGAGCAGAGTGCGCCGGCTCAGCTTCGATCCGCTCAACGTCACCGATTCATTGCAACAGCTACAGCCACGAACCGATAGCCGGTGTCGTGCACGATCTCTCATCTGATGCTCCCTTTACCGATTCTCACTTTTTTGCTTGTTCCGGAAGCTATCCGGAAGGACCAACGAAAGTGGCGCGAAGGACGAGGGCGACTATACAGCTCACTTCTCAAACGCCGGATCGATCGGCACCCGGTAGCCGTTTGCCAGCCGGTTGGTTTCGTTGGCCATGCCAACGACGGCCATGAGCTCTGCGAACATCGCCTCGCTCATTCCGGCCTTGCGCGCCGCGGCACCGTGGCTCGCAATGCAGTAACCGCAACCATTGGTCACGCTCACCGCGAGATAAACCATCTCCTTGGTCAGCACATCGAGCGCGCCGGGCGCCATGACCTCCTTGATGCTCTCCCACGTGCGCTTCAGCGTCGCCGGGTCGTGCGCGAGATATTTCCAGAAATTGTTTACGTCCTCGACTTGCCGGGTGCGCTTGATGTCGTCGAACACCGCGCGCACTTCCGGCGCGGCTTCGCGATACTCGATGGGTCGGTGCGGAGCCATGCTGTGTTCCCTCACCCGCGCTGCGCCTGCAATGTCAGCCGGCGCGCTTCCTCAGCGCTTGGTTCGTCACTTCGCCGGTATCACCATCGGCTGGCCCTTCTCGAGTATGTAAGCGACGAACAGCTTGCACGGCTTGTCGCCGATCGCGCCTTCGGCAGGTATGGCGCGAGCGGGCAGCTCGAACGACTGGCCCGCGGTAAACGTCTTTTCCGGCTGGCCGTCGAGCGCAAGCCAGAATTGGCCCTCGACTACCGTCGCATCGACGATTCCCGGATGGCTATGACGCGGCGCCTTAAAGCCCGGCGCAATCTCGACCATGGCGGTGGTGACTTCATAATTCGAGTTCGGCACCGCGGCCTTACCGAGGACGTTGCGCTTCATTGGCGACGGCGACAATGGCGGATTCACCGGCGGGGTCTGCGCCAACGCGACGCCGCCGATGGCAAGCGCCGCGATTGCAAGAATGATGGATTTCTTGAACATATTGCCTCCCTTTGACCGGACCGACGCTTGGCGCGTTGCCGCCATCCTAGCCTTCCCACTCCCGTTGCGGGAGAGGGTATTGCAACGCTGATCCAGACCGGCCAAGACCTCGCGCCGCTCGGCTTTATGCGACCGCGGTCACTTTCGCCTGCGCGGCGCCAATGAGCTCGCCGAGTTCGGAAGCGGGCCGCGGCGGACTGAACAGGTAGCCCTGCACTTCGGTGCAACCTTCCGCGCGGACGCGTTCAAGCTGCTCGGTCGTTTCAATGCCCTCGGCCGTCGTGGCGATGCCGAGGCTCAGCCCCAAGCCGGCAACGGCCCGAATGATGGCCACGCAGTCCGGACGCTCGGGGAGTTCGCTGACGAACGAGCGGTCGATCTTGATCTTGTCGAATGGAAAACAGCGCAAATAGCTCAGGCTGGAATAACCGGTGCCGAAATCGTCCATCGAGATGCGTACACCGATCTCGCGGAGCTGGTGCAACGTCGCCAGATTAGCATCCGTTTCACCAAGCAGCACCGTTTCGGTGATCTCGAGTTCCAAGCGATCGGCGGGCAACCGCGAATAGGCCAGCGCCGTCACCACGGCCTTCACCACGCCGCGGCTGCGAAATTGCGCAGGCGACAGATTAACCGCCACCTTGAGTTCGCCCGGCCACCGCATCGCTTCAGTGCAAGCCGTGCGCAGTATCCATTCGCCGAGCGGCACGATGAGCCCGATTTCCTCGGCGAGCGAAATGAATTCACCGGGTGCGATCATCCCGCGTTCCGGATGCCGCCAGCGCAACAGCGCCTCGAAGCCGCTCACCGCGTTGGTATTGAGACTGACCAGCGGCTGATAGAACAGTTCGAACTCCCCGGTGACGAACGCCTTGCGGAGGTCGAGTTCGAGCAGACGCCGCGCCTGGATACGGCGATCCATTTCCGGTTCGAAGAAGTGCGCTGTTCCGCGGCCTTCGGCTTTGGCGCGGTATAGAGCGATATCGGCGTTGCGCAGCAATCCGTCCGGTCCGTCGCCGTCGCCGGGTGCGAGAGCGACGCCGATGCTGGCGCCGATGATGAATTCGTGGCCGTGGACTTCGTACGGCCTGCTCACAACCTCTATCAACGTCGTGGCCAGCGCGCTGGCTTCGTTGGGACCGCCGAGCGGAAACTGCACGACCGCAAATTCGTCGCCGCCAAGGCGCGCCACCAGGTCGCTGGGGCGGAGACATTTTTGCAAGCTTTGCGCCACGGCCTGCAAAAGCTTGTCGCCCATCGGGTGGCCGAGCGTATCGTTGACGCCTTTGAAGTGATCGAGATCGAGGCAGTGGACCGCAAGGTTCTCGCCGTGACCGCGTACCCGCGCGAGCAGTTCATTCAGCCGTTCATGGAACAGCACGCGGTTTGGCAAATCGGTCAGAGCATCGTGATGCGCCATATAGGCGATGCGCGCTTCGGCTTGTTTGCGTTCGGTGACATCGACGACCGCCACCAGAATCGCATGCATGCGGCCGAAAGGAACCCGGCGGGCATAGATCAGAACTTCGATCTCGCTGCCATCGGCCCTGACGTGGCGCCAGGTTCGATCCGACTGGTATTTTTCGCCCACCGACTTCGCCGTCTCGCGATGGACGTCGCTTTCGTCGCTCGACCAGAGCTCGGGCAGCGTCATGCTTTGGAACCGTCCTCGCGTATAACCGTAATGCAACAGTGCGGCGTCATTGACATTCAAAATGCGCAGATCGCTTGGATCGTATAGCCACATCGGCACCGGATTGCCGTCGAACAGCAGGCGAAACGACGCTTCACGTTGTTTGAGATCGCCGATATCGGTGAGTGTCATGGACAACAGATCGCCGACGGATGCGACACCGACATTCACATGGATATCACTGTCAGTTCGCGTAAAGCCGAACTCGAACTGATCGAATTGTCCGGTGCCAACACTGGCAATGAGGCGATCGCGAATGCCGAGTGAAGCCGACCCGAGCGGCAGTTCGGAAAGCCGGCACCACTGCAAATCGCTCTCGCCGACGCCAAGCATCTCGGCGGCGCCTTGGTTGAAGGCGACGATTTGAAAATCGATCGGAGCGCCGGCGGCATTGCGGATCGCCGCGAGCGCCAGAATGCCTTCGTGGGTCGAGCGGAAGATCGTGTCGACCAGATTGTACCGGGTACCGGCTTCCGCAACGTACACGCCGGTGATCGGCGGCCCCCAGCGGCACGCCATCGGGAAGCCCAGCATTTCATAGGTCTCGACCATACCGTCGGCGACGCGATGCATGCGATACGGCACCGGCGCCGCCGCTTCGATCGCTTGCGCCAGCACGGCGCCGAGCGCGATGGCGCAATCGCGCGGCAGATCGGCGAGCGCGTTGCCGCGGATGTCGGTACCGGTCCACTCGCTGATTTTCCGGCCGGCCCTCAGCACCCTGAACGAAGTAGCGGCGTCGCACTCGAACAATAGCAGGTGATCGGCGAGCCGCCCCAAACTGCCGAGTACGACATCCTCGTATTGCGGCAGTTTGTGCCCGGGAGCCAGCGCAGCTCGCCACATCCTTTCAACGACCGTGACGTCGGCCAACAATGACGGACGCTGTACGCTTTGCTTGCGGAGCGGTGCAATCATGATCTTTTTGCGAAATTGGCGCGAGCGATCGAGAGCTCGATCATGAATTAATCTGCTAGTCGGACTTCCATAAAATCGCGTTAAGTGCCGCCGTCATCTGATCTGTGAACGGCATGTGACAGTTTTGTTTGTACACCCGCTTTTTGATGACAAAGATTTTCGTTGTTGAACAACAACTCTCGGCAACAACATGATGAACGGTTTCTCATCACTAATACCGAAGCGGAGTGTGACACGGCAAAGTACTCCGATTGTGACACCCTCGCCGGACCGGCATACTGCAGCCCTTCACGAACCGGACAGGAACAGTCATGCCCAAGACGCCGGATTATTTTGCCGGGAAAAGCATCATCATCACCGGCGCCGCCAGCGGCATCGGCCGCGCTACGGCGCTCATCTTCGCCCGCGAAGGCGCCAACGTTATCTGCGCCGACGTCAATGCGTCGGGCGCGCAGCAGACCGCCGTGGAGGTTAACGCTAAAGGCAGCCAGGCGCTTGCTCTGAAGGTCGATGTGACCAAGCGCAGCGAGGTCAACGACATGGTCTCCCGCGCGATCGCTGCCTTCGGCAGCGTGCAGTTTCTGTTCAACTCAGCCGGCGCCGCCATTCGCCGCGCCAAATTTCTCGAGATCGACGATGCGCTGATGGACAAGACGTTTGCGCTTAACGTCAACGGGACGTTCTACGCCATGCAGGCGGTGCTGCCGCATTTTCTCGCCAACCGACAGGGCGTCATCGTCAATATGGCGAGCATGGCGCATCGCCGCGGCGGCCCGGGCTCCTCGATCCACTACGCGGCCGCCAAGGGCGCCGTTGTGACCATGACCATGGGGGTGGCTCGTGAATTCGCCGCGCAGGGCATCCGCGCTGTCTCGATCTCGCCCGGGCCGATTAAAACGCCGTTTCAGGATGCCGCGCAGTCTTCGCCGGACTTGATCAAGCGTTTCCTCGACGACGTCCCGATGCAGCGCTTCGGCGAGCCGGAGGAAATCGGCGAACTGGTCCTGTTCCTCTGTTCCGACGCCTGCGGTTTCATGACCGCAGATACGGTCTACGTGAACGGCGGCGGCGGCTGGCGGTAATTTGCAGCCGGAATGAGCGTGCGCGGGCGCCTGTGGATCGGCGGGCGATCTGCCTTGACTCGAATCGAAAACATTCCCCCTGTGATTTGATCGTTAGTTCGATTTCTCGTTGTGCTGTGCTGTTTGCCGGCGAAAGGCAACGCATTATGCGCGCGATCGTATTGGCCACCCAAAAGGGCGGCAGCGGCAAGAGCACGCTGGCCATCGGGCTTGCGGTCACGGCGATGAGCGACGGGCAGCGCGTCGCCATTATCGAGATCGACCCACAGGGAACAGTTTCGAGTTGGGGCCGGCGCCGAACCCTGCCTGAGCCTCGGATCGAGCGTGCCGGCAGCGGTTGGGAGATTGAGCGAGCCCTGTTGGCGCTTAGGCACAGCGGCTTCACGCTGGCCGTCATCGATACGCCAGCAACGAACAATGACCTCAGCGCGAGCGCAATCGGCGCGGCCGACATCTGCCTCATTCCGGCACGGCCCAGTCCAGCCGACATCGAGGCGTCGTTGCCGACCCTGCGCACCGTTCGCAAACTCGGCAAGCCGTTCGCGCTCGTCCTAAACCAGGCACCGGCGCGCGGCTGTCGCATCGGCGAGGCCGCCGTGGCGCTCAATGCGGCCGGCGCGCTGGCGCTTCCTTATATCGTCGAGCGCAACGACCATCAGGATGCGCTTGGCTCAGGCTTCGGCGTCACCGAGTTTGCACCCGACGGCAAGGCGGCGGCCGAAATTCGCGCCCTGTGGCAATGGGTGTGGCAGGCGATGACCGCGGAAACCAGCGACCATGGAGAGCCATCGATCCGAGCGGCCGGTTGAGTCGCAGCGCCCGATGCGGCGTTCAATGGCGGAATTTGCCGCGTTGCTCGAAAGCGGCGCGGTCGTGGAGAAACTGCCGCCGCCGACAGCCCAGAGCGCGAGGCGTTTGCAGCCGGCGGACGACAGGACACTGCAGCAACTGGACGAAGTCACCTTGGCTGCCGCCAAGTCGGCCAGGGATTACCGCGTGTGGATGCTGGAAAACCAGAAGAACGCCAGCGGCGGCGCGCCCGATAGTGGAAACGCGGTCGCCGGTGTGAATCCGGCTCCCACCATTGCCGACCCAAGGGCCGAGAAGCGGCGCGAACAAGAAGTTGGGGGTGACACACCGACGCTCGAACCGCAGCTTGCGGGAGAAGCGGACAAGGCCATCGCCGACGGCTATCGCGCCAAGGCGGTCGAACTGATCAATGCCAATGTGAACGCTACGCTCAGCTATGCGCAGCAGCTTGGCGCGGTGAGATCGGCGGCCGAGTTCATCGAACTGTCGACCCGCCACGCGCACCGGCACCTCGAACTGATCATGAAACACGCCGCCGGATTCACGGCTTTGTCGGGCACACCGGCAGCGAAAGCACGACCGACGAATAACGGCGTGCATCGCGTATGCCGGCACCTCGCCAGCTAGCGCGGGCAGGCGCGGTCCGCCAGACGCGAGTCGCAAACGCGCACCGCTTTCAGATAGCCGACCCAACGCCCGATTTGCTCCTTCGACGGCGGAAACCTGAAGGCCTTCTGGACCAGATAGAAACTATCGTTGCCCTGCACCGCCTTGAACCAGGTGATCTCGATCTTGCCGCTCGCCGGATTTTGCGGGCAGTTCAACAGCCACACCAGCGTCGGATAGCCGTTCTCGACCGCATTTGCGATCGGTTGAGCCGGACCCGCGCCAGGACAGCTTCTCAGCCATCGGGTCTCCAGGTTGCTCATGAACGCTTCCGGCGACACGCGCAAATGATAGAACACCTGCACCGTTACCATTTCCGTCCAGTTCTCGACAGTTTCGCCGGCCGGTACCCATTCGGTGATCAGACCGTCGTCCGTCTTGTTGCGAAAGCCGACGTGGTATCCCGTGGGCGCGGCCGTTAGCAGGTTCTCATTGACGAAGCCGGCCGCTGCCGGCCGATTGAGGAACCAGCCGAGCACCAACACCGTCAGCATTATGGGTCGCATGGCGGGTTCCCCCGGGGAACGGGTTCGGTTCGCAGTCGCCGCCCAATAACAACAATCGAGACGTATCCTACGGACTTCTCATCGAGGCGCCAGATAATGCCGCCGGCTTGATTCACACCGGGCGCCGTTCGGCCAAGCAAAGAGAAAGCCCCAAGCGCTGCAGGGGACACAATGCGCTTGGGGCTCGGAAGGCAGAACAACATTGCGTTGTTCGCCCGGACTTCAGCCGTCGGCTGCCTCGGTTACCGAGACGCCGCACTCACCGCAGCTATAGCGCCGCAGGTCCGGAAAGATGCCGCGCGGCTGATCGCCGCCGGGTGACAGGTGCATCGGCCGGCCGCAGTTCGGGCATGGCCGAGGCCTGGCCGTTTCGCCGCTGCGGCGGATCAGCTCGCGTGTTTCCGACGTATACACCTCGATTTCCCCTTCCATACTTTATTCAAACGCTACATTGAAATTCAAACGCGTGTTTGAGACGGCTGCATGCCGGAAAAACGGCGTTTTCATGATTTTACGCTGAACGCCAGTTCACCAACGCGACGCCGACGACGCAGACCGCCATGCCGAAAAGCGCAAGCGGCGCGAGCCGCTCGCCGAATAACACCCAGGCCATCAGCGCGGTCATCGGCGGGGTGAGATAGAACAGGCTGGCGACCCGCGTCGCCGCCGCCCGGCGGATCAGGAAGTAGAACAGCCAGATACCGCCGAACGAGAGCGCAAGGACGAGCCAGCCGAGTGCGAACATCAATTGCGGCGTCCAGTGCACGACCCGCGTTTCGAATACGAAGGCGCCGAGCGTGAACAGGATGCCGGCCGCAATGTACTGGACGCACAGCGCCGGCCGCCAATCCATGCTGCCGCCGAACCGCTTCTGGTAGAGCGTGCCGGCGGTGATGCCGAGCAGCGCCACGGTCGCCGAGAGCCAGCCAAACGGCGTCGCGTCGCCTGCCGCTGTCTTCTGGTAGAGGACGAGATAGACGCCGAGGAGACCGAGCGCGAGGCCGAGCCATTGCCGCGCCGCGACGCGCTCGCCGAGGAAGCGGTTGGCAATTGTCGACGTCAGCACCGGCTGCAAGCTGACGATCAGCGCGGCAAGCCCGGCGGAGACGCCGTTTTCGATCGCGACGAACACGCCGCCGAGGTAAAGCCCGTGCACCATAAGCCCGGTCAGGACGCTGTGCAGGATGCCGGCGCCGTTGGGCCATTTCGGCCGGGTCAACGCGACGATGAGGGCAAGGAGCGCGACCACCGCGCCCATCCGCAGCGATAGAAACGTCAGCGGCTCGACATACCCGAGACCAAGTTTCGCGCCGACAAACCCCGAGGCCCAGAGCAGGACGAAAACGCCCGGCGCCGCAAAGATTGCGGCATCTTCCAGCGATCGCGGCATGCTCTAAAGTTCCCGGTGGTCACGAAGCTGCAACACAGGTACCGGCCGGCAAAACGTTGGTCGAGAGGTCAAACCGGAATGACAGCCGGCAAGTTTTGCCGCCTTGACACGCGCGGCGTGGCAGATGGTGCAGTGATTTAGCGCGGCGATTTGTTTGAAAGCTGTTTGTTCTTACGCACTTAATGCAATGGCCCTGGCCTTGCATGGAATGGCACCGAACGAAAGTCACGTCGGCGTTGCGTTTGTCAGGAGCGTGCCATGTCCATTTCGGTCGGTTCCGGTTACCCCAATCCCTACGCCTACCTTCAGTACCTCCTCCAGCAAAACACGGCCTCGAGCGCCGCCGCAGGGCAAACCGTACCGGCGTTGAGCCCGGTTGCGCCGAGCGGCAGCGGCACGGCTTCGAGTTCCAGCGGCTCGTCAAACGCAGCGCCGGCAGGCAGCTCAGCGGTGCAATTTGGTCCGCAGACCTTCTTCGCTTTGCTGGGGTCGCAGATGACCGGGGCTGAGGCGGCGGGGCTTCAATTTGGCGCGGACAACGCGACCGACACAACCGGCAGCTCTTCGGGCGCGCAAGTCCAGCAGGGTCAGTCCGGACCTCCACCGTTCGGGGGCTTAAGTTCACTCCTCGCCGCCGCCGATAGCGGCGCCACCGCTCAAACCACGACCAACGCCAATGGCTCGGCGACTTATGCGATCACCTACGCGGATGGCTCGACGGTCGCGGTGACTACGCCGGCTTCCTCGAGCAGCGCTTCGTCTTCGGACGGCTCAAGCTCGACAAGCAACAATCCTCTCGAGCAGCTCATCGAGACGCTGACCCAGTCGCTGAACGCGAGCTCCAGCCAAAGCGCCGGCGGCACGTCTTCCGCAACGCAAGCCGCCCAAGGCCCGTTTGCGCCGCCGCCGTTCGGCGGTGCGGCTTCTTTGCAGGCCGCCGCCAATAGCGGCGCCACCAGCCAAACCACGACCAACGCCAACGGCTCGACCACCTACACGATCAGCTTCGCGGATGGCTCGACGGTCACGCTGACAACGCCGGCCCCTTCGAGCAACTCTTCGTCGTCGGAGGGGTCAAGCTCTGCGGGCAGCACCAGTTCGACGAACAGCAATCGGGTCGAACAGGTGATCGAGATGCTCACGCAGGCGCTCAATTCCACAGCGAACCAGAGCGCGAGCGACGCCTGGTCAGGACAGCAGCAAGGCCAGTTCGGACCGCCGCCGCTCGGCGCCTTCGGCGGCATCCAGAGCTTAGGCAGCGCGCTCGCCTCGGCTGATAGCGGCGCCACCAGCCAAACCACGACCAACGGCAACGGCTCGACCACGTATACGATCACCTATCCCGACGGCTCGACGGTCACGATGACAATGGCGGCCCCTTCGAGTAGCGGTTCGTCCTCGGACAGCTCCAGCTCGGCGACCGGCACAACGGGAGCAAACAACAATCTCCTTGAACAATTGATCGAGATGCAGGCGCAATTGCTCAATTCCACGACGCCATCGACCGTCGCCACGGCGTAGGGTCGGGAGCGAACTCGCGACCGCGAGTGCCGCCGCTTGTCCTTGAAGTCTGGTCTGAGGATGATCTCATGATGATATCAGGAGGCAGCGATGGTCGATATCCTCGTCCGCAACGTCGACGATGCCACAGCCGCGCAGCTCAAGAAAAAGGCCAAGGCTGCGGGCAAATCGCTGAATGATCTCGCGCGCGAGGCGCTGCGCGCCGCCGGTAAAGCCGAGCAAGGAAGAAGTTTGGGCCGAGGCCGACCGTATTCGTGCAAAGATTCGCGCCAGAGTCGGTCACGATCTGCCGGACTCGACCGCAGATATTCGTGAAGATCGCGACAGCCGCTAAAGGCGATGACCATCGTCGTCGACGCCAGCGAAGCCCTCGTCAACATTGACACGCCAGGATCGCGGCAGCGCTGAAGGCAAAGACCAAGATGCGGAGGATTTAGCTTTTCCTCTCGTCATGCCCGCACTTGTTGCGGCATCCACGTCTTACTTTATGGCCGAACCAAAGGCGTGGATGGCCGGAACAAGTCCGGCCATGCACGAGGCGGACGAGAATGCCGATTGGCCTCACTCCTCGTTTCACCGCTAGTTGCGGCTCGGCCTGCTGCCCCGGATTTTGCTTCGCTCATCCGGGCTACGCTCGCTACGGCGTGCGTCGGATCGACCGAGTATCATTCGTCGAAAAGACGGGCTCTTATCGTGCTCGCTGCCCCTTCAGCATTCCCGCGATGCTAAGGTCCTCATCGATATCAGGCCAATGAATGCCCAGCGGGGTGATCTCATATCGCGCACGCTGACTGGCCGAAGCTTTTAATAGGCGCGGATACCAATCGAGCGGCGTCACGATCTTGCGGCCGTCGGCCAGCGTAACGACGACTTCGCCCGCGATGAACTCCACAGCCCGCGCCCGCAGGTCGCCGACATCAAGCTCCAAAGTGCTCATTCCACGCCTTCAGCAATAAATTGCGATTCACCTTGAGATGGCGGATTATATCTCCGACTTCGTGCTGCGGATACCCGGCATTCGTTACGACGGTCAAATCACGAAGCCAGAATTTGGCTTCCTTATCACCACCGCGCACGTGAATGTGCGCCGGTTCGTTACCTTCATTTGAATAGAAAAAGGCGCGGTACGGACCCCAGCGGAGGACGGTCGGCATGGTTCCCTTGCCAGTCGTTTTTCAGCGCTATTTAGGAATGAATAAGGCCCTCTCACCACTCACACCGGCAGATTATCGTGCTTCCTTCCCGGCATCTCAACCGTCTTGCCGCGCAACATCGCCAAAGCGCGAGCAACGCGCGGACGCGTGGCGTGCGGCATGATCACGTCGTCGATATAGCCGCACTCGGCATCTTTCATCATATCACCGCCAAGTGCCGCGGCTCGGCGCCGCGCACCGCGCGTAGCGAAACGCTGCGGTCAAGCGTCGCAAAGCGCCCACCGTGTTTCACCGCAAGCGCAAGCAGATATGCATCAGTAATCTGATTGGGTCCGAGAATGCCGCCGGGATCGAAAACAGCCCGGTCGGCGATCGAAACATCGTCTGGCCAAAATACATGGTCGGTCCGATCGATCTGCTCGGCCAGACGGATTACGGCCTCGGCAGTCGGCAGCGGCTTCGGATAGGTCGGTTGAGAGAGGACGCGCGCAAAACCATTCTGCGTCAGCGGGCAGGATGCCCAGCCGTGCTGCTGGTTGGCCTTCCACCATTCCTGCGCGCGGTCGAAATGCACATGATCAGGCTGAAGCAATGCCAGGAGGACATTCACGTCAAATAGCGAACGCGCCGTCAGAGGTCTTCCTCCAGCCACTTCCTGACCATCTCCGAGGTGATGATCTTTCCGGTCCGAGGCAGAAGTCGAAAGCCGTTGCGGTAGTGCGGTTGCTCCTCCGCAACCGAAGATTTGGTCAACGCTTGGCGCACGAGCTCAGAAATGACCTCACCGGCGGTGGAATGACGCCTCTTGGCGAGCTGTTTTGCCGCCGCCAGCACATCCTCATCAATGTCGAGGGTGGTTCTCATGCATCAGATGCTAACGCATCAGATGCGGCTTTGCAACCGCTACACCGGCAAATTGTCGTGCTTTCTGCCCGGCATCTCCACGGTCTTGCCGCGCAGCATCGCCAGCGCCCGGGCGATGCGCGGACGCGTCGCGTGGGGCATGATCACGTCGTCGATG
>VFSW01008711.1_pt1 | contig 14540 bp, 10 predicted proteins | sample 5358111 | NCBI WGS metagenome assembly VFSW01 (sample SAMN11554181, study PRJNA540505) | mine drainage metagenome | isolation source: sediment from site ElyBrook_90M | place: USA: Ely Copper Mine, Vershire, VT | collected 2017 | reverse complement strand
CCCGCGGCCCATCCCGTCGGCACGAGCGTCGAGGTGCGCAACCTGTTCTTCAACGTGCCGGCCAGGCGCAAATTCCTGCGCACGGCGCAGACCGAGTTCCAGCACGTGCAGCGCATGCTCGAGCGCCTGGCATTGTCGCGGTTCGAGGTCGGCTTCCAGCTGGCGCACAACGGCCGCGGCGTCTGGGCGCTGGCGCCGGCGGCATCGGCCGGCGAGCGCTTGTCGCGGGTTGCACAGATTGCCGGCGAGGAGTTCGCCGCGCACGTCATCGAGGTCGATCATCCGCTCGAGAACATGCGCTTGTCCGGATGGCTCGGCTTGCCGACGTTTTCGCGCGGCCAGGCGGACCTGCAGTTCGCCTTTCTGAACGGCCGCTTCGTGCGCGACAAGCTGTTGTCGAGCGCGGTTCGCCTCGCCTACCAGGACGTGCTGTTCCACGGCCGGTTTGCGGCCTATCTGCTGTATCTGGAACTCGATCCGGCGATGGTCGACGTGAATGCGCATCCGCAAAAACTCGAAGTGCGTTTTCGCGATCCCGGCCGCATTCACGATTTCGTGTTCCGCACGCTGGAACGAGTGTTGGCGGCGACCCGGCCGCACGATTCCTCGGCCGGCGCCGGCGCCCCCGATTGGCTGATGGACTCGGCCCGGCTGGCCGCTGCCGGCACGGTCGAGCAGCGAGGTCTGCCTTTTGCCGTGAGCGTGCGCGACGCCGGGGTGCGCGATGCCGGTGTGCCGGAGGCGGTCTGGGCACCGCCCGGTGAGGCGTCGACGGTCGAGACACCGGGGCCGCTCGGCCGCGCGATCGCGCAGTTGCATGGCGTTTATTTGCTCGCCGAATCGACACAAGGACTCGTGCTCGTCGACATGCATGCCGCGCACGAGCGCATTCTCTACGAACGCTTGAAACGCCTGCTGACGGGCGAGACCGCGAGCCAGCGATTGCTCGTGCCCGAAGTGCTGCGCACGGGCCGCGCGCAGGCGCAGGCGGCCGAGACGCACCAAGGGCAGTTCGCCGCGCTCGGCTTCGACCTGAGCCGTCTCGGACCGGGCGAAATCGCGCTGCGTGCCGTCCCGAGCCTGCTGGTCGGTTATGACCCGGCCGCACTGGTCGGCGACGTGCTCGGCGATCTGGACGAGCGCGGCCGCTCGCGGCGCGTCGAGGAAGCCATCAACCACCGCTTGGCGACGATGGCCTGTCATGCGGCGGTGCGCGCGAACCGCAAGCTTTCACTGCCGGAAATGGATGCGCTCTTGCGGGAGATGGAGCGCACCGATCGAGCCGATCAATGCAACCACGGCCGACCCACCTGGGTGCGGCTGTCGCTCGCGGAACTCGACCGGCTGTTCCTGCGCGGCCGCTGATGGCCCGAACCGCGGTGCTGTTGATGGGCCCGACCGGAACCGGCAAGTCCGATGTCGCGGTTCGTCTGGCCGAGCAATTTGCGCTCGAGATCGTCAGCGTCGACTCGGCGCTCGTCTACCGCGGCATGGACATCGGCACCGCCAAACCTCCTGCCGCGATCCGCGCCCGGTGCGTACATCACTTGGTGGACATTCGCGATCCGGCGAGCAGCTATTCGGTCGGTGAATTCGTGCGCGATGCCGAGCGCGTGATGCACGATATCTGGGCGCGCGGCCGCCTGCCGCTGCTGGTCGGCGGCACGATGCTCTATTTTCACGCGCTCACCGAGGGCCTCGCCGCACTGCCTGAGGCCGATCCGGCGGTGCGCGCGGCGATCGATGCGGCCGCGGCGAGGGGCGGCTGGGCGCCGCTGCATGAGCAATTGCGCCGCATCGACCCTGCGGCCGCGGCGCGCATCCATGTCAACGACCCGCAGCGCATCCAGCGCGCGCTCGAGGTCTACCAACTGACCGGCACGACGATCAGCGAGCTGCAGAGGCGCAAGCGACCGGTGTTCGACGACCTGTCGGTCATCGAGTTGGCGCTCGCGCCGGTCGAGCGCGGCCGCCTGCATCTTGCGCTCGCCGGACGCTTCGACTCGATGATGCGCGCCGGCTTCCTCGAAGAAGTGCGAGGTTTTTATCGGCGCGGGGACCTAAGCGGGGAACATCCGGCGATGCGTGCGGTCGGATATCGGCAGTTGTGGAAACACCTGGCCGGCGAGTGGGCCTTGGAGCGTGCGGTCGAGGCGGGGATTGCTGCATCGCGGCAACTGGCCAAACGCCAGTGGACGTGGTTGAGACAGCGGCCACGCATTCGATGGTTCGACCCGACGCTGCCGGATGCGATGCGCACGATCGAAGAGGCGCTCGCAGTGCGCATATCGGAACGGCAGACGGAAGAGTCGCGGCCAACGACTTGATTACAGTGTGGTCAGACCTTTAACGCCGGGTCCGGCGGCTATGCTAGCATCCGCCGGCGTTTGCCGCGTGCCTCTAGGGAAGGTGCCACGACAGGACAAATGACATCGAAAACAAGGAGCTCTACTCATGGCCCGTGGTCAGTCTCTGCAGGACCCGTTTCTGAACGCCCTGCGCAAGGAGCGGGTGCCCGTCTCGATCTATCTGGTCAACGGCATCAAGCTGCAAGGACAGATCGATTCGTTCGACCAGTTCGTGGTATTGCTCAGGAACAGCGTCAGCCAGATGGTCTACAAACACGCCATCTCCACGGTAGTGCCTGCCCGCAATGTGCGCTTGCCGACGGGCGAGGACGGCGAAGTGACGGAACCGGCGATCGTCGAGTGACGGGCGGGCGAGTGTCCGTTGTTTGACCGACCTGAGCGCGGCGAGCGAGCCGTGCTGGTCGGCGTCGGTCTCGGCCAGGCGGTCGAACCTTCGAACCTGGCCGAGTTCAAGGCACTGGCGGCCTCGGCCGGCAGCGAATGCGTCGGCGTGGTGCTCGCGACACGGCCGCGGCCGGATCCGAAATTCTATGTCGGCTCCGGCAAGGCCGAGCAGATCAAGGCCTGTGCCGAGGAGTCCGGTGCCGACATCGTCCTCGTCGATCAGACGTTGACGCCGAGTCAGGAGCGCAACCTCGAGAAGCTCACCGGCCGGCGCGTCCTCGACCGCAACGGACTCATCCTCGATATCTTCGCGCAGCGGGCGCGCAGCTTCGAGGGCAAACTGCAGGTCGAACTGGCGCAGCTGACCCATATGTCGACGCGGCTGGTGCGCGGCTGGACTCACCTCGAGCGCCAGAAGGGCGGGATCGGCCTGCGCGGTCCCGGCGAGACCCAGTTGGAGACCGACCGGCGCCTGATCGGCAAGCGGATCCGCACGCTGAAGACGCGGCTTGAGAAACTCGCGCTCCAACGCGACACGGGGCGGCGCGTGCGGCGCGACGTACCGGTGCCGACGGTCGCGTTGGTGGGCTACACGAACGCCGGAAAGTCGACGCTGTTCAACGCGCTCACCGACTCGGCGATCTACGTCGCCGACCAGCTTTTCGCGACACTCGATCCGACCGTGCGGCGTGTGCGCCTCGATGGGATCGGCGATGTCGTGCTCGCCGACACGGTGGGATTCATCCGCGATTTGCCGCACGAACTCGTCGCCGCGTTTCGATCGACGCTGCTCGAGGCGCGGGAGAGCGAGCTGTTGCTGCACGTCGTCGATGCCGCCGATCCGCTGCGCGACGAGCGCATCGAGCAGGTCCGCGGGGTTTTGCGCGGCATCGGCGCCGCTGAAGTGCCGGAACTGTTGGTTTTCAACAAGATCGACGCGAGCGGCGAGCCGCCGCGGGTCGAGTTGGGCGAGGGCGGATTGCCGGCACAGGTCTGGTGTTCGGCGATCGCCGGCTCGGGGCTCGACGGTCTGCGCACGGCGATCGCCCGCTGCGTGCGCCCGAACCTCGTCAGGCGCACGCTGCACATCGCGTTGAGCGCCGCGGCCGTACGCTCCGAACTGTACCGGCGCAACGCGCTGCGCGCCGAGCGGCAGCTCGAGGACGGCAGCTGGGAAATCGATGTCGAACTCGAGTCGCAGGAGATTGCGGTGCTCACCGGCCGGCGCGGCGTCGAACTGGCGGCAGGTGGCCGCAAGCATGTCGCCTGAGCGGCTTGTGAGCGGAGCCGGGTCTGCCTAGAATGATCGGCTCTGTGTGCTGAATTTGATGCCCGCTGCCACGTATTTTTCGAACCCACTGTAAGGTCATCGATGGCTTGGAACGACCCCGGCGAGAAGCGCAATCCCTGGAATCGCCAGCGACCGCAGAACGATCTGGACGAAATCCTGCGAAACATAAAACGCTGGATCGGCGGATTGTTCGGCCGCAAGAGCGGTGGCGGCGGATCGAAGACGCCGTTGAACATCGGGCGTGGGGTGGCTACCGTGCTGGTGGTGATCGGCGCGGCTTGGCTCGGCAGCGGCGTCTACCGCGTCGACGCCCAGGAGCGCGCGGTGATATTGCGCTTCGGCAGGTACGTCGACACCACCGGCCCGGGTTACAACTGGCATTGGCCCTGGCCGATCGAGCGCAAGTTCATCGTCAACGTCTCGCATTTGTACAGCGTCACGGACGAGGAGAGCGTGCTCACGTCCGATACGAACCTCGTCGAGGTCAAATCGGCGGTTCAGTACACCCAGCCGGATCCGTTGAAAATTCTCTTCAATGTGCGTGACGTCAACGAGACGCTCACCCAGGTATGTCAGAGTGCGATACGCGAGGCGGTCGGACAGACGACGCTCGATAATGCGCTGGCGATGGACCCGACCATCGCAAGCCGTGCCCGCACGCTCATTCAGCACGCACTCGACCGTTACGACATGGGAGTTCACATCGTCAGCGTCAATCTGACCGACGTCAACGTGCCCGAGCCCGTTCAGGAAGCGCAGCGTGACGCGATCAAGGCCGACAAGGACCGGCAACGCTACGAGCAGGAAGCGCAGGCCTACCGGAACGACATTCTGCCGCGAGCGCGCGGTGACGCGGCCAGGGAGATTCAGGACGCGAAGGCGTACAAGGCGAAGGTCATCGCGATCGCCCAGGGCGAGGCGGCGCGCTTCGACGACGTCTACGCGCAGTATCGGCTGGCGCCCGCCGTCACCCGCGAACGCATCTACCTAGGAACCCTGGAAAAGGTCTACAAGCGTGCCCGCAAGGTCATCGTCGAGACCAAGGGAGCCGGCAACGTGATGTACCTGCCGCTCGACAAGCTGCTGGCGGCGCCGCCGCCGGCGAGTGCGCCATCCGCACCTGTCGGCGGTGTGCCGCTCACCATCGTGCGCGCGCCGGACGGATCGGGCAGCACGCCACCGCCGGGCAACGGCGGCGCCGCGACCGGGGGGCAATGATGCAAAACCGCGTGCTGTACATCCTCCTCGCCGTCGTCGCAACGCTGCTGGTGGTGCGCGCGAGCGTATTCACGGTCGGCGAGGGCCAGTTGGCGATCAAGTCCGCCGGCGGCGAGATCGTCGACTCGAACTATCAGCCGGGGCTGCATTTCAAGCTGCCGATCGTCGACGAGGTGGCGATGTTCGACAAGCGCATCGTCACGCAGCTGTATCCGGCGGAGCGGTTCCTCACCCACGAGCAGGAACAGCTGAACGTCGATTTCTACGTCAAGTGGCGCATCGACGATCTGCGCCGCTACTACGAGTCGACCGGTGGTTCCGAGGACGTCGCCAACGCGCGTCTCGGCGAGACGATCAAGGACATCATCAAGAGCGTGGTCACCCGCCGGACGCTGCAGCAGGTGATCACCGAGGATCGCGCCAAGTTCACGGGCGCGATGATGAAGACCGCGGCCCCGGCGGCGCGAGAACTCGGCATCAGCATCGTCGATGTGCGCATCACCAAGATCGAGCTGCCCAAGCAGGTGCGCGACAGCGTGTACGACCGCATGCGGGCGACCTTCAAGGCGCAGGCTGCGAAGCTGCGCGCGGAGGGCGCCGAGTCGGCGGAAGCGACACGGGCGAAGGCCAACAAGAAGAAAACCGAGATTCTCGCCGACGCAACCGCGCAGGCCGAGCAGATCCGCGGTGAAGGCGACGCCGCGGCGAGCAAGATCTACGCGGCCGCCTACTCGAAGGACCCCGAGTTTTACGCGTTCTACCGCAGCATGCGGGCCTATCGGGACTCGATAGGCACGCCCGGGGACATTCTCGTGCTCTCGCCGAAGGGCGCGTTCTTCAAGTATTACGAGCAGCCCAAGGCCCGGCGCTGAGATTCGGGGGCACGAGATCACCCATGGGTAAGAACGTCGTCGTGATCGGCCTGCAGTGGGGCGACGAGGGTAAGGGCAAGGTCGTCGATCTTCTCACCGACTCGGTGCAGGCGGTTGCGCGCTTTCAGGGAGGCCACAACGCCGGGCACACGCTCGTCATCGGCGGCAAGAAGACGATCTTGTCGTTGATCCCTTCGGGCATCCTGCACGATGGCGTGCAATGCCTGATCGGCAACGGCGTCGTGCTCTCGCTCGAGGCCTTGTTCAAGGAGGCGGACACGCTCGTGGCCGAAGGCGTGCCGGTCTTCGAACGGCTGCGGGTCAGCCCGTCCTGTCCGCTGATACTTGCCTCGCACGTCGCCCTGGACCGGGCCCGGGAGCAGGCGCAGGGCGCCAATGCGATCGGCACCACCGGTCGGGGAATAGGACCGGCCTACGAGGACAAGGTCGCGCGCCGCGCGCTGCGGGTCGCCGACCTGTTCCACCGCGAGCGTTTCGCGGCGAGGCTCGGCGAGGTGCTCGATTACCACAACTTCTTGCTGCAGCGATATTACAAGATCGCTCCGGTCGATTTCCAACAGGTGCTCGAGTCGAGCCTGGCGCTCGGAGAGCGGCTCGAACCGCTGGTCGCGGATGTCACCGGCATTCTCGAGCGCTTGAGTCTCGAGGGCCGCAACGTGCTGTTCGAGGGAGCGCAGGGGGCGATGCTCGACGTCGATCTTGGCACCTATCCATTCGTCACGTCCTCGACGACCACCGCCGGTGGTGCGGCGGCCGGCACCGGCATCGGTCCACGACGGCTGCACGAGGTGCTCGGCATCGTCAAGGCCTACGCGACCCGCGTCGGCGCGGGGCCGTTTCCGACCGAGCTGTTCGACGAGTACGGCGAGCATCTGTCGCGGGTCGGTCACGAGTTCGGCTCGGTCACCGGACGGCGCCGGCGCTGCGGCTGGTTCGACGCGGTGGCGCTGCGTCGTTCGGTCGTGAACAACAGCTGCTCTTCGCTTTGCGTGACCAAGCTCGACGTGCTGGACGGATTGGAGTCGGTGCGCGTCTGTGTCGGCTATCGATTGGACGGTCGTCTCGTCGAGGCGCCACCCTTGCTGCCGGCGCGCTTCGTCGAATGCTCGGCCGTCTACGAGGAACTGCCGGGATGGTCGCAGAGCACGGTCGGCATCTCGCGCTACGAGGACCTGCCGGCGAACGCCAAGACCTATCTCGCCCGCCTGGAACAACTCGTCGGCGTGCCGATCACGATCATCTCCACCGGTCCTGATCGCGCACAGACGATCGTCCGACGCGATCCGTTCGCCGTGGAGCCGGATCGGGGCGGATGAAATTAAGGTTCCAGAGAACGCTCGCGCCGCAGGAGTGGCGGCGCCGGTTGGTGTTCTGGGGAGGCGCGCTGCTCACGGGTGCGGTTGCCGTGTTGTTCGCGCAGGCCGGCAACTACGCGATGTTGTTGTTCAAGGACGTGCGCTTGGCGCACCCCTGGATTCCGTACGTGGCGACCCCGCTCGGGCTCGCGGCGGCGGCCTGGCTGACACTGCACGTCTTCGTCGGCGCCGAGGGAAGTGGCATCCCGCAGACCATTGCGGCGCTCAGCGTGCAGACCGACGAGGCGCGCGGCCGGCTGCTGTCGCTGAAGATCGCCGTCGGCAAGATGCTGCTTTGCGTGCTCGCGCTCGCGACCGGCGCGTCGATCGGCCGCGAGGGTCCGAGCGTGCAGGTCGGCGCCTCGATCATGCACTTCCTGCGTCGGGCGGCGCGCTTTTCCGCGGCCGAAATGGACCGCGGCTTGATCCTCGCGGGCGGTGCGGCCGGCGTCGCCGCCGCGTTCAACACGCCGCTTGCGGGCGTGGTCTTCGCGATCGAGGAGTTGTCGCGCTCGTTCGAGGAGCGCACCAGCGGCACGATCCTGACCGCGGTCATCGTCGCCGGGGTCACCTCGCTCGCCTTGCTCGGCAACTATACGTATTTCGGCGTCACCAACGCGCGGATGAGCGACCCGGCCATGTGGCTCGCCGTGCCGCTGTGCGGCCTCGCCGGCGGGCTGATGGGCGGGTTCTTCTCATGGGCGACACAGAAGTTGAGCTTGTCGCTGCCGGCGCCGCTCGAGCGCTTTCGGCGGCGCCGTCCGGTCGCGTTTGCGGCGGCCTGTGGAGCCTTGCTCGCCATGATCGGCTGGCTTTCCGCGAGCACGACCTACGGCACCGGCTATGACGAGGCGAAGGCGCTGGTGCAATACGATGCCTTGCCGCACGCCGGCTTCGCGGTCTACAAGCTGCTGGCGACCCTCGTCTCCTACATCAGCGGCATTCCCGGCGGAATCTTCGCGCCCTCGCTCGCGGTCGGCGCCGGCATCGGCGCCCAGTTGCACGTCTGGTGGCCCGTCGCGCCGGCCGGCGCGATGGTATTGATGGCGATGGCAGCCTATTTCGCCGGCGTCGTACAGGCGCCCCTGACCGCACTCGTGATCGTGACCGAGATGACGGGCAATCGGGCGCTGACGTTGCCGCTGATGGCGGTGGTGCTCATCGGGCGGGCGGCGAGCGCGCTCGTGTGCCGTCGCTCCCTCTACCACACCTTGGCGAAGGTGTTCATCGCCCGGGCCGACCCCGCGGGTCACTGAGCCTCGATTCGCGCTGCTCGGCGCTTGCTTTGCAAGCGGCGATAACGGATATTACAATCGATTGTGATCGCGGGTCGCTCGGCCCGCCGCGCGCCGAATCGCAGGGAGAAAACCAATCGAAACTCGAAGCAACAACCGGGTGCAGTTGATCGCCTACGTCGATCGCATGGGCGGTGGCGGCATCCGGGATCTGGAGCGGCTGTTGTGCGGCGAACTCGCCGGTGTATTCGGCGCCGTTCACCTGTTGCCGTTCTACGATCCGATCGACGGCGCGGATGCGGGCTTCGACCCGATCGACCATACGCGCGTGGATCCGCGGCTCGGTGACTGGAACGACGTCGCCGCCTTGTCACGCCGCATCGACTTGATGGCCGATGTCATCGTCAACCACATCTCTGACCGTTCCCCGCAGTTTCTCGATTACTCGCGGCGTGGTGCGGATTCACCCTATGACGGCCTGTTCTTGACGCGCGAGGCGGTCTTCGGCGCCAGCCCGGCCGAGGCCGATGTGGCGCGGATCTACCGGCCGCGACCCGGGTTGCCGTTCCGCGAGGTCACACTCGCCAACGGCGAGAGGCGCACCCTGTGGACGACGTTCACACCGCAGCAGCTCGACATCGATGTGCATCACCCGCAGGGCAAGGCGTATCTGCAGCGCATCCTGGCGACACTCGCCGCGAACGGCGTGCGGATGGTGCGCCTCGATGCCGTCGGTTACGCGATCAAGAAGGCCGGCAGCAGTTGTTTCATGCTGCCCGAGACGTTCGAATTCATCGGCGAGTTCGCGGCACTCGGCCGCGGTCTCGGTATCGAGGTGCTCGTCGAGGTGCATTCTTACTTTCGGCGCCAGATCGAGATCTCGACGCGCGTCGACTGGGTGTATGACTTCGCGTTGCCGCCGCTCGTGCTGCATGCCTTCGAGTTCCGCACCGCCACGCGCCTGAAGGAGTGGATCGCGATACGACCGACGAATGCGATCACCGTACTCGACACCCACGACGGCATCGGCATCGTCGACATCGGCGCCGACCCGGCCGATCGCACGGCGCGGCCCGGTCTCGGGCCCGCCGACGAGCTCGAGCGCTTGGTCGAGTCCATCCCCGAGCGCCGCGGCGGGCAGCGCCGCACGGCGGCCGGCGCAGGCGCCTCGAATCTCGATCTGTACCAGGTCAACTGCACCTTCCTCGACGCCCTCGGTGGCGACGAACGGCGTTACCTGCTCGCGCGGGCGATCCAATTCTTCCTGCCCGGGATCCCGCAGGTGTATTACGTCGGTTTGCTCGGCGGTCACAATGACCTGGAGCTGCTCGCGCGCACCGGTGTCGGCCGCGACATCAACCGCCACCACTACTCGGCGGCGGAGGTCACCGCGGCCCTCCGGCAGCCCATGGTCATCGACCTGCTGGCGCTGATCCGCCTGCGCAACGAGCATCCGGCGTTTGCGGGGCGCTTCCGTCTGCTCGAATCCGCCGCCGAGCAGCTCACGCTGCGATGGGAGCGCGAGGAACACTTCGCGCAGCTCGTGGTGCGGATGGACAGCGCCGACCATGAGTTGAGCCATTCCACCGCCGAGGGGCCGCGGCGCTTGAGTCTGGCGGCGGGTCTCTGAGGGCGGCCCGCCGCCGATGTGAAATTCGTGACGGCGCGAGGTGTTCGCTCGCCGGGATTGCCGTAACTTCCGCAAAGCCATGAAGACCCGGCGGTATGCGATGTTGCGGTCCGGGCGGCTGATCCGGCCGTTCGTCGCGCTCCTGTGTATGCTGCTTCCTTGGGGGGCACGAGCCGACTGCGTCGGCAGTCCGTATCCGCGGATTCGTGCGCTGCAGCATCTTTCAGAGGCCGATTCGGCACGGGCGGTGCGGGCGGTGCGCGCACGTCTGGCCGCATCGGCCGGCAAGTCAGGGGCCGATCCGCGACGGCAAGCCGCCTTGTACGCGGTTCTCGCACAGAGCTACAGCCGGCTCGAACTCGATGGTGAGGCGCGTGCTGCGGCGCTCAAGGGCCTGTCGCTTGGCACGGATCCACGCGATCCGGTGCGCGTCGATCTGCTGGAGGCGTATGCCGAGAACGTCTACGACGCCCCCGGCATCCGTGCGGCGTTGCATTCGATCCAAACGGCGACGGCGGCGCAGACGCACGGTTCCTTGAATGCGACCTGCCTGCGCATCACCGAGGGCATTCTCGAGTATCGCCTCGATCGGCCCGATCTGGCGATCGGGCCGCTCACCCGCGCCTACCGCTCGCCGCAGGCGCCTCGGGGATCCGAACCGCGAATGTTCGCGGCCGACGCACTGACCGCCGTCATGCGCGCGCTCGGTGACTATCGCGAGGCGCTCGCGCTGAACCGCCAGGTGATCGCCTGGGACCTCGCGCATCGGGCGAGCCTGAGCTTGTCGGTTTCGAAGTACGTACGCGGCACGATCCTGAAGCTCATGCACGACTACACCGGCGCGATCCGCGAGTTCACCGCAAGCCGCGTCCTGAGCGTACCGCTGCATGACCTGCAGGGGATCGCCTTCGAGGACCTGCGAATATGCGAGACGCGCGTCGCGATCGGCGATTATCGACGTGCCGCCGGCGAGTGCCGCCGGGCGCTGCCCGCTTTCATCGCGGCGCATTCCACCGACGTCATCAAGGAGACTCGCGCCGTGCTCGCGCGGATCGACCTCGGCGAGGGGCATCCGCGGCGGGCGCTCGCCGAGCTCAACGGAGTGCTCGACCACGCGGGCGAAGATATGCCGCCGCGCCGCGTTTCGATCTTGTACCTGTGGCGGGCGCGCACGAACGCCGCACTCGGCCGATACCGGCAAGCCTATGCCGACCTCGCCGAGTACTCGCGCCGCATCACCGCCGACTACGGTGCCGAGCGGTTGCGTCAGGCGGCGGCAATGCGCGCGCGCTTCGCGACCGATGAGGAAATCGAGCGCAATCGCGATCTGAAGCACGAACTCGCGCTGTCGCAGGAACGTTCACGTCGTCAGGCCGAGGAGTTGAAGCGCAATGCCGCGATCTTCTTCTCCGGATTGGTGGTGATCGCCTTGCTGATCTACATCTCGATCGCCAGTTCGCGCCACCGGCGCGCGCTCGTGCGACTGGCGACGATCGACGGGCTCACGGGTCTGCCGAATCGCCGCCGCACGGCGGAGTTGGCGAACGAAGCGCTGCAGGCCGCGCGCGCCCGATCCGAGCCGTTGACGGTCGCGATCATCGACCTGGATCACTTCAAGTCGATCAATGATTGCTGCGGGCATGCAGCCGGCGATCACGTGTTGCGCGAGGTCGGTCGCGCCGCCCTGCAGGTACTGCGTGCCGGCGACGTCTTTGGGCGGTGGGGCGGGGAGGAATTCCTGCTGGTCGCGCCGAACACGACCCTCGATACCGCGCTTGGCATCCTCGAGCGGCTGCGCGCTTCCTTGCTCGCGATCGAATTGCCGACGTCCGCTGCCGGACTGCGGGTCAAATTGAGTGCGGGTCTCGCAACCCTCGATGCCAAGGCCGTGACCCTGGATGAACTGATTGCGTCCGCGGACGAGGCGCTCTACGAGGCGAAGAGCCAGGGACGCGACCTGGTGCGCATCGCCGCGCATGGCAGGCTCTCGACCACGCGCAGCGCCGGCGGGGCGCCAGGGCATTGATGCGGCGCGGCGGAACTCAGTCCGGACTGCGGTGGGTCAGGGCTTGGCGCCTTTGCGATTGCTCGTCGAGCAGCCTCCTGGCCGTATCGAAGGCGTGATGCAGCGCGTTGTAGGCGTTGGCGTCTTGCGGATGCCGGCTGCGGGAGCCATCGACGTGTACCGCCCGGCCTGGCATCTCGATCTCGATTTTGATCACGAATGGCGCACCCTTGGTCTGATGTCCCTCCGGGGTGTCGATCGTCACATGGCAGCCGAGTATCTCCGGGTGAACCCGCTCAAGGCGCGCGAACATTTCGCGCGCGCGCTCCTCGACGGCGTCGGACGGTGGCATATGGCGAAAGGTAATGTTCAGTGACTTTTGCATGGGATCCTCGTCCGTAACCAGCTCGAGGCCAGTATGGACCTTCTGATCCCGCGCTCATGCGGACTTTCCCGCATGGCCGTGTTACGCGCCCCGGCGTAGGCCCGCCTATGTTAGGCTGTGAGCTTGTCCACGCCGACGTTCGCCGGTTCGGCGATGGTGCCCAGGAGAGGACTCGAACCTCCACGAATTTCTCCACTGGTACCTGAAACCAGCGCGTCTACCAGTTCCGCCACCTGGGCAATAGGGGGCGCGCCCACGGCGCAGGCGGCGAAATTTACGCACTGACCGGGAGCTTGTCAATCGAGCATCCGCTGTTGGTGTCAATTACCTACTCGATCAATCGATGGCGAACACGATCATGAACACCAAAGACGGCTCCGGGGCGTCGTCCTCGAATCACGAAGCTCGCGGCGCCGACTGGCGCGCGCAGGACCCGAACCTGGCGCTGGAACGGACGCGTTACGCCGAACCGATTCCGAGCCGGGAGTTGCTCCTCAAGCACCTCGCTGCGGCGTCGGAGCCGCTGTCGGCGGCGCGCATCGCACAGCGGCTCGCCTTGAGCGGCGATGCGCAAACCCAGGCGCTCGACAAGCGTCTGGCCGCGATGGCGCGTGATGGTCAACTGCTGTTCGCCGGCGCCGGCTATGCCATCGTCGCCGAGGCGGAGAGGATCAAGGGGCGGGTACGCGGCCGCTCGAGCGGCGAGGTCTCGGTGATCCCGGAGAACGGCGGGCCGGCGCTGGCATTGGCGCGTGCCGACGTCGCCGCGCTCATGCACAACGACCGCGTCGAGGTGCGGGCGGTCGGCCTGAATGAACGTGGCCGGCCGTTCGCGCGCCTGATCCGCAGGATCGGCGATGCACCGGCGCGAATCGGTGGAATTTGGCATACCGGGCCCGGGCATGGACGGGTTTCGCCCGAAGATCCCGGCCACTGGTATGCGGTCGAGGTGGCGATGCGCGATCGGCTCGATGCCGGCGACGATGACTACGTGATCGTCGAGATCACGCAGCGTCCGCTCGGCGATTCGCCGGCGCGCGGCCGGGTCACCGAAGTTCTGCGCGATTTGCGTCCCTCGGATCTGGCGGCGCGCTTCGCGATCTTGCGGCACGATCTGCCTGAGGCCATGCCTCCGCAGGTGAGCCTGGCGGCGGAGCGCTTCGGTGCCGCGGTGCGGGCATCGGATCTGGCCGGGCGCGAGGATCTGCGTGAACTGCCGTTGGTGACGATCGATGGCGAGGATGCGCGGGACTTCGACGATGCGGTCTTTGCCGAACCGCTGCGCGGCGGCGGCTGGCGCCTGGTGGTCGCGATCGCCGACGTCAGCCATTATGTGCGTGTCGACAGCGAAATCGACGTCGATGCGCGCGCGCGCGCCACCTCGGTCTATTTCCCTGACCGCGTCCTGCCCATGCTTCCCGAGGCCCTCTCGAACCATCTGTGTTCGCTGATGCCGAGTGTCGAGCGGCTCGCCTTCGTCTGCGACATGCGCATCGGCAAGACCGGTACGCTCGGCAAGCCGCGTTTCTACGAAGCCGTGATCCGCTCCCGGCGGCGCCTGACCTACACCGAAGCCTGGGCCTTCCTGCAGGATCCGCACGGCGCCGAGGCACCGAAGCTCGACGAGCAGATCGAGCGTTCGCTGCATGCGCTTTATGCGCTCTACGCGGTCTTGAAGCGCGCGCGACGCGCGCGGGGCACTCGCCTTTCGCGGCGGCGCGGGCAAGGCGCGGATCGGCGCCGCGGGCCGCATCGAAGGCGTTCATGCGCTCGTG
>VFSW01008710.1_pt1 | contig 14542 bp, 14 predicted proteins | sample 5358111 | NCBI WGS metagenome assembly VFSW01 (sample SAMN11554181, study PRJNA540505) | mine drainage metagenome | isolation source: sediment from site ElyBrook_90M | place: USA: Ely Copper Mine, Vershire, VT | collected 2017 | reverse complement strand
GGAGCGCTGCGTCCAGGACTCCGCCCTCGGGACGTCGCTGTGCGAGATCCCCTGCGCGACCCAGGCCGACTGCGTCGATCCCAGCCAGCCGCAAGCCGGCTGGCGCGGCGGATACTGCGGGTTCAACGTCTGTGGCCAGGGCTTCCAAGGCGGCGCCCCCGGCGCCTTCGGAGCCCCCTGCAACGTGGCCGACGCGGGCGATGGGAACTGCCAGCCGGTGCAGACCACGGTCAACGGGACCACGCAGCTCGTGGGCTACTGCCTGCCGACCGGTCAGCTCGGCCCGGGGGCGCCCAACTGCGTCAATGATCTCCTGGGGCCGATGGATCAGTGCGCCCCGGGGCTGGTCTGCCCCTACCAGTACGGCTCCTACGGCTGCTCGCCCGCGTGCGCGATGGTCGGCTCCAGCACCCTCTGCAAGACGGGCCAGGTGTGCCTCGCGCTCTTCCCCAATGAGACCACGATCGGCGTGTGCGGCGTGTGCCAGCCCGCGGGGGCGTACTGCCTCGTCGCGAGCGACTGCTGCAACACACAGTGCATCCCGGACGCTGGCTTCTCGAACTGCTTTCTCCAGGCCGTCGGCGACGGCGGCTAGCGCGCTCCAATTTCGGGCTTTGCCTCCGCAAGATGCGCTAAGCTCGACGACATGGGGGTACCGCTGAACACCCCAGACCCGACTGCGCTGCAGGCCCACGTGGCCTGGCTCGAGGGTATTCTGCTCGCGATGGATGAGCTGGTCGTGGTCTTCGACCCGCGCGAGCACATCGTCTTCACGAACCACGCGGCGCGCCAGCTCTTCGGTGACTGGACCACGCTCTCGAGCTGGCCCCCCGACGCGGGCTTCTTCCTGGAGCCCTGGACGCGCTGCACGCCGGCCGCCCTCCCGATGCGACAGGCACTGGCTGGAGCCCTCGTGCGCCAGATGGAGCTCCTGGTCCGCCCGCCGACCGATGTCGCGAACGGGCGCTGGCTGACCTTCAGCGCGTCGCCGGTCCGGCTGGCAAATGGCGACGTCGGAGGCGCCGTGCTCGTCGGCCGAGACACCACCGCGACCCGGGACGCGGTGACCGAGCTGCTCAACCAGGGCCTGCAGGTCCAGCTGCTGCAGCAGATCTCCGCGGCCGCGAACGACTCGAAGGAAGTCCGGGGCCTCCTGTACGAGACCGTGTCGGCGGTCTGCACCACCACCGGCTGGCCCCTGGCCCACGTCTACCTGCGCGAGGGGCCGGACCTGGTCCCCACGCACGCCTGGTTTGGCGAGGGCGTCGCAGGCCACCGCCCGATCGTCGAGGCCGCGATGTCGGGGAGCCTGGCCGCCGACGAAGGGCTGATGAGCAGCGTGCTGCTCGAGCCCCGGGCGCGCGTGGTGCGAGGCCTGGCCGCGGACGAGACCCTGCCCCACGGGGCGCTGCTCGAGCAGGCCGGCCTGCGCACGGGCGTGTTCGTCCCCATCGGCATCGGCCAGGAGGTCATCGGGGTGCTCACCTTCTTCCTCCCCGACGAGTCGCAGGCGCCGGGCCTCTACTTCCTGGACGTGCTCGACCACGCCGCGGCGATGGTGGGCCGGTTCTTCGAGCGCCGCCGGGACCGGGCCGCGCTCGAGAGCTACGCGCAGCAGGTCCAGGCCCTCTCGCTCGTGGACGAGCTCACCGGCCTCTACAACCGCCGCGGCTTCCTGACGCTCGCCAAGCAGCAGATCCGGGTCGGGCAGCGGACCAAGGCGAAGCACTACCTGATCTTCGCGGACATCGACGGCATGAAGGCCATCAACGACGGGCTCGGGCACGCCGCGGGAGACCAGGCCATCAAGGACGTGGCGGATCTGCTGCGCAAGACGTTCCGGGACTCCGACGTCCTGGCTCGGCTCGGCGGCGACGAGTTCGTGTGCTTCGCCTTCGACACCCTGCCCGAGAGCAGCGAGCGCATCGTCGAGCGCTTTCGCGAGTTGCTCGACGAGCACAACCGGGCCGGCCTGCGCCCGTTCAAGCTCGAGGTGAGCCTGGGCACGACCCTGCACGACCCCGACTCGCCCGCGTCGCTGGAGACGGCCCTCGCCGAGGCCGACCAGCAGATGTACCGCGTGAAGCGGGCGCGGCGACCGCCGACGGCTGAGCCTGCCTGAGCGTCGAGGGCCGGTGAGCCCCTAAGGGCTTGCCGGCGACGGGCACGGCTGCGTCCAGCCCTGCGCGCACGCGCGGGCATCGAGCTCCTCGGCCGAGAGCCCGGTGAGGGGCAAGCCCTTCGTGCCGCTCAGGAGGACCGGAAAGTCGGCGCGCGTCGGCAGCCCATCCGAGAGCGTGCCCTTCCGGTCCTGGAGGACCTGAACATTGGCGCAGGCGGGCGGAAAGCCATGCGCGCAGCCCTGGCTCAGGAGGTCGAGCGCGACCGCCTCGCTCTGCCCGAGCTCGAGCAGGCGCAGCCCGATCTCGTTGCAGGCCCAGCCGGAGCCGGCCGTGCAGTACGCGGTCTCCATCTGCGCGAGGAAGCGGCACGCGCGCTTTCCCCGGTACCTGCAGGCTTGCATCCAGAACGTCACCCGCTGCCCCGGATGTGCATCGCCCACCCCCTGAACCGCGCTCAGCAGCGCGAACACCACGGCCCACACCTTCATGTACGCCAGGTTTCGGGCCCGGCCGGCGACGGCGGGCCACAGCCCCGCGGGGTCGAGTCCGCGCAGGAGCCGCGATCGCGCGAGCCGATCGAGGGCTCGCACCGAGAGGTTGAGGAGCGGCACGGCGAGGAGCTTGTCGTAGAAGCTCGGCAGCCCCGCCGTGTCGAGGACCTGAAACAGGACGAGGACACTCACGGCGTAGAGCACGCCGAAGAGCACGCGCCCGAGCTCGGTCCGCGGGGACGTCGAGGGGTCGGTGAACAGGAGGTGCATCCCCAGAAACACGGCGATGGGGATGTACGAATCGAAAAAGAAGTACGTCCCGTTCGCGAAGAAGTACCCGAGCCCGAAGAGATAGGTCGTGACCACCGCCGAGAGGGTCATCGAGGTCACGCCGAAGAGGTACTGCCCCGGCAGCGCCACCAGGAAGAGGAAGAGGTACATGTGCGGCGGGAAGAACTGGGAGAGCGCGATCTCGGTGCCCCAGGTCAGCCCCGAGCTGCCGGTGAGGAGCAGCGCCACCGACGCGAGCGCCAGAGGGAACGACGATGGGTTGAAGATGTGTACCCGGCGGCCGTCCCGTTCCCAGCGCAGGAGCTCCTTCGCGGCGAGCCCGACCGCGACCGTGAGGAGCTGCAGGGAGAACCAGTCGTCGCGAAACCAGAGAAACAGGTTGGTGCTGAAGACCACCGGGAACGGCCCAAAGCCGAGCACGTAGACGTCGCGCCGAGTCCAGCTGAGCAGCGCGTCGAACCCGTAGGCGAACAGCAGCTGGGCGAGGATGAACGGGGCGTGCGCGTAGACCTCAGGCCAGTACCAGCCCCAGTAGACGAAGATCGACAGGTGAACGCAGGCCTGAACGTAGTGCTGCGGGCTGAGCGCGACCTGCACCCGCAGCGCCCGGCCCTTCACGCGCGCCTGGAAGAACAGCAGGCCGGCCCAGCCGAAGAGCAACCCCGCGGCGACGAGGCACACCTCCGAGAGCGGGGCGGGGAGGAGGAGACCGAGCCCAGCCAGGCCGAGCACGAACCCGAGGGGTAGAGCGATGGGCCTGAGCACCATGCGTCCAGGCTAGCGAGGAAGGCCGCCACTGGCCACTCAGCACTTGATGCCGCAACGGCGTCCGACCCAATTGGGTGCATTGGTCAGATGCGCGCGGAGAGCCCATATCTCTTGTCCCGATCGGGCACGCAGTGTTCCGAAAGGTCGACAACATTGCCTCACAACTGTCCTTTTTCGTCCTCAAAACGTTTGAAATCGGCTGGCCCTGAAGTTGCAGAAGGGTTCGTGCGATGCCCGATCGGAACAAACATCGCCATGCCGGTCGGGTCTCACACCCCACAGTGGAGGCTACCGTGCGCAAGTTGACGATTGTCCTGGGAACCCTGGTGCTGGCAACGACGTGGAGCGTTCAAGCGAGCGCGATTCCGGCCTTCGCCCGCAAGTACCAGACGAGCTGTACGACCTGCCACACCGCCTGGCCCGTGCTGAACCCCTTCGGCGAGGCCTTCCGGCGCAATGGCTTCCGGTTCCCGGGAGACGACCAGGACGCCACCAAGCAGGAGACCACCAAGCTCGGCAACGAGGCCTACAAGAACGTCTTCCCGAACGCGGTGTGGCCGGCGTCCATCCCCGACTCGGTGCCCATCGCGCTCGGCTTCATCGGCAGCGCGGCCGTCGCTCCCGTCGCCGGCACCGCTGCGACCGCGGGCAGCCCTGGCACCCAGCCCGGCGCCAATGGCGCGTCGGTCACCACGCCCTACTTCGCGCTCGACGGGCTCGTCGCCGAGGCCCACCTCTGGACCGGTGGCACTTTCGACAACTCCCTCTCCTACTTCGGCGAGATCACGCTCAGCACGGATCCGAGCGCGCCGGTCAACATCGAGCGCGGCTACCTGATCTTCGACGACATCCTGTCGGGCACGGTCGGAAGCCACGTCTTCAACCTGCTCGTGGGCAAGAACTTCCCGACGATCACCTCCTTCGACAACCACGCGAGCTACGTGGTCGACGGCTACGTCCCGGAGATCAACCTGGCGCCCATGCTCGGCTCGACCGGGAGCTTCACCCCCGGGATCGACGAGCTCGGCACCCTCGAACTCAACGGCACGGTCTTCGGACGCTTCAGCTACTCGTTCGGATTGAACGCGGGGCTGAACGACTACACGCCGCCTGCCGGCGGCATCTCGATCACCCCTTCGGCGGCGGACTTCTTCGGCCACGTCGGCGCCAAGTTCGGCGGCATGCGGCTCGACGGCGAGGGCGGGGGCCAGAGCAGCTCGAACGCCTGGGAGGAGACCGCCCTCACGCTGGATCTCTTTGCCTACCACTCGGAGTCGTACTTCAACGACGAGCTCGGCAACCGGCTGCTCGACACCGCGGAGACCGTCGGCGGGGCCCTGCACGGCCAGATTGGCTCCTTCACGCTCGTCCTCGGCCTGATGGACCAGTTCCACAACCACGTCGACTCCACGGGCACCGCGGTCTCGGCGCTCACCGGCTGGGGCGAGGCCTCCTACGTGATCTTCCCCTGGCTGATCCCCGCGCTGCGCGTCGAGGCCACCCAGATCGACGGCTCGCAGGACCCAAACTTCGCCAACTTCTCGACCCCGGTCCTGGTCCGGTACCTGCCGGCGGTGAACTTCCTCGTGCGGCCGAACATCGTCGTGCAGCTGGTGGCCGAGATCGACCACGCCAATGGCGCGCCACCGGCGGGCTGGGGCGGCGCGGGTGGGGTCATTGGCTTCCCGCTGCAGGGCAACGCCGCCGCCACCACCGGCACGGAGTTCGAGACCCTCACCGCGAACCTCAAGTACGCGTTCGGATCCCACTCACCAGACGATTCGGAGGCAGCCCATGAAGACACTCGTCGCAGCAAGCATCGCCATGCTCTCGACCCAGGCCCTGGGAGGGGAGATCACCGGCAAGGTCACCGCCGCGAAGGGCGCCGGAGGCATCCTGGTCTACGTCGTCAAGGCCGACGGCCAGTTCACCCCCCCGGAGAAGCCGGCGGTCATGGACCAGAAGCACATGGAGTTCATCCCCTATGTCCTGCCGGTCCTCGCTGGAGGCTCGGTGCTGTTCAAGAACTCGGACACCGTGGCGCACAACGTCTTCACCTCCGATGGGCCGGGCTACAACCTCGGGACCTTCCCTCCCACCGAGAGCCGGACCCAGGTCTTCAAGGACGTCGGCGTCTATACCCAGCTCTGCAGCCTCCACCCGGAGATGGAGGCCTACGTGGTGGTGGTGCAGAACCCCTACTACGCGATCACCAAGGCCGACGGGACGTACGCCATCAAGAACGTCCCCGACGGCGCCTACCAGGTCCGCGCCCTCGGCAAGGCCGTGAAGAAGAAGGATCGCAAGAAGGACTTCCCCGTGACGGTGTCGGGGGCGACGACCCTCGACATGGAGTTCTAGCTCGTGCGCGACCTGCTCCTGGCATCGCTGACGCTGGCCGCCCTGGGCGCAAGCCTGGGCTGCGGCCAGCATGGCGAGGGTGACCACCCGAAGCCGACGCCAGTGGCGGAGGCCCTGGCCTCCACCGCGGCGCAGCCAGGGCCGCCGGGGGAGCTCGCGTTCGACCACACCATCCACGCCGGGAAGTACGGGATGCAGTGCCTCGACTGCCACGTGTACGCGGACAAGGCGACGAGCGCCGGCCTCCCCTCCGGCCGCAAGTGCATGGGCTGTCACAAGTTCGTCGCCAAGGACAAGCCCGCGGTGCAGCTGCTCGCGAAGCGAGTCGAAGAGGGCCAGCCGCTCAGCTGGGAGCGCGTCTTCGCGATCCCTGACTTCATCTACTTCTCCCACCGGGTTCACGTCCGCGCCAACGTCTCCTGCACCGAGTGCCACGGCGACATGGCCGCTTCGAAGACCATCCACCAAGACACGCCGTTCACCATGGGTCGGTGTCTCACGTGCCACGAGGCGCGCGGGGCATCTCGCGACTGCCTGACCTGCCACAAGTGATGGGGCCATCGATGAAGGTCACACGACGAAATTTCCTCGGGGCGGCGGTCGGAGCGCTCGGCACGGGTGTGCTGACCGGCTGCGAGGACAAGCTCCCCCGCTTCCTGGTCCCACAGACGATTCCACCCGACGACTCCATGCCCGGGGCGTCGCGCTACTACCGCACCGTCTGCCGCGAGTGCACCGCGGGGTGCGGCGCGACCGCCCGGGTGCGCGAGGGACACGCGGTCAAGCTCGAGGGCAATCCCGACGATCCCATCGGCCGGGGCGCCCTCTGCGCGCGCGGACAGGCAGCCATCGAAGGGCTCTACTCCCCCTTTCGCCTCGGCTCGCCGCGCGCCGGTGAGCGCACGCTCGGCTGGGAGGAGGCAGAGAAGCAGCTCGCCGCGGGCTTGAAGCGCGCCCTCGATGCGAAGCAGCTCGTGGTGGTGCTCACCCGTCCCGAGAAAGGTCAGCTCGGAGCCCTGTTCGGCACCTGGCTCGGCGCGCTCGGTCAAGCACCGTCCCAGATCGTCACCTTCGACGCCATGGACCGCCCCTGGCTGCGCGAGGGCCAGGCCCGCGCCTTCGGCCCGGCGCTGCGGGCGCTGCCCGACCTCGCCCCGGCGAAGCTGATCCTCTCCTTCGGCGACGACTTCATCGAGGAGGGCTCGCCCGTGGAGCACGCCCGGGCCCTCGCCGACCAGCGCGCCGCTGGCGGAACCTTGATCTACATCGGGCCCCGGCTCTCCCTCACCGCCGCCGCGGCCGACGAGTGGATCTCCGTCGCCCCCGGCACCGAGCCCCTCCTCGCGCTCGGCCTCGTCCGCGAGGTGATCGATCGCCTCGGAGCCACGGGCCCCCTCTCCCCCACCGTCCAGGCGATCCGGCACCGGCTCGATCCCTACGACGCGCCCACCGTGACCGCCCAGACCGAGCTCGCCCCTGGCAAGCTCGCCTCCCTCGCGGCCGCGCTTGTCGGCGCTCGGCCGAGCCTGTGCCTTGGGCCGGGGCGAGCGATCGCCGGCGCGGATGCCGCGCTGGTGGCCGAGGCGATCCAGGTCCTGAACGCCGTCCTCGGCAACGTCGGCCAGACGCTGCGCTTCGTCAACGCGCCCGCTGAGCGGCCCGGGATGGACCTCGCCGAGCTCACCCGCAAGGCCGCGGCCGGCGAGGTGGGCGCGCTCCTCGTCCACCACGCGGATCCGGTGGGCTACGGGCCCGTCTTTGCCCAGTTCGATGCGGCCCTGGCGCGCATCCCGTTCGTCGCGGCCTTCACCAACGAGCTCGACGACACCGCGCGCAAGGCCCACCTCGTGCTCCCGGACCACCACTTCCTCGAGAGCTGGTCGGACGTGAAGGTTCGCCCCGGCGTCGTGGGGATCCAGCAGGCGGTGATGGAGCCGGTCCTCGACACGCGGGCCGCCGGGGACGAGCTCCTCGCGGTCGCGCGCCTGCTGAAGCTGACCGCGGGCCTGCCGAGCGCCTCGTTCGAGGATGGGCTGCGGCAGACGCTCCAGCCCAAGGAGATCGAGGATGGGCTGCGCCTCGAGACCCCCGCCCCGGTCGTGCCCGAGCTCGTCGCGAGCGCCTTCGGCACCCTGCCCCCGGCCACCGCCGCGCACCCGGTGAAGGCCGGGCTGCCGCTGATCGTCGCGCCGAGCTTCCGGCAGCTTGACGGCCGGCCTTCCCGCGGAGACCTCCTGCAGGAGCTCCCCGATCCCCTGTCGGGCTACGCCTGGACCGGCTGGGTCGAGGTGCACCCCACGACCGCGATCCCTCTGGGGGTCACGACCGGCGACGTCCTGGCCGTCGAGGGGCCCGGCGGCCACGTCGAGCTGCCGGCCTTCGTCACCGACACGATCCGCCCCGGCGTCGCGGCGGTGCTGGTTGGAGACGCCACCCGCCTCCTGACCGACGGCTTCCTCGGCGCGGGCGCCCACGTCGGCCTGCGCGTCACCGGCGAGCGGATCGAGCGGGCCCACCCCGAGACCGGCGGAGCGCTCGGCGCCCGGAAGCTCGTGCGCAAGGTCAGTCACGCGCTGCCCGTGCTGCCACCCGCGCCGCCGATTCCCTCGATGTATGCCCCCGTTGAGCACCCCGTCCACCACTGGGCCATGGCCATCGACCTCGACCGCTGCAACGGCTGCGGCGCCTGCACGGCCGCGTGCTACGTCGAGAACAACCTGGCGATCGTCGGGGCGGATCAGGTCACCCGCGGCCGATCGATGTCCTGGCTCCCGATCCAGGCGGACATCGACCGCCAGGGGGCCACCCCCGAGGTCTCGTTCCTGCCCGTCGGCTGCCAGCACTGCACCGCGGCGCCCTGCGAGTCGGTCTGCCCGGCCTTCGCGACCTACCACACCACCGAGGGGCTCAACGCGCAGGTGTACGCGCGCTGCATTGGCACCCGCTACTGCGAGAACAACTGCCCCTATGGCGTGCGGCGCTTCAACTTCCAGGACACCCCCCACACCCGGTTGCAGGGGCTGGGGCTAAACCCGGACGTCACCGTGCGCGAGCGCGGCGTCACCGAGAAGTGCAGCCTGTGCACGCAGCGCATCCGCACCGGCAAGGAGCAGGCGAAGATGGAGGGGCGCCCCGTGCGCGACGGCGAGATCGTCTCCGCCTGCGCCGCGGCCTGCCCCACCCAGGCGATCGTCTTCGGCGACCTCAAGGATCCGACCTCCGAGATCGCGCGCCGGGCGGCCGATGGCCGCGCCTACAAGCTCCTCGAGGAGCTCAACACCCAACCGGGCGTCTTTTATCTTGCCCGCCGTCGAAGAGGCTCCGCATGAGCGACTCCAACCTGGCGCAGGTGGAGCGCGACACCGTCGCCACCATGACCGAGACATCCTGGCTCTACTGGGTGGGGCTCGGCGCCTCCGTCTCCCTGGTCGCCCTCGGCGGCTGGGCCTGGTCGGTCGCCCTCCGCGAGGGCCTGGGCATCACCGGCCTCAACGAGCCCGTGATGTGGGGCGCGCTGATCACCACCTTCGTCTTCTTCATCGGGGTGAGCCACTCGGGCACGCTGGTGTCGGCGATCCTCTTCTTCACTCGCTCGCCGCTGCGCGCCGCGATCGGGCGCTCCGCCGAGGCCATGACGGTGTTCACGATCCTCACCGCCGGCCTGTACCCCATCGTCCACATCGGCCGGTCGTGGCTGTTTTTCTGGCTGCTCCCCTACCCGAATCAGCGCTGGCTCTGGACCAACTTCCGGTCCCCGCTCACCTGGGACGTCTTCGCCGTGACCTCCTACGTCTCGGTCAGCGGCCTCTTCCTCTACATGGGCATGCTGCCCGACCTGGCGCTCCTCGCCCGGCGCATGACCGGCTGGCGCCGGCCGCTCTACCGGGTGCTCAGCCTCGGCTTCTCCGGCACCGACGGGGAGTGGCGCCTCTTCGAGAAGGCCTACCCGATCTTCGCCGGCGTGGTGATCCCGCTCGCGGTGTCCGTGCACAGCGTCGTCTCCTGGGACTTCGCGATGACGGTCATGCCTGGCTGGCACTCCGCGATCTTCGCCCCCTACTTCGTGGCCGGGGCGATCTTCTCCGGCATTGCCGTGGCGATCCTCCTGCTCTCCTCGCTGCGGCGGGCCTACGGGCTCCAGCGCTACATCACCGAGGCGCACTTCGACCTCCTCGCGAAGCTCCTGCTGGCCACCTCGGTGGTGATGACCTTCGTCTACGGCACCGAGTTCTTCATGGCCTTCTACCGGGGCAGCGAGGCGGAGCTGGAGGTCTTCCGCTGGCGGGCGACGGGCGCCTACGCGCCGGTCTTCTGGGGCGTGGTCACCTGCAACAGCTTCGCCCCGCTCTTCCTCTTCTGGGCCCGGGTGCGCAAGAGCCTCCCCGCGCTCATCGTCATCGCGGTCCTGGTGACGGTCGGGATGTGGTTCGAACGCTTCCTGTTCATCGTCACCACGCTCGCCCACAATTACATCTCGCAGAACTGGGGCCACTACGTGCCATCCGTGCGCGAATCACTGATCTGCCTGGGAGGCCTGGGCTGGTTCATGATGCTCTTCCTCCTGTTCATCAAGCTCTTCCCGTCCATGGCCATCTCCGAGAGCATGCAGAGCCAGCATGCCGCGCGAGCGGCCGCCGCGCCCGAGGAGGCCAGCCATGCCAGCCACGCAGCCAATGAGTGACGAGCTCGTCGGCGCCTACGCCGACCCCGACGACGCGCTGCACGCCGTGCATGCCCTGCGCGCGCAGGGGGTCGGCCGGATTCACGTCGCGAGCCCCTCGGGCTTCCCCCTGGTCCACGACCACGACGTCGACCACGGCGCCGACTCTCACGCCCAGCCGTGGATCGCCTTCCTCGGCGGGCTCGTCGGGCTCAGCTCCGCCGTCGCGCTGCAGGTGATGACCTCGAAGTCGCTCGGCCTCATCGTCGGCGGCAAGCCCATCGTCGCCTGGACCGCCTTCGGGGTGATCATGTTCGAGCTCACCATGCTCTTCGCGGGTGCCGCGAACTTCCTGGCGCTCATCGTGCTCACCGCCCGCGCGCGGAGGCAGATCTCCAAGGCCGCGCGCGATCGGGTGAGCAGCGAGCGCATCCTCGTCGTCGTGCCCCTGGCCGGGCTCAGCGCGCCGCTGCGCGACGCGGCCCGCGCGGTCCTCGCCGGGGCCCTCTCGGAGGTGCATTCATGAACGCCCGCGCCCTGACGCTCGGTCTCGCCGCCGCGCTCGCCTCAAGCGCCTGCGGTCCCAACGTCCGCTGGCCCGCCAGCATGGAGCGCGAGCCCGCGGAGCAGCCGCTTGAGCACGCTCGTCTGGCCCCCGTCGGCGCGATCCCCGTCGGCGGCGTGGAGGTCCTCGGCGACCGCGAGGACGACGCCGACGAGAAGGGCCCCTTTCCGCTCGACGCCGCGGCGGCGACTCGCGGCCGGAAACTCTATGGCCTCCACTGCGTACCGTGCCATGGCCCTGAGGGCAAGGGGGACGGCCCGGTCTCCGACAAGTTCCCCCCCGCGCCGAACCTGCGCCACATCTCGATCTGCAAGCGCAGCGATGGCTTCATCTATGGCACGCTGACCGCGGGGGGGCGCGCCATGCCCACCATGCGCGAGGGGACCACCTCCCGCGACCGATGGGATCTCGTGGCCTTCGTGCGCTCGCTCCAGGCCGAAGGCTGTATCACGCCACCGACCGAGGGAGCCGCCAAGTGACCTGGACTCGAGAGGCACAAGCCGCCATGGGACCACGCGCGATGTGGGCGGCCATCGCCGCCGTTGGGCTGGGGATCGCGGCGTTCGCCACCGGCCTCGGGGGCGGCGGAGCGCCGAGAGCCTACGCGGCCCTCATCGCCAGCTGGCTCTTCTTCGCCGGCGCCGCGGCGGGCGCGGTGGCGTTTCGCGCCCTGTTCTGCCTGATCACTGGGAAGTGGACCCGACCGCTCAACGCCCTCGCCGGCGCGCAGGCGGCCTTCCTGCCCGCGGCGCTGATCCTCCTCGTGGTCATCGTCGCCGGCGCGGGCCGGGCCCCCTGGGTCGCGACGTCGACCGGTTGGCTCGCGACGCCCTTCCTGATCGTGCGTCAGCTCGCGCTCAACGCGCTCCTGTTCCTGATCGCCTACCGCTGGTTCCGCAAGGGAGGCGGCACCGCCCCTCCGACCACGCGCTCGGCGGTGATCTACTTGCTGGCCTTCTCGATCATCCTTTCGGTCTGGGCCTTCGACTTCGTCCTCGGCCCGACGCCAGAGTTCGGGAGCACGCTCATCGGCCCCTACGTCTTCGTCGGCGCCTTCATCGCCGGCGTCGGGCTGGTCACGCTGCTCGGCGTGGCCCGCGGGGTCCTCACCGACAAGCAGCGCCTCGATGCGGGCACCCTCGTGCTGACCCTGGCCATCTTCTGGGCCTACCTGTTCTGGTCGCAGTACCTCACGATCTGGTACGGCAACCTGCCGGACGAGGTCTCCTTCGCCCTGCGCCGGAACGTCGATGGCTGGGGCTTCGTGGTCCTGGCGGTGGTCGCGCTCGTGTTCGCGATTCCCTTCGCGGTGCTGATCCACCCCGACCGCCGGCGCTCGCCGCGGATCCTCGGGGCGGTGATCGCCGCGCAGCTCGTCGGGCTCTGGCTGAACTGCAACCTGATGGTCGTCCCCTCCCTCTCCGCCGTTGGGACCCCCGCGCTCGGCCTGCGCGACCTGCTCATCGCGGCGGGCATGCTCGGCGCGTTCGCCCTCTCGGTCGTCCCGAAGCTGAGCCCCCGGGTGGTCCCCCAAGCGGCGTAGGGGCGCCTGCGACTTGTGCTATGCAGGGCGGGCGTGATCGCCTCGGTGGGGAGCTTCCGGTGGGTGGTGGGCATCCTCGTGCTCGGCGGCTGCGTCACCGTGCGCGGAGGCGACGCCCCGCTCGAGCTCTTTCAGCAGCACATCTACGTCCAGGCGATGATCGGCGGCCACGGCCCATACCGTATGCTCCTCGACACCGGCGCCGCAGCCTCCGTCGTGTGCACCGAGGTCGCCGACGATCTGAAGCTCTGGGGAGGCCAGCGCGGAAAGCTCGAGGGCGTCGGCTACGGGTCCCGGGTGGGCCACCTGGACGCGGTCGGCCCGGTCGAGGTGGGTGGCGCCAGCGTCTCTCGGGTCGAGGTCTGGATCAGCGGCCCGCGCAAGGAGTGGAACGTGGACGGGCTCCTGGGCAGCTCCTTCCTCGAGCGGTTCCGGGTGGTCGTCGACTATCCCGGGAACCACGTCACCTTCGTGGCGCCGTGAAGCGCGCCTCCCTTCTCCTGCCCGTCGCGCTGCTGAACGGCTGCGCCGCCACCTGGGCCTCGCGCCCCGACGCGAGCGCCCCCTTCTTCGCCGACCGCGAGCTCCCGCGCGTCGAGGTGAAGCTCAACGGCCAGGGCCCCTTTCGCTTCCTGGTCGATACCGGCGCCGACGGCTGCCTGGTCGGCAAGCGGGCCGCCGCGCGGCTCGGCTTGAAGCTCGGCAAGGACGGGGTCCTCCGGGGAGTCGGCGGCCGCGAGCGCGCGAACGCCGCCGTCCTCGAGAGCCTCAGCGTCGGCGGCCTCGAGGCCCACGACGTCCGCGTGGCGGTGGCCATCGAGCCCCTGGACGTGGACGGCATCCTTGGCTACCAGCTCCTGAAGGGCTACCGGGTCACCTTCGACTACCCCGCGGCCCGCGTGACCTTCGAGAAGAGCCCGCCGCCGGAGCCCGTGGTCCAAACTCCGCCGGAGCCGCCACCGCCCGAGCCACCAAAGTAGGTCGTTTTTTTGACACATAATCAAATGGGCTTAACCTCGGTCCCCTAACCGCTCAGGGGAGGCACCGATGCCGAACACTGTGATGAGAGCTTCTGGAATGCGTTTTGCCCTGCTGATTCCGTGCATTGCCTTCGTGGCCTGCGCGCACCGCCAGGTCCTGCCATCCACCCCGGAGCCGGAGCTCGACCCGACGGCCGAGGTCGACCCCGATCTGAAGGCGCTGCTCGCCGGGAGCGTGCTGCACTTCGATTATGACGCGACCAACCTCGACCGCCAGAACCGGCAGCGCCTCGCGCGGATCGCGGAGTACCTCCGCGACCACCCCGAGGTGGGCCTCCGCATCTCTGGCAACTGCGACGAGCGCGGCACCGAGGAGTACAACCTCATGCTGGGGCAGCGGCGCGCCGACGTGGCCCGGCAGTACCTGACCGATCTGGGCATCGACGACAGCCGCATCGCGACCGTCAGCTACGGCAAGGACAAGCCGACCGACGACGACCACGACGCGCTCGCCTGGGCCCAGAACCGCCGCGACGAGTTCGAGCCGATGGGCGCGCCCCGCGCCGACGTGGTGGCCGCGCGCGACGCGCCCGAGGGGAACTGAAGCGCACTGCCCCGGCAGCACCGACGCTGAAGAAAAGCCCCGCGAGGAGACTCGCGGGGCTTTTCCTTTTCCGGGCGAGCTTCGGCTACATCGCCTAGGGTGGCGCGCATGACCTGCCCCGCCACCCCTGCGGACGCCGCCGCCGATGTCGGCGGC
>VFSW01008709.1_pt1 | contig 14544 bp, 8 predicted proteins | sample 5358111 | NCBI WGS metagenome assembly VFSW01 (sample SAMN11554181, study PRJNA540505) | mine drainage metagenome | isolation source: sediment from site ElyBrook_90M | place: USA: Ely Copper Mine, Vershire, VT | collected 2017 | reverse complement strand
CAGAGTGCAGGTGTTGCTGCCGCGATTGTAGGCAATGGGAGCGCCGTTATTCATTCCGACTACGTTCGCGTCAAAGTTCACCAGTCGCTCTCCGCTTACGGTTGGCGAGGTCGCGCCCATTCCGTGAGCGGTGTGGCAAGTCGAGCAACTGAAGCCGTACTGCGAGATGTGCAGACCGTGCTGATTGAAACTGTTGTTGGCGACGACGTTGGTCAAGTCGTGGCACTTCGCGCACATCGCATACGGCCCAGTCACGGTCAGGTCGGGACTTGGAAACAGGTTTGTGACCAACCCGCCGGGCGTGGCGGCCTGGCTGAATTGATAGTTTCGCTCGAGGATGTGCGAGTTGACGGAACCGTGAGGACCGTTGGGGCCCGCGCCGCCGAATTCACGATTGTCGTCGCTGTTGTGGCAATCGGTACAGAAGATGCGCGGTCCCGTCATCCTCGCCGACGCGATCCCGCTCTGATTCAACTGATTCAGCAAAAGGCTGGGTTGCGGCAAGGGACTGGTTCGATCGTGTGTCACGGGATGGCTCGATTGCGCCGTGGAAGCAAATTCCGGTATCACATTGAGCGGGTCCGTCGCTGACACCACTCGCGTCGGTGCATAACCGTAGATGATCAACCGCTGTTTGCCCGTGCTCGTGCCATGGCAGCGCAGACAGTTTTCGTACTGATTGATTGCCGGAGTCAGTATTGTAGTGCCGTCCAGCGCGCTGATCCCGGCAACCTGTGCCTGGGAAGGCCGCAGCGCCGGCGGCACGGAAAACTGCGTCGTCTGGTTGGAACCGTGCGGGCTGTGGCAATCGACGCACACGGCATGGCGGTTATTGTTTAATAGCACCGTCTCGGCGGCATCGTGGAAGTTATTCCCAGTCGGCAAGGGATGTCCGGTCTTCGCCACCTCGGCCATGATGTTGGCCGGAACAGGCGACAAGTACGTGCCCCCGTTGTGGCACGTCATGCAGTCCTGCGTCACCGAATCGTTTCCCGTCGAAGGCGGTGTGGCCGGACGCAGCAGACGTGCCGGTGCCACCGCATTGTGCGACATGTGACAAGAGGTGCACGCATTCACGCCGACTGTCGTATACGAACCGATGTGGCCATCCGGCGAAACAGAGTTGGTGGCGGTCTGATGAATGCTGCCCGTAAAGCCGGCCAGCGGGTTGACCTGCCCCTGTACCACGCGATTCGGATCATGACAGGCGAGGCACATCTGCGCATTGGAGCTGTCGCGGACAAGGAAATTCTGAGCGATCCTGTCGATTGCCTGTACGTGCGGCGAATGGCAACTGGTGCACTCGATATTACCGTTGATCAGCTTCACCGCTCCCGTCGGATCGGCGGTCTTGCCTTGCGACACCAGCGATGACTGGAGATTGGCTGCATCTTTTAGCGGAATCACCAAACTGAATGGATGCGAACCGGTCAGCGTGGTCCCGAACGAATCGACACTGTTCAGCGAGCCGACCATGGGGAGCGGACCATACGCCGCCGATTGTCCGACTCCGACCGTGCCGTCATGACAACTGAGGCAGAGGCTGCTCGTGATGCCAAGCGTGGGCTTGGTATTGCCTTGTTCAGAATACGTAGTGCTGTTGTAGGGCGTGTACGATGCCTGCGAGTACTTCTGGTTCCACAGGGGCGAAATGCCGCCCAACCCGCTGTGGGGAGCGTGACAGAACGTGCAACCCAGACTGCCCTGGTTGTAGACGGAAGAGCCGCTCGCCGCCGTCAAGTTATGCATCCCGAGCACATCGGCGTTCACCTGCGCCGCGGCGACAGTCTGGGCAAGCACAATCAGCAGGATCGTCGCGCACGTGTACTGGAGGGTCTTCTTCATTGTTTCCTCACCTCAGCCTGCGGGGCGATGCCGTAGTAGTGAAACACTTGCACGCGGCGATTGAAGGAATCGACGACATAGATCCGATCCTGATTGTCGATCTGCAATCCGGTCGGCAGTTGAAACATTCCCGGACCCGTGCCGCGCTCGCCGAAGTAATACAGCAGGCGGCCTTCGCGGTCGAAAACCTGCACCATGCCCCACTGCCCGTCGACGATGTAGAGATGCCCTTCCGAGTCGAAGCCAATGCCTTTCGGACGGAATATCCATCCCGCGCCGTCTCCAACCTTGCCGATGGCATAGCGGAACGCGCCCGAGCGGTCGAGCACCTGCACACGGAAATTCATGGCGTCCACCACCACCAGGTCCGAGCCATTCAGGCGCAGTTCGGTGGGGAAGTTGAACTGGCCTTCGCCCGTGCCCGTCTTGCCAATCACCTGCAGCACGCTGCCCTGCATGTCCATCATGAAGATCTTGTTGCGCAGCGTGTCGGTGACGTAGATGCGTTGCGCCGCCGAATCCACCGCGATTCCAGTTGGACGCTTGAAGTATCCCTCGCCGCCTTTCAGGCTGCCAATCGCGCGCCGGTATTTTCCGTTCGGCTCGAAGACAAAGACCTTGCCGGTCTGCGAATCGGTCACATAGATGTTGTCCTGCGCGTCCACCGCCACGCACTGCGGCGCAAGCATCGGATCTTTCCCGGCATCACGGCGGGTGATGAACTTATATTTCTGCAGCGCGAAATCGAAGATGTGGACTCCGGCTGCGCCGACGTCGGTAACGATGATGCGTCCATGCGAATCGGTCACCACGCTGTAAGGGCTGACGAGGTAGTGGAAATCGGGCTCGCCGGCGATCACGTCGACGACGCGCGTCCAAAAACTGCGCTTGGGTTTGACCTCGCGCTCCAGGCTGAAACTGCGCTCAAAGGAAAGTTTGCGTCCGCCGTCGAGCAGCAAGTCGGGAGGCGGAGGCGGCGCGAGCGTGTTCTTCGAACGTTTCGAAGCCGCGGCAGGAGCGGCCAGCAGCAGCGCCAGGCCGGCGACGGCGAGTGCCTCGTACAACCTCGATCTGCTAAAGAGGGAATTGCCTCGCACCGATTTGCCCCGCGCCCTTAGAAGAAGTCGAACCATCGGCTGACCCCGACAAAGTACGAAGTAGTATTGACGGGCGCGCCGATTGCACTGATGCCTTGCGAGAACCGAGTGTATCCGGCTTGCAGCCCGATCCTTCTCAGATGGTACTGCAACTGGGCGTTATAAACCTCCGTATCGTTGCGCGAGATCGTGCTGGCGAGCGTATCGCTGATCGCGCGGCTGAAAGCTCCGGAGATGGACATCCGTTTGATCGGCGTCACCGAGAATCCGCCACCGTAACTGGATCCGTTGAACAAAATGAAATCGGTCAGGCCCGGCGTCGGCGTCGGCGTTATTATCCCACCGGCTCCCAGCAGTTGCATCCCGCTCGACTTCGTGTAGAGCGCGTTCACGGTAAATCTGCGCAGGCTCAGCGAAGTGGAGTAGCCCTCGCTATGAGAAGTCGTTCCCTGATAATTGGTCAGGCCGCTGTGCGTTCCGTTGAAGGCCGCCGTCCACTGCATCCCGCCCGGCAATCTGCGGTGCAGGTTGGCGCTGTACTGGTAGTAGGAAGTTGTGTAGGTGACCAGCAGCGTCTGCACGTTCTGCGCGTAGCTGAAGGTTCCCGACGCCTGCCAGCCCCCAAACCGCCGGAAAGCGTTGATGTTGCCGATGAATCCCACTGCGTTCTGCCCTTGGCCGTCCGAACTGTCAACCACGGCAGCGGAAAAAGAGAAAGTGTCCCACAGCTTCTTGCTGGAGCTGAGCGAGCCGCTCAGGAACTCGCCGGTATAGTTATTTCCAAAATAGGTTTGGTTGTAATACGTGGCCTGGGCCTGTGCTTGAAGGTAATCTGTAAACGAATAGCTCATACCGCCGGCCAATGTCGAGGAATGCGAGCCCGATCCCAAGTTCAGTCCCGGCGGCGGCGCGCCACCGGTGCCCAGGTTCTGCGCCAGGTAGCCGCTCAGATTGCTGGTGTAGTTCTGGCTGACGTTGAAGCTGAACTTTTGCGTCGGGTGGAAGCTGGCATTCGTGGTTTCCGTATCGTCGGTGTAGCTCGAAATGTTCGAGGTCGCCGCACTCTGTCCGCCGCTCGAGAGGTAGTCGCTGGTGGCGGATGCCCGGTTATAGGTGGCGTAGAACGACCCGTGCATCGGCAGAGCATGTGTCGCCCCAAATCCGAAATCGTGCCCGGTCGAGTCCTGCTCCTGCGCTTGCGCGCCCGACAGGAAGGCAGGGTATTTGGAGTCAAAGCTGTTGCGGTCGAAGTAACCGTTCAGCCGGAAACCCGAGATCTGATAATTCGAGTGCAGGTTGAACAGGTGCGTGTTGGAATCGGTTTCGGCATTGGTCCCATAAAGCGAGCTGTGACCGCTCCCTTGCGAATACCCCACCGACAGTGTGGGCAAGTCGGGAAGCAGTGCGCTCAAGTTGATTCCGAATCCCTGTCCGCTGCCGTAGGTCGTGAAGTTCGGCTGCCCTTCCAGCCCGAATGTTCCGGTGCTGTTGTGGTCGTAGTGGTAATTCACCGCACCGGGAAAATTGCTGCCGGTGAAGAAATTCGCGGTGCCGTCGATTCCGCTCGCCCCGGTGATGGATTGGTAGTTGGAATCGGCCCGCGACTGGTTGTAGTAGGGCGTCGCCGAAAACGAGAGGAAGTTGGGATTGTAGTACGAACCGGAGAGCTTGCCGCTCGCGCCAATGTCCAGGCCGTGGCTGGAGGGGATCCCGTCGCCGTAGTCGCCCCCGTAGCCGAAGGTGAATAATCCACCCGCGTTCAGCTTGGTGTTCTCCCCAACGGAAAGCTGCGATTGCTGGGCGGTCGCGAGGTGCGCCATCATCGGAACTAGAACCAGGATCACCAGCCCGAGGATGCGATTCGCAACTTTCATGGATACCATTCCCGCCAGAGGCCCAGAACCCAAAACAACTTGACCTCTTAAAGGCACAACGGTTGCCAAAAGGAGGGCTGGGGATGATTGAGTATGACATTGAAAATAAAGATGTTAGCGCGGGGGTGGGAGCGGGCGAAATGCCCTACATTCCGGGAGTGCGGCATATCACCCGCTCAGGGAGTTGGAAGACTCAACACCGCGGGGGGCTAGGGGCTGGTAGCTAGTAGCTAGGTTCTTGAAATTGGCGATGGATATCAACCGCTCGGTGCATAACAGGCGCTTCGGAGCCTAAGGTCCTAGCTCCCCAGCCACTAGCCACTATCTACTGCCTTATCCCAATTCGATCTTCGCCTTGGCGCGCAGTTGCTTGGCTAGGCCAGACCGCAACTTCTCGTATTTGCTTTTCTGCAACTCGGTCTGCAGGTCGCTCTTCACCTCGGCCAGGCTCTGCTTTCGCGCTGGTGTGTGAGCGTTGAGGCGGATAATCGTGTACGCCGACTCGATTTGAATCAGGCCGGTGATCTGCCCTGGCTGCAAGGCCAACAAGGTCTTGACCACGTTGGGCGGCAGCTTGTCGCGGCCCACTACTTTGTGGTCGCCCATGTTTACCCGGAAGTCGTCCTCCGAAATTTTCTCCGCCAGCAGGCCGAAATCCTGATAGTTCTTGGTCGCCTTGGCTTGGCGCAACGCGTCCTCGGCTTTCTTCTGGGCCTGCTTGGCCTGTTCCGCGGTCGGTTTGAGTGGGGGCACTATGGAAATACTCTGGAACGTGAACGACTCCGGTTGCTCAAAGCGTGCTGCGTTCTTGTCGTAATAGGCTTTGAGTTCGGCCGGCGAGACAGAGGATCGGTTCTCCACGTCATTCTTCAGCAACTGGTCGATCAGCAGCGAGCGCTTCATCTGCTGCCGCAGTTGCTGCTCCGAGCCCTTCATCTCCGACTGCAGGTACTGCTGATACTCGTCGGGACTCTTGAATTGCTTGCGGAATTCGGCCTCAGCGGTTTTCAACTTTTCCGGCGGAACCGTCAGCTTGCGCCGCACCGCTTCCTGATACACCAATTCCTCGAAAATGATCATCTCCAGCGCGCCCTGGCGGATGGCGGCTTCCTGCGCCTTGGGGAATCCGTTGTGCTGCTGAGCGTAGGGAAAGATCGCGTACATCTCGCGCAGCAGGTCGCGGTCGGTGAGCACGGCTCCGTTTACGCGCGCCACCGGCTTGTCGCTCACCTGTGGCGGGGGCACCTGGGCAGGCGCCATCGGGGGCGCAGTCGATTTCGCGACCGCTGTTGGGGCGTGCGATGCGATCTGGGCCGAGGCCGCTGTGACTGAGAGCGACAGCGTCGCCAGGAGTAATGCGGAGATGGGGAGCGTGTGCTTCATAAATCCTCTCTTGCCGATTCTTGCAAAAACCGAATCCGAAAAAAAAAGGGAGAGATAATCTCTCCCCTTGTTTCGCTACCGGTGGGTCTACTGGAAGACCGTCGGGATGTTCATGGTGTTGTTGGCTTCGTTCGCCTCGCCAAAGTGGCACTGACGGCAGAACTGAGTCGTGGAAGCCGCTTGGCCAGCAGTCAGCTTGCCTTGCAGGTTCGGGTTGTACGGGCCGTTCACGAAGAAGTAGGTGGCATAGTAGCCCGTTGTGTTGCCCACGATCGGGCTTGCCTTCGAGGACGCGTACACTGTCATCACGTGCTGGTTGTGGCAAGTGGTGCAGAGCACATAGGCCTGGCCTGCGCCGTTGATGCCCCAGGGGTTCGACCACTTTCCAGGTGCCAGAGCTGGATATCCATAATTCGCCACGAACTGGGCGTATGGGCTGCCAGGAGTTACCGTGAAGGTGTTGTTTGCCCAGACCAGGCCGTTGCCGGCGCGGATTGTGGCGTTCAAGCCCACCGGATGATCGTTGGTGTAGTTGCCGGAGGTGGACCAATCGTTAAAAAACAGCGTCGGAATCGGCTTGCTGCCGTAGGTGGTGTTGGTGAGCAGGCCGATCTGTTGTTCATAAGACCAGTTCTGCATCATGTTGGACTGGGTCAGGTTGCCGTCATGGCAGCTCAGGCAGAGCAGGATGCCGCCGACTTCCTGGCTTCCCGTGGCGATCGTGCTGGGCAGAACTTCGACGTACTGGCCGCTGTCGCCGAACGCGATCGTCTTGCCATAGAGTGGGCTGGCGTCCTGGCCCCACAATGCATAGGACCCGGCATCAGCTGCGCCGCCGTGACCGGAACCGAACGAGCCGCTATGCGGAGCATGGCAGCCAGCGCAGCCGCGGCCCTGGTTCTGGTGGGCGCCTAACACGTCAACCGTCGATGACCAATTCTGCGCCATCATGAACCCGGCGAATGCGAATACCATCAGTACTACTAACATCGCTTTCTTCATAAAGTTTAAGACCTCCATAGATATGTGCCGCCGTACAAACTCTCAGAGGCTTAGGCCGTGGGCTGCGATTACTCGTTCGCAACCGCCCCTCGGCCTGTGTAATTGCAAGTGCCTACCCAAAACGGACCTTAATATCGCAAGATGGAAAAGTGGTCGTAAAGCACTGATTCCACGATGTAAATAGTGGAATCCGCGATCGCCGTGAAAGGCGCTGGAAGCACGGAGGTGGGGGAAAAGCACCATTTGGTCCGACCAGTTGGTCAAATCCCACAGTGAGAAAGGTTACGAGTGGTTACTGGCGATTGTTGCGGAATGCAACAGAGGACTGCTGTAGGTCTCAGTTCTCAGCTGTCAGCTCTCGGGAAGATCAAGACCTCAGCGGGTCGATTGAGGTTTTCCTGACAGCTGAGAGCTGACAACTGCTTTACTGACTCTGTGGCGTTGTGGCGGCCGATGCAGGCGGCGCGACCGGCGTCACTTCCTTCTGGGCCGCTCCGGCTTTTTTCTCGCGTTGCTCCTGCCGTTCCTTGTTCAACTGCTCGGCCTCGGCGTCGGTGACGTAGCGGAACTGCTGCACGCGTCCGGGATAGATCTCCGCGGTAAAGACGCGGTTGTTTTTGTCGGTGGCGATGTTGACGATGCCCTGAAATTGGCCGGGAAGCAGTCCGTGCCCGCCAAAGGAGATCAATAGCTGCGCTTCCTTGTTGAATACCTGCACGCGATCCTGCATGCCGTCGGCGACCCAGATGTGGCCATCACTGTCGATGGCCACGCCCTTGGGACGCGCAAAGTAGCCAGGGCCATCGCCGTTCTTTCCGAAGGCGCTGATGAATTTGCCGTCGGCATCAAAGATCTCGATACGATCGTTGAGGGTGTCGGCGACGTAAAGATTGCCGTCGGCGTCGACCGCCAACCCACTGGGCTTGGCGAAGTCTCCGGGGCTGGTGAGTTCGTGCTTGTGTCCGGTGGTGCCGATCGTGCGTTTCAGTTTGAGCGAGTCTGCGTCGTACACCAGTACCTGATCAAGTTCGACGTCGGATACGTAGAGCAGCCGGTTTTCGCGATCGATGGCCATGTCTCCCGGAAGCACCATGCCCTCGGTGATTACGTCCACTGCCTTGTGGGTGGAATCGAATACCAGAATGTGATGGAGTCCAGGGTCGGAAACGAAGAGGCGGTCGCCGTCATCCATGGCTAATCCGATGATTCGCTGGAAGTGTGCGTGCGTCTTGTTCTTGATCAGTTCGACGTCGCGCGTCTCGGTGTTGAAGATGAAGATTGCGCCTACCTTCTGGTCCGCGACATAGAGTCGATTCTTGGAATCGAAGGCCATTCCGTACGGCTCGCCCAGTTGGAACAGAACCTTGGTGCTTTCGCTCTGCGGCTGGGTACCCGCCAGGCGGTCCATCCATTTCGCTTTCTTGGTGCTGTTCTCCGCTTCCACCTGCGCCACTTTTTCGGCCGAGTAAAATGCCTGGTACTTGATGCGCGCAATGGCCGGCGGGTTCGGCCAGACGATGTTGGAGTAGTCGATGACCGGGATCTTCTTGGGCTCGGCAACCTTCTTCTTCTTTTTTCCGAAGGCGGAAACGGGCGCCAGCAGTGCTAGTCCGAGCATCAGACACAACGCCAGCCGGCCTTTGCCACAGCGGATTGAACTTCGATTTCCCCACATGGTCTACATTCTCCTCATGCAAACTACCTGCGCGTCAGATCTTTATGGCAACTGGAACAGAAAGCAATGTTGTTGGCCTGGTCCTTCACCAGCAGGTCGGGCTGCGCCGACGCATGCGGCTGGTGGCACGACAGGCAGTTGATTTTCGCGTGTACTTTGGTGATATCGGTCGGATCCATCACGTCGGAAACCGGGTGGCCTTCGATCGGATGCCCTTTCCCATACTTCAAGGGCAGCACCACCACCTTGTTTTTCTTGAAGTAGTCCTCGGGAAGCTTTACCTTGCCGTCAAAGATGGTGATCAGGTGCTCGGCTTCGAGCTTTTTCGGTTCGGGAGCGTCGGGCCCGTGACACTCGAGGCAGAGAGTGTCGGGCTTGTTGGCGCGCAGCAGGTGTTCGTTCTCGCCGCCGTGCGGCTCATGGCAGGTCGCGCATCCCTGCTGAAAAGCGGGCTGATGCAAGTGCGCTTTCTTGAACTGGTCCGCCTGCTCGGAATGGCAAGCCAGGCATGCGCTGACCGGATCGGGTTGCAGAAAGCCCGGGCTTTTACCGGCATGGGGATTGTGACAAGCGATGCATTCTCCCTGCGCGCCGGGATGCGGCACTTTGGCTTTGTCGACCTTCTCCACCTGATCGCTGTGACAGGTGGCGCACAGCGCTCGGGTGTCGGTGTTGGTCAGGACAACTTTGCCGTCTTTTGCCGGAGCGTGGCAGGTGTCGCAGGATTTTTCGGCGAACGGGGGGTGCGTGAATTTCTGCAGCAGCTTCGGTTGCGCCGACTGGTGTGGATCGTGACACTGTGTGCAGGTGGCGGGCGCGAAGGGGTGTCCCTGGTGAGCCGTGATCAGGGCTGCATCCTTGACATCATGGCAGTCCATGCACAGCGCGGGCACGGCCTTGTTTAAGTGATAGTCGAATTCCTGTTTTCCCTTTTCGCCGACTTTGTGGGTCGTGTGGCAAGCGTCGCAACCCATGTCGAGCGCGGCGTGGCGGCTGCCTTTCTCCGGAACGTTTGTTCCTTGAGTGTGGCAGGTGAGGCAAAGATTGTCCTTCTTGTCTCCCGACTCGGCTTTCAGCAACTGATTCTTATTGTCAGAGGAATGCGGGTCGTGACACTTAATACAATCGCGCACCGCGGGCGGATGCACCGTGCCTTTCAGCGTGGCCGCGTCTTTGTCGGCGTGGCAGGTGATGCACAGCGACTGCGGGGTTGTGGTGATGAGTTTGACGCGAGTGATGTCTCGATTGACCCGGATTTCGTGGCAACTCAGGCATCCAATTGCGATGGCGGAGTGGACGGCCTTGCCCTTCGACTTGTCTTCGTGGCACTCCAGGCACTTGGCGCTGTCGGTCTTTGGATCGAGGGTTACGTGGTGAACGGCAGCGGCGGCGCGCGAGACCATCAGCGCGGCCAGGGCAAGGAGAATCAGGACGTCAAGACCAAAACTTCGGCCGCCGCACTTTGCGACCGTATTGCGGCACCAGATGCGATGGGGGAACAGTCTCACACGGCCTCCAGCAGGTGCGTGTGCACGAAAGTCGCCGTATCGGGATGTTGCTGTTGAAAGTTGCAACGCGTCTGTAACCGACTGAATAAAAGATGGTTGGAAGACATATTCGATCCGCCTGCGAAACCTTTGGCGACCATTATGAGCCTCATATGGGCCTTCTGCCACAGCACCGTCAGTGAAATTCCGCATGTGGCACGAAGGGGCGAGTTCCGCCAATTGCACCTTGCCAAATTCGTGCGGCCTTAGGCGGAACTCTGTCGCGGTCACTGCATCGAAACTCGGGCAAGAAACTGCTCGGAACGGGCATGATCACTGTAGTATGTGATGATTGTCACCAGACTTCAGCAGCTAGCCTGCGACGTCACCGTGATCGCGTCACCGGTCCGAGTGAGGTGCGTCACGAGCCGTTTGTGATGTGTGAAATCCCGGTCGAACCGGTTTGCAGTGCGCGATTTAGCCCAAACCAGCCGTTGTGGTCATTGTGAGACCACTCATTAACTCTAGCGATATCTGTAGGTTACGCCGCAATGCTCATCTGGCGTACGACTTGCATTTCTCTGTTTGGAATAGGGAGAGGATATGCCCGTAGGTTTCCGAACATTTAGCCACAAAATCTGGCGCACAATTGCTTCCATCCAGACCGGCGTGGTTCTTTTGATCCTGGTCGTGATTCTTTCCGCGGTTGGAACCATAGTGCTACAGCGTCCGGTGACTGAACCCGACGAGATGCAGAGCGCGTATTCACCGCAGGCGCTGCGGATACTGGATTCGGTCGGCTTGACCGACGTGTTTCACTCCTGGTGGTTTCTCGGACTGGTATTTCTGGTTAGCGTTAGCATCGTTTCTGCTTCGATTGATCGTTTTCCCAACTCGTGGCGATACTTCTCGCGTCCGTACAAATATCCGGATGAGAGCTTCCGCCGCGCTCTGCATCCACAAAAATCATTACCGATCACGGACGAAGAGTCCGGATTAGTGGCGGCCGAGCGTGCACTGCACAAGCTCGGATACAAGCCGGAACGCGTGGTGCGCCAGGACCACTTCGGAATTTTCGCGGAAAAGCATCGCATCTCCGAGATGGCCGTTTACATTGTCCATGCCAGCCTGCTGCTCATTTTCTTCGGCACCATCGTCGACGGCCTCTGGGGCTGGCGCGGCACGCTCAATCTGAATGAGGGCCAAACCTCCAACATTGTCGAACTGCGAGACGGCACAACGCGCACCCTTCCATTTGCTATTCGCTGTGATTCCGCCGGTCAGGAAAACTACCAGGACGGGACCCCGAGAAAATGGTGGTCCAAGCTGGCCGTGGTGAAAGACGGACAGGACGTGCAGAAGAAAGAAATCGTGGTGAACGATCCGTTGCTCTACAGTGGTGTCCGCTTCTACCAGTCGAGCTACGGACCAAACGGCAAGGTCGACAAACTTCTGCTGGTGGCGGCGCCCAAAGATAACCCCAGCCAGAAGCAGGAGATTGGACTGACCGTGAACGACACGGTGACGCTCGACGCCGATGCTACGGTTCGCTTCGCCGAGTTTTTCCCCGACTACGCGGTCCGTGACGGGCAGGTCTATCTGAAATCGAATGAGTTGGAAAACCCTGCGGCCCACCTGATCGTGACTTCAAAGAAAGCCGGAAAAGACTTCGACATATGGTTTCCCGCGATGGAAGAAGTCGCTGACAATTCGAAGTCGCCTTGGCAGTTTCACGCGACTGATCTGAAGATGGGGCACTTCACCGGTCTGCAGGTTTCGCACGAACCGGGACAGTGGGGAGTGTGGTCGGGCGTCGTGCTGATGGGCATTGGACTGGCATTCGTGTTCTACATAGTGCACATGCGGTTCTGGGTCGTGCCGGTTCGTGACACAAAGACGGGCAAGCTCTCGCTGTGGATCGGCGGGAGCGCGAATCGCAACCGCGACGCCTTTGAACAGCGCTTCGGAGAACTGGTGGCTGGGGTAGAAAAGGAACTGAAACCCGTTTCCGCCGTCTCTCCCAGGGAGCAGGTGGCTACGGTCGTTGCGCACTGAGCGTTGCGCACGAAACAAGCAAGGAAGACTGACTCAGATATCGGAGGGCTTCGATGGCACCCGCAAAAGTAGAAGAGCAGCAACCGCCAACCGGGATGACCCTGATCGTAATGGTCGGACTGGCGATTGCGTTCCTGCTGTTTATGGCATTTCTGAACGTGGTGAAGAGTGGCAACCTTCTGAGTGAGACGAACCTGCTGTTTGCCACTCTGATTTTCTACGCCGGCGCCGGCGCGCTGTATTTGGGATTTGGAGTCACGGGCACTGAGTCTTACGTGAAGTTCGCTTCGCTCGCCACGTGGGCGGGATTGATTGCCAATAGCGCGGCCGTCGCTCACCGCTGGTACGACGCGGGACATCCACCGTTTGCCAGTGTTTACGAGATGCTGCTCAGTTTCGTCTGGACGCTTGCCGTGCTCACCCTGATTGCCGAAAAGAAGTACGGCGTGAAGGTGATCGGCACGGTCACGATGCCCGTGGCGATTGTCGGCGTGGTGCTGATGCAGTTGCTCCGGACCGAAGTTCACCCCTTGGTGCCCGCCTTGCAGTCGACCTGGTTGCACGTGCACGTAACGCTCGCCATGCTGGCTTATGCTGCTTGCGCGCTCAGCTTTGCGCTGGCCATGATGTTCCTGATTCAGGACAACCTGAAGACCGAGACCTTCCTGGCCGTGACCAGTGCCAGCACGCTCGCCATTTACGCCAGCATCGTACTGACTCGCTTCGAAAAGTGGGGAGGCTTGAGTCTGGTAGCGTGGGACCCGGAGCGCAAGGGCGAAGTATTTCTCTCCAAGGGAGTGCGGCTGTTCGTCACTATCCCTGATCTCGGCTGGCTGCTGATCCTGACTCTTTTGGTCGTAGCCACGCCCCTGGTCTGCTATGGACTGGCGCGATGGAAGAACAACGATAGCTATCTGACCTTCGCCAATCGCGGTGTGTTCCTCAGCATTCTCCTGCAGGTGATGACGCTGGTCATGTTCCTAGTGCGGGCCAACGATGGCCGGTATCCGTCGCTCGACGCGGATGGATTGTTCCTGACAAGCCTCGCCGCTAGCCCATTCATACTGTCGGGCCTGGTAGGCGGCGTATTTATCTCCCTGCTGTATCTGCTGCTGGTATGGCGGCGACCCGATCTGGAACGCCTCCTGCCTACTTCCGACAACCTCGACCGCATTACTTACAAAACGATCTGCCTTGCCTTCCCGCTATTGACGCTTATGATTGCCGCTGGAGCCTACTGGGCGAACCAGACCTGGGGTTCGTACTGGAGTTGGGATCCGAAAGAGACCTGGGCAGCGATTACCTGGTTGGTATACGCCCTCTATCTCCACATGCGCATCACACGGGGATGGCGGGGTCGTCGCGCCGCCTATTTCGCCATCGCGGGTTTTGCGGTGGTCATGTTCACGTTTTTCGGCGTTACTTATCTGCTGCCAGGATTGCACGCATACGCTTGATTGCTGGCGGAAGGTAACAAGTTTGAAGGTTTGTTTCCTATCAGGGCAGGACTTCAGGCCTGCCGCGATCTCTGTTTTGTAGCCGCGCCTTCAGGCGCGGCGCCAGAGGGGGCTGACATTGAATACGGTTCGCGTCAATTGGCAGATCAAAGCGCTGTTGCCGGTCGTGTTCGTGCTGCTGGCCGGTCTGCTGCTATTCATTGTGGCGACTATATCCTTCCGCGATCCCGAGCGCCATGCCGTGCTGATGGTTGCAGGAGCGGGAGCCGTTGTGATTTGCGGCGTATCGATCGGCGCGCTCGCCTATTTCATTCAGCGGCCCATGGTCGAATTGCAGGAAAAGATCGCGCTGGTAAGTGAGGGGAACCTCAACGTCGCCGTAAGTTTCGCCCGCCGCAACGACGAGATCGGAGACCTCGGCCGTAACTTCAATCACATGATGCAGCAGTTGCGCGAGAGCCGGGAAGAAATTGAGACCCTCCACCGCACGCAGATGTCTCGTGCCGCGCATCTGGCCCCGCTGGGCGAATTGGCCACCGGCTTGGCACACGAGATACGCAATCCCCTCGCGGGAATTGCTGCGGTCATCGAAATCATCGGTCGCGCTCTGCCATCACCCAGTACCGCGCGAGAAGGGTTGATAGATGTTCGGCTGGAGGTCCCACTGAT
>VFSW01008708.1_pt1 | contig 14544 bp, 16 predicted proteins | sample 5358111 | NCBI WGS metagenome assembly VFSW01 (sample SAMN11554181, study PRJNA540505) | mine drainage metagenome | isolation source: sediment from site ElyBrook_90M | place: USA: Ely Copper Mine, Vershire, VT | collected 2017 | reverse complement strand
GTTCACTACACTTCCGCCTACCCGCGCAGGGTCATCGCCGCGCATAGATCAGGTGGTATCTTCCGAAAGAGCTGTCTTCCAGCGAGAAGACCTCGGAGACTAGTGCGTCAATTGAAATATCTAAGCAGCTCTCCCCGTTAGTTTCGCAAATAGCTTCCCTTACAACCGCAATCGAACTCAGAGAGCCGGACGCTGCGAAAAAACTGGGGCCCGCAATTAAGAAATTCAGCACCTCCCCGGCGAAGGACGACACACAGCTTCGTCTCAATCTGGAAACCGCCAAGCAACTCGCGGAGGTGGCTCGCGAGCGGAATATAGTTGTGTCGGATAGAGCCGACGTCGGAGACGCTGGAATTGCGCTGGCTAAGGTGAGCTTTCAATCGAAGGCGGTTGCCTCGGAGGCATGGAGCGCGACTCTGGAGCTAGTTCGCTATGCATCATTCCTGAATCGGTATGGGAGTGGCGTAGTCGACGTAGTGAACGGGCAAGCGGCGGCGCTAGGAATCAAAACGCCTGTAGTCGGCGTCGTGTATGACGGCAAAGATTCCGTCAGTCCAGACGGGTTTAGGAAGGGAAGCCTCACGTTAGACGGGATCACGCTATACATTCCAGATGTTCCCGGAAGGGTCATGGAGGTTCCGGGGGGCATTGCGGCGTACATCAACGGCCTCGGAGTGCAAACGCCGACCGGTTACCCGGCCTTTTACGTAATTGAGAATTGGGATGTCACCTTGGACGGCCTAGACTGCCGTAATGTTATCTTCAAGAACTGCAAGGTCGTCTATCACGGGGGCGGGTTCCGCTTAGAAAACTCGCAATTTAACAACTGCTCGTTTGACATTCCGCGCACCCTTCCAGGACAACGCTTGGCAACCACGCTGTTCGCGTCGACGGCGGTAACGGAGCGCGCCAACTGATTGGATAGTAGTCAGGTGCGACTCCCGCCGCCTCCACCAAAATTACCCCGCTTCATCTGTGCGGATGTTTGCGCCATTTGAGCGTATGGCTATAGAAGCCATACTTCTATGACACAATTGTCTGCATGGAGAAAACCTTCAACCTCGATGAAGAACTCTTCGAACAGGCGAAAATGGCCTGCGGGGCCTCGACGGATACGGACACGGTCCGCTTGGGCCTGGAGGCCCTGGTGCGCCACGCGGCTTACGGGCGCCTTCGAGCGCTTCGCGGGGCCGAACCAAACGAGCAAGATGTCCCAAGGCGGCGCGAAAGGCGAACGGCGAAGCGCAGCGTGGCCTGATGGTCTTGGTAGACACTTCGGTACGGATCCGGTTCCTTGGCAACAGGCGGATCTACGGCGCCGGGTTGGACAGGCTCCTAAGCTTTTACCAAGCGGCGGGGCACGCGTTGGTCTATGGAGAACTACTTACCGGCGATCGAAGCGGCCGAAAGAAGTTGTTGGAACTCTACGAGCGTATCCTTCCGGCGGAAGTCGTTCCTCATGGCGAGGTGGTCGCTTTCGTTCGCGACCGGCGCCTGCATGGCCGCGGCATGGGCTGGATTGACGTTCACCTTCTGGCGTCCGCCATCGTCGGGCGAATGGACCTGTGGACCGCGGACGCACGCCTCGCCACAGCGGCGCGGGAATTTGGAGTTGCCTACGAGCCGTTGAAGCGGCGGCTCTTAGAACCCGAGCTATAGCAGGAGAGCGATTTTTTCGGACTTACATCCGAAGTTGCGCCATGCCGCCGCCCATGAGCAGCCACACCACGAGGATGATCAGCAGGACTCCTCCTATGCCGAGGCCGCCTCGGGCGCCGTAGCGGCTGTATCCGAAGAAGCCTCCGCCGAAAAGCAGGACCAACAAAATAATCAGTATCAGCATTTCCGTTCTCCCTTTTTCTTCCACCAATCGAACCACGCGGCCCACACGAGGTTTCGTTTTAGCGGTGAGTACGTCTGTCTGACCGATGACGGGGGGTAAACGTTTCGCGATTTTGCGCGCGGCGGGAGGCGCGGGCGGCGGCCGCCGATGGGCGCGTGATAGATTTGTCGCTGCGCCTTTGATCGCCACATCCACTTCCATCGGCCCGGCCCGGAAATGGGGAGTGGTGTGTCTGCTGGGTTTGGGAATGGTGATCGCCTATGTGGACCGGGCGAATCTGTCGGTGGCGCTGACGGTGCCGGACTTCCGCGATTTCTTTCATCTGGACGATTCCGACCGCGGGCTGCTGAATTCGGCGTTCTTTTGGAGCTACGCGGCGCTGCAGATTCCGGCGGGGTGGATCGTCGATCGATACGGCGCGAAACTGCCCTACACGATCGGCTTCGTGTTTTGGAGTCTGATGTCGGCGGCGACGGGCCTGGCGCAGAACAACTGGCAACTGGCGGCATCGCGGCTATGGTTGGGCGCGGGAGAGGCGGTGAACACGCCGGCCAGCCTGCGCTGGATCCGCTGCAACTGCCGCGAGGAAGAACGCGGGCTGGCGACGGGGCTTTATTTTTCGGGTACGAAGATCGGCACGGCGCTTGGTATTCCGATGGCGGCGATTCTGGTGGGGCGGTTCGGATGGCGGTGGATGTTCGCGATTCTGGGCCTGGGCGGGTTGGCGTGGGTGATCGCCTGGATCGCGTTCGCCAACCGCGACGAAGGCCAGAGGCAAGCCGCAGCGCGAGTTGTCGAGCCGGCCGGATCGGGACTGGCGGCGGTCTTGAAGACGCGGACTTCGTGGGGGATTTTGCTTGGCACGTTCGCCTATAACTACTTCATCTATTTTTCGCTGACGTGGCTTCCGGCCTATCTCGTGGAATACCGAAAGCTCTCGTTGCACGCGATGAGCGTGTTCAGTCTGTTCGGTTTCGGCGGAATTGCGGTGGTGGCGACCGGCGCCGGGTGGTTGGCGGACCTGACGATCCGCCGCGGAGGGAATCCGGTGCGGGTGCGGAGGGTGTTTACGATTCTCGGCCTGAGCGTGGCGTCGACGGAGATTCTTGGGGCGCTGAGCCATTCCCAGTTCGCCGCGTTATTTTTCGCCGCGTTCTCGATGGCGGGCTTGGGATTGGCGACGGCGAACTATTGGGCGCTGACGCAGACGATCGTTCCGGCGCGAATGATCGGAAGGTACGTCGGCGTGCAGAACATGGCCTCCAATTGCTCCGGTGTCGTCGCGCCGATCGTGACGGGGTGGTTAATTCAGGCAACCGGCGATTACCGGGCGGCGATGGCCGCGGTGCTGCTGATGCTGCTCATGGGAATTTACTCGTATACGTTTCTCGTTCGGCCGCCCGAAGGCGGACAACTATTGGGTGATTGAGGGAGGAGAAAGGATTTCGATGGGGGAAGGATTGAAGGACCGGGTGGCGCTGGTGGTCGGGGCGTCGAGCGGAATTGGGCGCGAGACGGCGAAACTGCTGGCACGCGAGGGGGCGCGTGTGATGGCGGCGGCGCGGCGGGAGGACCGGCTGCGGAGTTTGCGGGAGGAATTGGCGGCGGAGGGATTCCCGATCGGCGTGGCCGCGGCCGATGCGGGGAACGGCGATGAGATGGAGCGATTGGCGGAACGAACGAAGGCGGAGATCGGAGAGATTGAAATTCTTGTCTACGCCACCGGAACGAATACGCCGGACCGGGCGATGAGCCGGCTCAGCGTGAAGGAGTGGGACCGGATGATGAGCGTGAACCTGGATGGAGCGTTCTACATCACGCAGGCGCTGCTGCCGGCGATGCGTTCCGCCGGGAGCGGGCTGCTGATTTACATTTCATCGATCTCCGGATTGAGGCCGGACGTTTCGGGCGCGGCGTATCAGGCGGCTAAGCGCGGCATGTTGGGATTGGCGCACGCCGTGCTAACGGAAGAAGGACGGAACGGGATTCGAACGAGCGTGATCTGTCCGGGTTTGGTGGATACGGAAATTCTGGATCTGAGGCCGCAGAAGCCGGCGAGGGAAACGCTGGACAAAGCGCTGCGGCCGGAAGACGTGGCCGAAATCGTGGTGGCCATCGCCAAGCTCCCGCGGCGCGCGGTCGTTCCGGAATTACAGATCGTGCCCACTTACTTGGCGGGCAGTTAAGCTTCGCCTTTTCGCGCGGCCTCGATCAAAGAATCGCAGCCGCGCGCGGTGAGGGCCATCATCGTCAGAGTGGGGTGTTTGTCGCCGGTGGAAACGAAACAGCCGCCGCCGAAGACATAGACATTCGGGATGTCGTGGGTGCGGCAGAAGGAATCGAGGACGCTGGTTTTCGGGTCGGCTCCCATGCGGCAGGATCCGGTTTCGTGGATCAAGGCGCCGGGGATGGCGATCGCAGGCTTGGCGGGGAGCATTTCGCCACCGGCGGCGTGGAACAACTCCTGGGCGCGCTCGAAGAAATCCGCATAGATTTTGCGGTCGTTATCGCAATGCGTGGCGTGGATGCGTAGCGCGGGAATGCCCCAGGCATCGCGGACCTCGGGGTCGAGTTCGACGAAGTTCTCCTTGCGGGCGAGCATTTCGCCGCCGGCCATCCAAACGCGGGCGTACGAAGGATAGAGCCGCTTCACTTCCTTCTTATAATCGGAGCCGAAGCCGGGGAGGTTCGGCGCGAACATGGGAAACTGCTGGGCGCCGCCGGTGGCGCTCATGGCGTAACCGCGCAGGAATTTGCCAGGCGAACGGCCGAGATTGAAGGAGTTGGGAATGTAAATGCCGCCGGCTTTGCCGTCGTCGTTGCGAATGGCCGCGCCTTTTAATTCGGGCAGAAAGCCGGTGACCGGAGTGCCGGCGATCTGATCCATCACGTAATGGCCGAGGACGCCGCTGCTGTTGGCGAGGCCTCCTTTTTGCGAGTTCAAAAGGAGACGGGTATTTTCGAGACTGGAGCCGGCCAGTACGACGGTCCGCGCCTCGATGTCGACCGATCGGTTGGTGTAGCGTTCGACGTAGCGGACGCCGCGGGCGCGATTTTCCGCGTCCGTGAGGACGTGGCTGACGACTGAATCGCAGAGGACGGTGACGTTGTTGGTTTTGAGCGCGGGCGGGAGAGTGACGGCGATGGTGTTGAACATCGCGCCGACATCGCAACCATTGCCGCAGTTGCCGCAGTAATGGCAGGGCGGGCGATTGTTCCACATGCGCGTGAGTTGCGCCACGCGGCGCTGCGTGGCGGGCAGGCCGAGGCGGCGGGCGGCGGAGGTGAACATGGTTTCGGCGCAGTTGAGCGGCATGGGCGGGAGGAAAACGCCGTCGGGAAATTGAGGCAGACCCTCGGGCACGGCGCTGACGCCGATGAAGCGCTCGACGCGGTCGTAATAGGGGGCGATGTCGCGATAGGAGATGGGCCAGTCGTCGCCGTAGCCGTCGCGGGAGGCGGCCTTGAATTCGAAATCGGACATGCGGTCCGAGACGCGGCCCCAGTGCAGCGTTCGTCCGCCCAGCACGCGCGAGCGGGACCAGCGGAAGGGCTTGTCCTCGGGGTGAGTGTAGGGGTTGTCGCGATCGTCGATCATGATGCGGTAGTTGTATTCCGTGGAACCGCGGAAACACTTGCGCAACAGGCCGGGTTGGCCCGCGCCGTGGAACGGCATTTCGTATGGCCAGCGATGGCGGAATTCCTTGTTGGGGTCGACGCGGGAACCAGCTTCGAGCAGCAGCACTTTGAAACCGGCCGAGGCGAGGGCCATGCAGGCCCAACCGCCGCAGGCTCCGGAACCGACAATGACTACGTCATATTTGGGCATGGAATTTTAGGACCGATGGTGCTCGGGATGGCCGCAGGGCGGGAACGCGGTGAGATAGGCGTTGCCCTTGTATTCGAGGTTTTCGATCAGGCCGGCGCGGGAGGTGTAGAAGGCGCGCACGGTCATCTCCTTAATCAGGCGATAGGCGGGGAAACCGTCGTGAGACTGGGAGGGGTCGCGTTCGGAAGCGGACATGGCGCGGACGAGAGCGAGTTGGTCATCGGCGGAGGCGCCGGCGAAATTGTGCGAGGCAAGCCAGGCCATGGCTTGGCGCCATTCCGCCTGAACTTCGGGCGCGTATTCGGAGGCGGCGTTTACGACGAAGTCGATGAAGGGCGCGACATGGGCTTCGCGAGCGCCGGGAGTGGAGTCGGTGGGGATAAGTATGGACGCGTAAGCTTCTAACGACTGGAAATCGGCGGGCGAGAAGAACTGGGGTTGATACGCGCTCCAGCGGTCCGGCTCCGGCGGAGCGGAGGAGTGTTCCGTGTGGGCGGCCTGTAGCCAGTCAGTTAAGAACAGCGCTCCGCCGGCGGCAGTCGCGGCGCGGGCTACCAACCAGGCCGCATCGCGCCGCGTGATGTTCGCGTTATCGGGCACACCAGCCTCCATCAATGACGATGTCGGTTCCGGTGATGAAGCCGGCGGCATCGGAACAAAGGAACCGGGCGAGCGAGCCAATTTCTTCGACCTTGCCCCAGCGTCCGACGGGAAGGCTCGCCAGGAACTGGGCGTTGGCTTCGGGGTTTTGCATGACAGGGAGATTCATTTCGGTAGCGAACGGGCCGGGGCTGATGCCATTCACGGTGATGCCGTCGGAGGCGAGTTCGAGGGCGAGGGCGCGGATCAAGCCGAGCAGGGCGGTCTTGCTGGCCGAGTATGCGCCGCGTCCGGGAAGCGAGACGTGGCTCATGATCGACGTCATGTTCAAGATTCGACCGTAGCCCATGCCCTTCATTTGCGGCACGAAGGCGCGGCACATCAGAAACACGCTGGTGAGGTTGGTGTCCATGACGCTGCGCCATTCCTCGAGCGAGAAGTCGACCAGGTTCTTGCGGATGTTGATTCCGGCGTTGTTGATGAGGATCTGCACGCGGCCGAGGGCGCTCGAGACCGCCGCTTCGAGGGCCAGCACATCGCTTTCCCGGCCGACGTCGGCGGTGAAGACATGGGCGGCGCCGCCGGCGGATTCGATGGCGCGCTTCACCTCTTCCAGTTTTGTGGCGTCGCGGGAAACGAGTGCGACAGTGGCGCCGGCCTCGGCGAGAGCGAGCGCCATGGCTTTTCCGAGGCCTTTGCTGGCGCCGGTGACCAGCGCGATTTTTCCGGAAAGCTCCGGCGCGGTTTCGATAGTGGACATAAGGTACGCCGTCATCTTATCGCTTCCGGCCGCCCAACGCCGTTATCGCGGCGACATCGTTCCGTCATCGGCGTTTAAAGGTCTTCGATGTATGTTGTGGCAGGAAGCCTATGCCGCAATCGATTCCAAGTACTCCTCCGGACGGATTCCATCTGCCCGCGGAGATGATTTTTCCGGCGCTCGGCGCGGGGCCGGTGCGGAGCGCCGTGGAAAAGCTGATGTCGCTGGAGCGGCTGTACGCGGTGTACGAATCGGCGCGGCGCGCGGACGGCGAGGCGTCGATCTTCGACCGGCTGCTGGATTCGATGAGCGTCCGGGCGGTCGTCTCCGACGCCGACTTGGCGAGGGTTCCCAGGGAAGGCCCGGTGATTGTCGTGGCGAATCATCCGTTCGGATTGATCGAAGGGCCGGTGCTGGGTTCGATTTTGTGGAAGGTGCGGCCGGACGTGAAGGTGATGGCGAATTCGCTGATGGCGGCGATGCCGGAGGTGGCGGGGCATTGCATACTGGTGAATCCTTTCGGAGGACCGGAGGCGGCGCGACGCAATGGGCGCGGGCTCAAGGAAGCGATCGGCTGGCTACGGAACGGAGGAATGCTGGTGATGTTCCCGGCGGGCGCGGTGGCGAGGGTGGACGTAAAGCGGCGGGAGATCACCGATCCCGAGTGGAATCCGGCGGTGGGGCGGATCGCGCGAATCACCGGCGCGGCGGTGCTGCCGATGTATTTCGCCGGAAAAAACAGCGCGCTGTTTCACCTGGCGGGGATGGTGCATCCGGCGGTACGGACGGCGATGCTGCCGCACGAGTTTTTGAATAAGAAGCGCACCTCGGTGGAAATGCGCATGGGGCACGCGATTTCCGCGCGGCGCATGGAAGGCTTCGCGAGCGAAGAACAGTTGGTGGGTTATTTGCGGCGGCGCATCTACGCGCTGGGGGCGCGGCGGGAAGAACGGACGCGCCCGCTCCAAGGAACGGCCCGGCGATGGATGCGGCGAAGTGGCGTGCAGGCGGTCGCCGAGGCGGTTGCGCCGGACCGAATGGAAGCGGAGTTGGCGGCGCTCGATGGCTCGCATTGGACGGCGGAGCAAGGGACGCTGGCGGCGGTGCTGGCGAGGGCGGATGAGATTCCGAACGTCCTGCGCGAGATCGGCCGGCTGCGCGAAACGACGTTCCGGGGCAATGGCGAGGGCACGGGCAAGAGCCTCGACCTGGACCGTTTCGACGAAGAATATTTGCACCTGTTCGTGTGGAACCGGGAGACGCGCGAAGTGGCCGGTGCGTACCGGTTGGGATTGGCGGACGAGATTGTGACACGCCAGGGGACGAAGGGGCTGTATACGAACACGGTGTTCGACTATCGGCGGGAGTTTTTGGAACGGATCGGTCCGGCGGTGGAGTTGGGCCGGTCCTTCGTGAGGATGGAGTATCAACGCAGCTACGCGCCATTGTTGCTGCTGTGGAAAGGCATCGGCGAGTTCATCGCGCGGCATCGCCGGTATCGAACGCTGTTCGGGGCGGTGAGCATCAGCAACGAATATCGCGAGGGATCGCGGCGCCTGATGGTGGATTTTCTGAAGCGGCATCACCGGCAGGACGAATTGGCGCGTTTGGTGCGGGCGCGGAATCCGTGGCGGAAGAGGGAGGATGGCGCGGTGCGGATCGAGGAAGACGACCTCGACGAGCTTTCCGCGCAGGTGGCCGACATCGAGAGCGACGCCAAGGGAGTGCCGGTGCTGTTGCGGCAGTATTTGAAACTGGGCGGGAAGCTGGTGTCGTTCAACGTGGACGCGAAGTTCGCCAACGCGCTGGATGGGTTGATCGTCGTCGATTTGACGAAGACGGATGCGCGAGTGCTGGAGCGGTATTTGGGGAAGGAACCGGCGCGGGCGTTCCGGCAGTTTCACGAGATGAGCGCGGCCGGTTAAGGGCAGGAGAAAGACTCGACCAGCGTTTCGCCGAAGTAGCGGGTTCGATCCGGACGGCAGGCGTGGGTGGACAGGATGGCGGGAACGGCCGCCAAACGATCTGCCATTCCGCCGCTCCAATGGCCGGCGCTTCCGGCGGGCAAAAGAAGCCACAATGAATCGGCGCCGTGCGCGCGCGAGGCCGCTTCGCCGAGGTCGGAGGCGAAATCGGTGGCGCGCGGGTCGCTGGCAATGCGGTCGCGATTGAGAAAACAGCACGGCCAATCGGTGTTGCCAACGTAGACGCGCGCCGGGTTCCACGGGAGGCTCCATTGGTAGTAGGCAAGCTGTTGCGACATGCCGGCATGCACGTAAAGGACGCCCGAGGGGCCGACCTGCGAGCGGATGAATTCGATGGCCTGGCGATTGTCTTCGGTGGGAGTAGGGCGCGAGACGAGGAAGAGATCGGCGAACACGGCGGCCAGCAGGCACGCGGTGAGCGTTGGAATCAGGACGGTGCGAGGACGGACGCGAGCGGCGAGCCAGCGGGCGGCGGGATCGAGGGCGTAGAGGATCAAAAGGGCGAGACTGGGAAGGGACCACAGCAAGACGCGCGGATAGACGAGCAGGGGGTATTGATGGAGAAAGCTGAGGGCGACCGCGGTGGCCAGAGGAGCGGCCCCGGCGAGCAGGACGGCGAGCGCTTTTTCGCTTCCGCGTAGGGACACGACGGCGCGAACGAAGCCGGCCAGTGCGAGGGCCATGAGCGGAAATGCCAACACCTTCGAAGCGGGAAAGGCATGCGGAACGAAAAGTTCGGCAAAAGCGAGAAAGAGATCCCGCGCCGAGGCGAAGGGATGGCTGGGCCGAAGATATCCCTGCAATACATCCCAACTGGATGCGAAAGCGCCGACCGGATTTGGGCGCACGAAGACGAAGTAGAGGAGGGCCAGAGCGGCGCTGAGCGATGCTGCAGCGACGGCGGCGCGGGCCCAGTGCGCGGATTGGCGCGTGGGAAGGAGGGAGGCGAGGACGATGGCGGGAAACCAAAATACCGCGGGGAAGGAAAGGAAGACGCAGAGCATGGCGGCGGCGCACAGGAGCGCGAGGTCCGGCCGGGATCGTCCCCGATTCAGAAAGCGGACCAGAAGCCAAAGGAGCAGTGCGGCGGCGAGCATGTCGGTTCCGTACTGTTTGGCCTGTTGGGCATACTTCAGGCTCCAATAATCGAGCGCGAGGATGGCCGCGCCGGCCGCGGTAAGCGGGAGGTCGAATAGGCGGCGGAAAGCGAGGGAGGCGACGACCACGCTCCCCGACGCGGCGAGCCACGCCACCACGCGGAAGCACCACTCGCGCGAACCGAGGATAGCGGTGAGGACGCGGGAGACGGCGAGGTAAAGCGGCGGAGAGGTCTGCACAAAGCGGTCGAAGAAAAGCATGCCGCGCCAGGACGGCTCATGGATGGAATTGGCCACCCAGGCTTCGTCGAGCCAGAGGCTGCGGTTCATCAGAGCGACGCGGGCGGGGAGCGCGACGGCGAGGATGAGAAGAGATACGAGAATGGCGCCGCGGCTGGACGAAGTGGGGGTTATCGCGGGCGTGGCCATCGCGTCACCAGAATAACCGGTGTGGTTACACCAAGACGGTGAAGGCGGACTCGGTGCGGGTGACGGGGCGATACAGCGTGTCGCGCTCGAACGGCTCGCGGCCGGCCTCGCGGATGAGATGAAGCAGCTCTTTGCGGCGCAGACCTTGGGTGGTGGTGGCGCCGGCGTCGTGATAGATTTTCTCTTCCACCACAGTGCCGTCGAGATCGTCGGCGCCGAAGCGGAGAGCGATCTGCGCGATGCGCGGCGTCATCATGATCCAATACGCTTTGATGTGATCGATGTTGTCGAGCAACAAGCGGGATACGGCGATGTTGCGGATATCGTCGAAGCCGGTGGTGGTCGCGATGTGCTCCATGGCGGTGTTGGCGGGATGAAACGCGAGCGGGATGAAGGTTTGGAAGCCGCCGGTTTCGTCCTGAAGCGAACGCAGGGCGAGGAGGTGATCGACGCGGTCGGCTTCGGTTTCGATGTGGCCGTAGAGCATGGTGCAGTTGGATTTCAAGCCGAGTTGGTGGGCGGTGCGCGCGGCTTCGATCCACTCGCCGCCGTCGATTTTGTGATCGCAGATGATGCGGCGAACGCGCTCGTTGAAGATTTCGGCGCCTCCGCCGGGCATGGAATCGACGCCCGCCTCGATCAGCCGTTCGAGCGTTTGGCGGATGGAAATCTTAGCGCGGCGGGCGAGGTAGGCGACCTCGACCATGGTGAAGGCCTTCAAATGCACCTGGGGGAAACGTTCCTTCAGGCCGCGCAGCATTTCGCAGTACCAGTCGAGGGAAAGCTCCGGATGAAGCCCGCCGACGATGTGGAATTCGGTGACGGCTTCGCTCCAGCCTTCCCCGGCGCGATGCCACACTTCGTCGAGCGACCAGGTATAGGCGGTGGGGTCCTTGGCCCGTTTACCGAAAGCGCAGAGCTTGCACTGGGCCACGCAGACGTCGGTGGGATTGATATGGCGGTTGACGTTGAAATAGACGACATCGCCATGCTTGCGCTCGCGCACGAGGTTGGCCATGTAGCCGACGGAGAGAATGTCGGAGGAGCGATAGAGCGCGATGCCGTCGGCGCGGGTGAGGCGCTCGCCGGCTTGAACCTTCTCGACGATCGGCTTGAGGCGGGAGTCTTCGACGATAACGGACATATCAGAGTCTCACTGGGAGTAAGTAAAGGTCGGCGGCCCAAAACAAGAAGAATAACATGCTGACGTAGCCATTCACAGTGAAGAAGGCGGCGTTGACGCGGGATAGATCGTGGGCTTTCACGAGGCTGTGCTCATAGGCGAGGAGCGCCGCGACGACGGCGACGCCGGCCGCGCTGAGCCAGCCGAGGTGAAACGCCGCGATCAACGCGGCGAGCGAGGCGATCATTCCCAGGTGTAGGATGCGCGCGATCCAGAGCGCGGTGGAAATTCCGAATTGGCGCGGGAGGCTGAACAGACCTTCGGCGGAATCGAATTCGTAATCCTGGCAGGAGTAGATGACGTCGAAGCCGGCGGTCCAAAGCGTGACGGCGGCGGTGAGCCAGAGGATGCGCGGATCGAGCGAGCCGCGGACGGCGATCCAGGCGGCGGCGGGCGCGATGCCCAGGCTGAAGCCGAGCACGAGGTGCGAGAGCGACGTGAAGCGCTTCGTGTAGGAATAGAAAAAGACGACGCCGAGGGCGAGCGGCGCGAGTTTCAAGCAGAGAGGATTCAATGCGCGCGCGGCGAGCAGGAAGACGAGCGCGGCGACGCCGGTGAAGACCCAGGCGAAGCCGGGACTCAGCAACCCCGCGGGGATATGGCGCGAACGGGTGCGCGGGTTGCGGGCATCCACATCGGCGTCGAGGATGCGATTAAACGCCATGGCGGCCGAGCGCGCCGCGACCATTGCAACGACGATCCAAAGCAGAGTGCGGGCGATGGACGGCGCCGAGGCCGGGTCTCCACGCAGGGCGAGCAGAGCGCCGGTAAGGGCGAAGGGGAGGGCGAAGACGGAATGCTCGAATTTGATCATTTCGAGCGTCAGCCGGAGCCGGCGAAAAAGCATGAGCGAGGGAGCCTCTCTTAATACTGTAGATGGCGGCGGGGATTGGCGCGCGTCCCTTATACTCAAGTGTGTGATTCGAAGAAGCCTCCTCGCGGCGTTCCTATTGAGTTCGCTCACGGCTTGCGGACCGGAGCCTGGCAGCGACTCGCTGCACAGCGAATCGATCCGGCTGCCGAACGGGCAGATGATTGAAGCCGAGGTGGCGCTGACGCAGCGGGAACTGACCAAGGGATTGATGTTCCGCGAATCGCTGGCGGTGGATCACGGGATGTTGTTCGTGTTTCCGCAATCGGGCAAGTTTAACTTTTGGATGTATCAATGCAAAATTCCGTTGGACATCGTGTGGATCGATAGCGGACGGCGCATCGTCGAGATTTCGGCGAATACGCCGCCGTGCAAAAAGGCGGCGAATGACTGCCCGCATTACGGAGGCAATGAGATGTCGCAATACGTTCTGGAATTGGCGGCGGGTGCGGCGGCGAAAAACGGATTGAAGAAGGGGGACGAACTCTCGTTTTGAGGGCGGTGAAACGATGGATCAGTCTCATTTAAAACGGCTGCTCGAAGAGGTGCGGGAAGGCGCGACACCGGTCGATTCGGCGCTGGAACGTTTGCGGCACATGCCGTTTGAGGATTTGGGATTCGCCAAGGTGGATCATCACCGGTCGCTACGCCAGGGCATGAGCGAAGTGATTTTCGGACAGGGGAAGACGGCGGAGCAGGTGGCGGCGATCGCGGAGCGGCTGTTGGAGCGGTCGGGAAATCTGCTGGTGACGCGGGCGAACGAGGAGATCGCGGCGCGCGTGCGCGGCATTTGCGAGGAGGCGGAGTATTTTCCGCTGTCCGGCGTGGTTCGGGTGTGGCGCGACCGCGAGCGGCGCGGGAAGGGCGCGATCGCCATCGTATGCGCCGGAACCAGCGACATTCCGGTGGCGGAGGAAGCGCTGCTTACCGCGGAGATTCTGGGTAACGAAGTGGAGGCGATTTACGATGTGGGCGTCGCGGGCATCCATCGTTTGATGGGCAATACCGAGCGACTGCAGCGGGCGAAGGCGATCATCGTTTGCGCGGGCATGGAGGGAGCGCTGCCGAGCGTCGTCGGCGGATTGGTTTCCGCGCCGGTGATCGCGGTTCCGACCAGCGTGGGGTACGGCGCCAGCTTCCACGGACTGGCAGCGCTGTTGGGAATGCTGAATAGCTGCGCCAGCAATGTGACGGTGGTGAACATCGACAACGGATTCGGCGCCGGTTACGTGGCGAGCCTGATCAATCGCGTCTGAGATGCGCGGCTGTAGAATATAATGTGCCGAGAGAGGGGATACCTTGCCCGACGATAAAACTCAAACATTTGCCAATCACGCGCGGTTCGATCCGCCGTTTCACTTTTTCCTTGCGCCGGTGGCGATAGTGAATCTGGGACTCGCGAGCAGGAATCTGTATTTCCATCCCAGCGGGGAGACCGGATTCGGTTTGGTTTTCGCCTTCGCTATCGTGGTGGGGCTGGCGAGAATGCGCACGTATTCGTTGAAGGTGCAGGACCGGCTAATCCGCTTGGAAGAGCGGTTGCGGATGCAGGCCGTACTGCCGGGCGAGTTGCAGCCTCGCGTCGTCGAACTGAGCGAATCGCAGATGGTCGGGCTGCGCTTCGCCTCCGACGGAGAACTGGCGGGTTTGGTGAAGCGCGCGCTGGACGAGAAGCTCACGAACAAACAGATCAAGCAGGCCATCGTCGTTTGGCGGCCCGATACGTTTCGTGTTTAGAGTCCTGGACGGAAATTCACAGACACCGATCCTTCAACAATTTTGGCGCGAGTAACACGGTTCGGCAGGCGATCCTTATTCACTTACTTACTAACTTTCCTTCGTTCCTTTGCTTCCTAATAATTTAGTGCAACGTTGCTTTTTTACGAAGATCTAAAACCCGTTCATTTGCCCTTGCACGGGTTAGGGGCCGCGTCAAACGCGAGCGGC
>VFSW01008707.1_pt1 | contig 14544 bp, 11 predicted proteins | sample 5358111 | NCBI WGS metagenome assembly VFSW01 (sample SAMN11554181, study PRJNA540505) | mine drainage metagenome | isolation source: sediment from site ElyBrook_90M | place: USA: Ely Copper Mine, Vershire, VT | collected 2017 | reverse complement strand
CGGCCTTGCTGTCGGCCTTGTTGTCGGCAAGATACTTGATGACCTTATCGGTGATATCGATCTTGGGATTGCGATACACGGCTTCCTGCAGAATCAGGTCGAATTTTTCCGATTCCGCAATGAATTGTATCGCCTTGTTGGCCTGCTCCAGAACGATGGCCAATTCTTCGTTTTTGCGCAAGTTCAAATCCTCGCGAAACTCTCGTTGCATGCGCTGCAAATCCGTGTTCATTGCGGTTAATTCCCGTTCTTTGTTGCGCCTTTCGGTATCCGACAACTTGGAGTTTTCATTCTCCAGCTCGGCTTGCAATTCCTTTGCATCCTTGGTCAGCTTTTTGATGTCCGCATCACGGCCTGAAAATTCCTTTTCGATTTTATTTTCCGCGATCATTGCCGGTGCTGATTCGCGCAATATACGTTCGGTATCCACCACGCCCACCTTGAATTCACCAGCCTGAGCCGCTGCCATACCAAACAGCAAGACAAACGCACTTAATTTGGTCAAAGCTTTCATGTCTCTCTCCACTTCTATACCGGCAACTTAGCTGGCCTTTATCTCTTCCCATTCAAACGCTATCAGAACATCGAACCCAGGGTAAACTGGAATCTCTGCGTCAAGTCCACCGGCTGGCTGTGTATCGGTATCGCATAACTGAATTTTAACGGCCCAACCGGGGAAATCCAGGTGATCGCCACACCGGTAGAATAGCGCATTCCGGTGGCACCTGGCATGTCGCTTGGCCCGTAGACCGCGCCTCCGTCGATAAATCCGCTGATGCGCACAGACTGGTCCTTGGCTGTCCCGGGGAACGGCGTCATCACCTCCATGCTGGTAAGCACCCGGCGCGGTCCGCCCAATACAAGATCGGTGTTGTCACGCGGGCCCAGGGAGTTGACCTGGTAGCCGCGCACCGAACCGGGACCGCCGGCATAGAAATTCTTGAAGAACGGCAATTGGCCCCCGAGAATTCCTCCCGCAACACCGGCCTCGCCATTTAACATCAGGGTGACGTTGTCGGCCACCGGATGAAACCACTGGTCCATGAAATCCATCTTGTAATATCGTTGCTGAAGTACCGGCAGGGCTATTTCGGTTGAGGCCCTTTGCACCGATCCCGTGGTTGTAAAAATCGCACTGTCACGACTGTCCCTGCCCCAGCCGACAGTCCCCAGCAAGGCATTGGTGGACAAGCCGGCAACGTTGACGTACTCCTGCAAACGCGTCGGACTGGACGGGAACAAACCCAATATGGTTCGTTCCGCCGCCAGGCCGTAACTGATGCTGGTATTTTCGCCCGTAGGCACGCCATAACGCACACCGGTACCCCATGTGTGCGTTGAATATTGGCTGACGGCAGTATATTGCGAATCGATATTGCGCTTGTAGACATCGAACCCGCGGCTCACACCATCATCGGTGTAATAGGGATTGGTGTACGAGACCGAGATGACCTGATTGAATCTTCCGGTGTTGATTTGGGTGGAAAGGTTGTTGCCGCTTCCGAATAAATTCGACTGCGTCACCCCTGCTGTCAGTATCACGCCCTGGCCGCTGGAAAATCCGGCTCCCACCGACACGCTTCCGGTTGATTTCTCCTTGACCGCCATATTGACATCCATCTGGTCCTGTGTGCCATTAACCTGGGGAGTCTCGATATTCACTTCCGAAAAGAAATCCAGCTTGTCGACACGCTGTTTGGATTTCTTGACCTTGTCAACGTCAAACCATTCCCCTTCAAATTGGCGGAATTCACGGCGTATGACTTCGTCGCGGGTTTTGTTGTTGCCGGAAATATTGATGTTGCGAATATACGCGCGCTGGCCGGGATCTACTGCAAGGGTGAATGAAACCTCATGCTTTTCCTTGTTGATATCCGGAATCGCATTCACGTTGGCGAACGCATAGCCATCCTGGCCGTAACGCTCGCCGATATTCTTGGTTGATTCGGTCAGGGCCTTGCGCGAAAAGCTATCACCGGCCTTCAACTGAATCAGCTTTTCGATATCCTCTTTGGGAATCAAAGTGTCCCCCGATACGCTCACCTTGGAGACTTTATATTTTGCCCCCTCGGTAATGTTGACAGTGATGTAAATGTCCTTCTTGTCCGGCGTGATTGAAACCTGGGTGGAATCGATATTGAATTCCATGTAACCGTTGTCCATGTAGAACGAACGCAAGGTTTCCAAATCGGCCGACAGCTTCTGCTTGGAATACTGGTCGTTGCTGCTGAAAAAACTGTACCATTTTGGCGTGCCCAGCTTCATCTGCTCGAGCAATTCCTGCTCGGTATAGGCATGGTTGCCGACCAGGTTGATCTGCTTGATCTTGGCGACATCGCCTTCCACCACATTGAACACGATAGCGACCCGGTTGCGCTCAAGTTCGGTGACTGTGGTCGTCACACTGACCGCGTATTTCCCGCGCGCCACATATTCACGCTTTAATTCCTGCGTCGCCTTGTCCAGGGCGCCCTTGTCAAATATGCGCGCAACCGCCAAACCCGCGTATTTCATGCCGTCCTTGAGCTGATCCTTGGGAAATTCCTTGGCCCCGTTGATTTCTATACTCGCGATCGACGGCCGTTCGCGCACCCGCACTATCAATACGCCATGGTCGACTTTTAGTTCCACATCCTTGAAAAAACCTGTGGCAAACAATGCATGAATCGCGTTTTCCGCCGTCCGGTCGTTCACCGTGTCGCCAACCTTGATGGGAAGGTAACTGAACACGGTACCGGGTTCGGTGCGCTGTATACCCTCGACGCGAATATCTTTGACTATGAAAGGTTCGATTGCCCAGGCAGGAAAGGTACAAAGCAGGAGGAATACTCCTGCCAGTTTTTTTGAATTCATTATTTAACCTGAAACAAAGCGATTAATGTCGTTGTACATTGCAAAGACCATCAGCGTGCCAAGCAACGCGATGCCGATCTTCTGGCCAATTTCCCATGATCGTTCAGAGACCGGACTGCCTTTCAGCAACTCGGCGACATAATACAGCAAGTGTCCGCCATCCAATAAGGGTATGGGCAACAAATTCAACACACCCAGGCTGATACTGATTAACGCGAGAAAGCTCAGATAAGCCACCGCTCCCATTTTGGCGGACTGCCCCGCGTAATCCGCTATTGTGATCGGGCCGCTCAGATTTCTGATCGACACCTCGCCCATCACCATCTTGGCCATCATTTCGAGACTGATGACGGAAGTTTCCCAGGTTTTGCGCAACGCATGCCCCAGCGCTTGCACAGGCCCGTAACTGACCTCGGTTAACATCGCATTTAATTCGCGCTTGTCGACTTGCGGCGCTGCTCCAATTTTCCCGATTTGTTTTCCGGACTCGACAACGGCTTGCGGCACCACTGCAATCTCGAGGATTTTCCCGTCGCGCTGGATACCCAGCCGCACTGTTTGTCCAGGGCTGGCCCGCAATACCTGCACCACATCCATCCAGTGCCGCACCGCAACCCCGTTGGCGCTCAGGATCCGATCTCCCGAACGCAGGCCGGCGCGCTGCGCCACGCTGCCCCTGGCAACGTCACCGATAACGGGCATGATCACAGGCTGATAAAGAACAAAACCCAGCTTGCCGAGAAAATCCCCATCCAGATCTTTCGCTTCCAGACCGCCAAGGTACAGCACGTGCATCAGGGATGCGCCGCTGGAATCCTGCGCTTCGATTCTCACCTCGCCCTGTTTCATATCCTGCCCGGAGTCCGGCTGAATGACCAGGTCCAGCAACCGCCAGTGCAATTCCTGCCAGCTCGGGACAGGCTCGCCATTGATGCTGAGTATGGTCTCGCCGGCATGCATCTGCGCGCTGGCCGCGGGCGTACCGGGAGGCACGTCTCCCAGTTTCGGCTTCAAACCCGGCACTCCGTGAAAGAATAATGCCCAGTACAAAATGATGGCGAGCAAAAAATTCGCCAGGGGCCCCGCCGCCACGATAGCCATCCGCTGCAATACCGGCTTGCGGTTGAAGGCATACGGCAAGTCTTCCGGGGCAACAGGTTCCTCGCGCTCGTCAACCATTTTGACGTAGCCGCCGAATGGAATTGAAGAAATCACCCATTCGGTGGCGTTTCCGGCAAAGCGTTTGCTGTAAATCACCTTGCCGAAACCCAGCGAAAAGCGCAGCACTTTCACGCCGCAGCGGCGCGCCACCCAATAGTGCCCGTATTCGTGGAACGTCACCAGCAGCGCGATTGCCCCGATAAATGCCAGCAAGGTAATCATCTGTTTGTATTCCCCAGTTGTTGTTGTGCGGCACGCCGCGCCGCCGCATCCGCATCAAGCACATCGCCCAGGCTGTTAACTGCATTGACCGGCACGGCATCCAGCACCGCGGAGATGATGCGCGGAATGGACAGGAAAGGCATTTTTTTATCCAGAAAAGCCGCTACTGCCACTTCGTTCGCCGCGTTCAATATTGCCGGGGCCGTTCCTGCCGCACGCAATGCCTGGTAAGCCAGCGCCAGGCAGGGGAAACGTTCGAAATCGGGGGCGGTGAAATCCATCGTCGCAACCTTGAACAAATCCAGCGGGGCGACACCGGCAGCTATGCGTTCCGGATAGGCCAGGGCATAGGCGATCGGCGTGCGCATATCGGGATTGCCGAGCTGCGCCAATACCGAGCCGTCCACATATTCGACCAGCGAATGAATCACACTTTGCGGATGCACCACCACCTGTATGTCATCGGCGCCCGCATTGAACAGCCAGTGCGCCTCAATGACTTCCAGGCCTTTGTTCATCATGCTCGCCGAGTCGACCGAGATCTTGCGCCCCATCACCCAGTTGGGATGCGCGCATGCCTGTTCCGGCGTAACGTTCTGCAATTCGTGCATCGGAGTGTTGCGAAACGGGCCGCCGGAGGCGGTCAACAGGATGCGGCGCACGCCATTTTTTGACGGGTTGCCGTCATAGCCGCGCGGCAAGACCTGAAAAATCGCGTTGTGCTCGCTGTCTATCGGCAACAGCACCGAGCCGCTGGCGCGTACCGCGTCCATGAACACATTTCCCGCCATCACCAGCGTTTCCTTGTTGGCCAGCAGGATTTTCTTGCCCGCCTGTGCCGCAGCCAGCGTGGGACGCAATCCCGCCGCACCGACGATGGCCGCCATCACGGTATCCACTTCAGGCAACACGGCGACCTGCTCCAGCGCGTCTATTCCACTCAATACCAGGGTATTCAAGCCCGCTACACTTACACGCTCGCGCAACACGGCCGCGGCGGCTCCGTCCAGCATCACGGCGTAGCCCGGTTTGAATTCGAGACATTGATTGAACAGCAAATCGGCCTGGCTGTTTGCGGTCAGCGCAACGATGCGGAATTTATCGGGGTGGCGCGCGACGACGTCCAGCGTGCTGGTGCCGATACTCCCGGTGGAACCGAGAATCGTGATGCGCTGCATGGCCGGATGTTGCATGGAGTGTCAGCCGAAATGTTGCAGCAAAATCGCCAGCGCGGCGAGCGGCAGAGTCGATGTCAACGCGTCGATACGGTCCAGCAACCCGCCGTGTCCCGGCAACAGCGCGCCGCTGTCTTTCACCCCGGCCTGGCGTTTGATTGCAGACTCGAACAAATCCCCGAACACCGCCAATCCGACCCAGCACCAGGAAGCCACCAGCAACGCCGGCAATATCACATAACTGAACCCGCCCAGGCCCCATGCAACCAGAACGTATACCGATGCCCCGAGCATCGCGCCCGCCACGCCTTCCCATGTCTTGCCGGGGCTGATGCCGGGTGCAAGCTTGTGTTTCCCGTATCTGCGTCCGGCGAAGTAAGCCGAAATATCGGCCATCCACACCAATCCCATCATGCCCAAAAGCCACAGCGGATGATCCCCGCGCAAATCCATCATCGCCAATCCGGTCGGAACCAATACTATCCACCCGACCAGGGACATCAGCGGGGGCTGCTTGACCTTCCAGCCCACCATCAGCCAGGTCGGCACAATGGCCAGCCACAGCACGGCAGACAGGGAATAGACCATCACATGCAGCAATGCCTGCTGTTCAGGGACAGGGTGGGTGGCATCGAACCAGAACAGGCCCAGCATCATCACCAGAGTCAGCCACCAGAAAATATGCGCCGCCCTGTTGCTGAATCCGGCCAGTCTCGACCATTCGGAAGCGCCCTGCAACACCATCACAATCACTATTGCCGCCCATCCGGCAGCAGGCAAAACAAACAAAGCCAGCAGGAACAATACCAGCAGGATGAGTGCAGTAATCACCCGCTGCCTAAGCATTCTGATCCCGCTGTCCGGCGTTACGCTGCAATTGCTCGCTGGTACGGCCAAAACGCCGTTCGCGTTTTTGATACGAGGCAATCGCCTTGTTCAATTCGATGCGGTCAAAGGCAGGCCACAAGGTATCGGTGAAATACAACTCGGTATAAGCAAGCTGCCACAACAGAAAGTTGCTGATACGCTGCTCACCGCCGGTGCGGATAAACAAATCCGGCTCGGGGGCATCGCTCATCGAAAAAAATGGCTGCAGATCTTCTTCGGTAAAAGACTGCACGAGTTGGGGTTGCTCCTTCAGCATGGCCTTCACCGCCTGCATTACGTCCCAGCGCCCGCCATAATTTGCGGCTATGGTGAGTGTGAGCGCGGAATTGCTGGCCGTAAGCCGCTCGGCGTCTTGCATTGCCTGCCCGAGCTTGGCGTCGAAACGGCTGCGATCACCGATGATTTTCAGGCGGATGTCATTCTGGTGCAGTTTGGCCACTTCACGTTCCAGCATTTTCAGGAATAACTTCATCAGAAATGAAACCTCGTCCGCGGGGCGGCGCCAGTTCTCGCTACTGAAAGCAAATACCGTTAGGTACTCAACGCCCATATCCCTGCAGGCTTTCACCACCTCGCGCAACGCCTCCACCCCGCGCTGATGCCCCGCCACGCGCGGCATCAAGCGCTGCTTGGCCCAGCGCCCGTTGCCGTCCATGATCACGGCGATATGGCGCGGCACGCTGGTGATGTCGGGGATGATGCGGGTGGAACTGGGCGGAAGATTAGTCATAATTCCAGGGGCCATTATTCCGCGATGTCGCTGGAATCAGACTGCCATCAGATCGGTTTCTTTCGCGGCCAATGCCTTGTCGATTTCAGTGACAAAGCGGTCGGTCAGTTTCTGAATCTCGTCCTGGGTGCGCCGTTCCTCATCCTCGGCGATTTCCTTCTTCTTGAGCGCCTCTTTCAGCGTGTGATTGGCATCGCGGCGAATGTTGCGCACGGCCACCTTGGCGGTCTCGCCTTCAGTCTTGATCACCTTGATCAGATCGCGGCGGCGCTCTTCCGTCAACATCGGCATCGGCACCCGGATCATGTCCCCGTTGGTGGAAGGATTCAGCCCCAGGTCCGAATCCCGGATCGCGCGCTCGACCGGGCCGACCATGTTTTTTTCCCAGGGCTGGACGCCTATGGTGCGCGCATCGATCAGCGTGATATTGGCAACCTGGGTGACCAGCGTCGGGCTGCCGTAATAATCCACCGTCACATGATCCAGCAAACCGGCATGCGCGCGTCCGGTGCGCACCTTGCCCAAATCGGCTTTCAGCGCATCCAGCGATTTCTGCATTTTTTGTTCGGTAGTTTTCTTGATGTCAGCAATCATGCTTTCTCCTGAGTCAACAAACGCGCGGCCTAATCAACACGCACCAGCGTACCTTCTTCCTCGCCCAACACCACGCGTTTCAGTGCTCCCGGCTTGAAAATGCTGAACACGATAATGGGCAATTTCTGGTCCCGGCACAGCGTCAGCGCCGTGGCATCCATGATCTTGAGATTCTTGCTGATCGCCTCGTCAAAACTCAGGCTCTGATAGCGGACCGCGTGCGGATCCTGCTTGGGATCGGCGGTATAAATTCCGTCCACCTTGGTGGCCTTGATCACCACCTCGGCAGACATTTCCACGCCGCGCAAAGCCGCGGCGGTATCGGTGGTGAAGAACGGGCTGCCGATTCCGGCCGCGAATATAACCACCTTGCCGTCTTCCAGATAGCGCAGCGCCTTGCCTCGAATAAACGGTTCTGCTACCTGCTCCAGGTTCAGTGCAGACTGCACGCGGCAATCCAGGCCCGCGCGCGTCATCGCATCCTGCAGCGCCATGGAATTCATCACCGTGGCCAGCATTCCCATGTAATCCGCGGTCGCCCTGTCCATCCCCTCCGCAGCCGGAGCCACACCGCGAAAGATATTGCCGCCGCCGATCACGATCGCCACTTGTACGCCCAGGCCAACCACCTCCGCAATCTCTGCCACGATGCGCGCGATCACCTCGCGATTGATGCCGTAATTGTCGTCGCCCATCAGGGCTTCGCCGCTCAGTTTGAGCAGGACGCGTTTATAGGCGGGTACGCTCATGTTCAATCAACCCTTGGCAGCAGCTGCGGCTGCGGCCACTTCAGCCGCGTAGTCTTCAACCTTCTTCTCGATGCCTTCGCCCACCACGAACATCCGGAACGCTGATACCGATGCACCCCTGGCTTTCAGGAGTTGCTCGATGGTCTGTTTGCCGTCTTCGGCCTTGACGAACACCTGGCCCAGCAGTGTCACTTCCTTGAGGAACTTCTGCACCGTGCCATCGGCGATCTTCTCCAGCATCGCTTCGGGCTTGCCGCCCTCGCGCGCCTTCTCGATCGCGATACGGCGCTCGGTTTCGATGTCCGCGGGATTCACCCCGGAAGCATCGATGGACTTGGGCTTGCTGGCGGCAATATGCATGGAAAGATCGCGGCCCAGCGCTTCGTCGCCGCCGGTGAAGTTCAGCAGCACGCCTATCTTGCTGCCGTGCAGGTAGCTGGACAGCCTGCCGGTCGTCGTCGCGTAGCGTTCGAAACGGCGGATACTGATGTTCTCGCCCAGCTTCATGATCAGCGCCTTGCGGGTTTCTTCCACGCTGCCCGTGCCGTTGACTATCGCCATGCCGGACAGCGCATCCAGGTCAGCCGGATTTTTTTTCGCGACGGTCTCGGCGGCATTTTTTGCGAATGCGGCGAAATCATCATTCTTTGCAACAAAATCGGTTTCGCAGTTCACTTCCACCAGCGCGCCGCTCTTGCCGTCATTTGCAATATAGGTACTGACCACGCCCTCCGCAGTCACGCGGCTGGCCGCCTTGCTCGCCTTGGCACCGCTCTTGATGCGCATTTGTTCTTCAGCCGCCTTCAAGTCACCCTTGGCTTCGACCAGCGCCTTTTTGCATTCCATCATGCCGAGACCAGTCATCTCGCGCAATTCCTTGACCATACTTGCAGTAATTTCAGACATCATCTACTCCGTAATAAATTTCAATAAATAATTCGGCAAAGCTCTTAATCCGTCACGGCACCTTTGCTCGCCGTCGACACCAGCTTCGCATATTTCGCCAGCACACCTCGCGTGTAACGCGGCGCGGGTGCTTTCCATGCTTTACGACGGTGCGCCAGTTCGGCATCGCTCACGTTCAGCTGCAGCAAACGCTTATCGGCATCGATAGTGATGGAATCGCCCTCTTTCACCAGCGCGATCGTACCGCCCACCGCAGCTTCCGGTGCAACATGCCCGACCACCATGCCGTATGTGCCACCCGAGAAGCGTCCGTCGGTGATCAGGCCGACCGAATCGCCCAACCCTTCGCCGATGATCGCCGAGGTAGGCGACAACATCTCGCGCATACCGGGACCTCCCTTCGGGCCTTCGTAGCGGATGATCACCACATCACCCGCATGTATCTTGCGCGCGAGGATCGCTTCCATGCATGCCTCTTCGGAATCGAACACGCGCGCCGGGCCGGTGATCTTCGCCAGCTTGACGCCTGTGATCTTGGCCACCGCGCCTTCTGTCGCGAGATTGCCCTTCAGGATAGCGAGGTGTCCCTGCGCATAGATCGGATCGTTCCACGGACGGATCACGTCCTGGTCCTTGCGCGGCTCGCTTGGCACATCTTTCAAAACTTCGGCTATCGTTTGCCCCGTGATGGTGAGAGCATCGCCATGCAGCGCACCGTTTGCAAGCAATATCTTCATCACCTGCGGTATGCCGCCCGCTTTGTGCAGATCGGTGGCAACGTATCTCCCTGACGGCTTCAGATCGCACAACACCGGCACGCCTGCGCGTATGACTTCGATGTCGTCTATCGACAGCGGCACTTGCGCAGCGTGAGCTATGGCTAGCAGGTGCAGCACCGCATTGGTGGAACCGCCCACCGCCATAGTCACCGCAATCGCATTCTCGAATGCCTTGCGTGTCAATATCTGGCGCGGCAGGATCTGCTTTTTGATCGCGTTCACCAGCACTTCGGCGGATTTCGCGGTGCTCTCCGCTTTTTCCAGGTCCTCAGCGGACATCGTCGAGGAATACATCAGGCTCAGCCCCATCGCCTCGCAGATCGATGACATCGTGTTCGCGGTATACATGCCGCCGCAGGAACCCGCGCCGGGACAGGCATGGCGCTCGATCTCCATCAGCTCGGTCTCGTCGATCTTGTGCGCGGTGTATTGCCCCACCGCCTCGAACGAACTGACGATGGTCAGGTCGCGACCGCGGTAGTGGCCCGGCTTGATCGTACCGCCGTAAACGAAGATGGACGGGATGTTCAAACGTGCTATCGCGATCATCGCGCCCGGTATGTTCTTGTCGCAACCGCCGATCGCGAGCACGCCGTCCATGCTCTGGCCGTTGCACACGGTCTCGATGGAATCAGCAATCACTTCGCGCGACACCAGCGAATATTTCATGCCCTCGGTGCCCATCGAGATGCCGTCCGAGATCGTCATCGTGCCGAACATCTGCGGCATCGCGCCGGCCTTTTTCAGCGCGGCTTCGGCGCGCACGGCCAATGCGCCTATGCCCATATTGCATGGCGTGATCGTGCTGTGCGCATTCGCGATACCGACGATGGGTTTGACGAAATCCTTGTCGCCAAAACCCACCGCGCGCAACATGGCACGATTGGGAGAGCGTTGCACACCCTCGGTCACAGTCCTGCTTCTGCGGTTGTCAGACATGATTTCTCGCTTATGAATAATTTTCGCTTATAAAAAAAGGGGCTCGCGCCCCTTTCATTGCGCCTTGCCCGGATTCAGACCGCTTGTTCGGCTGCTTGTCCGGCCACCTGCTCTACCAATTCATTCATCGCCTGCGCACGTCCTTCAAGCACCGCGTCGGCAATAGCGCGCGCGTAAAGACGGATCGCCTGGGTGGAGTCATCGTTGCCGGGAATGATGTAGTCCACGCCCAGCGGCGAATTGTTGGTGTCCACGATGCCGATCACCGGAATGCCCAATTTTTGCGCCTCGACGATGGCACCCTTCTGGTAACCCACGTCGATCACGAACAGCGCGGCAGGCAGACCTTTCATGTCCTTGATGCCGCCCAGGCTGCGATCCAGCTTGTCCAGTTCGCGCTTCATCATCAGCGCTTCCTTCTTGGAAATTTTTTCATTCGCGCCATCGGCGGTCATCTGCTCCAGCTCGCGCAGGCGCTTGATGGATTCCTGTACAGTCTTGTAGTTGGTCAGCATACCGCCCAGCCAGCGATGATTGACGAACGGTGAATCTGCACGTATCGCCTCCTCCTGGAGGATGTCGCGGGCCTGCCGCTTGGTCGCGACAAACAGGATCGCGCCCTTCTTGGCGGACAGTTTGCGCACGAAGTTTTCCGCCTCGGCGAACATCGAAACGGTTTTTTCCAGATTGATGATGTGTATCTTGTTGCGGTGACCGAAGATGAACGGTGCCATCTTGGGATTCCAGAAACGGGTCTGGTGACCGAAATGCACACCAGCCTCCAGCATTTGACGCATAGTTACAGCCATGATTACTCCAATTCGTAAGGGTTATAAACTGCCGCTCGCTAGCCTGACCCACATGAACTCCTGTGAGCACCCCAACTTGTGCGGGCGGGAAATTTGCTCCGGACTATCCCGAAGCGGCGCGCATTCTATCACCAATACGCCATTGTGCTCAACCTGATTTGGCGTGTAATCGCCTGTTTACTCAGGAATTGAAGCATGCCGGGAAAACAGCACTGAATATGCGAAACCGCAGGTTCGTCCGTATCAGCGCCGCACCCGCTCAATCGGAAGGAGCCGGCCCTTTGCGCTCGCGCTCGTAATCATCGTAGCTTTGTTTTTTCCCGCAGTCCGCCGACCGGTACCTCAGACAATCCTGCTCGTGGCGGCCTTGCAAAGCTTCATAGGCAGTTCGTTTGGCCGTTTCAGCGCTGCACCCGGCAGTGAGCACAACGGTTGCCAGAAACAATGCACCGATAAAGTCAGCCATAAGAATATCCCTCCCCTGGTTCATTCGGAGTGCGGCCTGCGTGTATTTGTTGGGCTTCAGCCCCGTACAACCGCGTCCCACCCCCTTGCGGGTGGACACCTCGCCGCTTTCTCAAGGCGCAGTTTACCAGCCATTCCACAAGGCAATCCGGCAACGATTGCCAGGTAACCGGTTATGCGCACTCCATATCATTCGCGCAATATCGCCAGCGGCGGCAGCCTGGTCAGCCGTCGCGTGCCCAGCCACCCCGCCAGCATCACGACGCCCATCCCGCCCATCCCGCCGCTCAGCCAGATCACGATACCGGTCCGGTACGGGATATCCAGTACGAAACGCGCCAGCGTCCAGCCCAGCAGCACCGCGCCCGCCGCCGCAAACAGGCCGCTCAACACTCCCAGCACCGCAAATTCGCCCAGGTGCAACCGCCGCAGATAGCGGCTGTCAGCCCCCAGCGTGCGCAGAATCGCGGCTTCATGGACGCGCTCATCCTGCGTCGCCAGCAGTGCCGCATACAGCACGGCCACCCCGCTCAACAGCGTGAACGTGAACACGGCGCTCATGGTTTGCGAGATCTGGTCCATGATGTGGCGCACCTGCTCTATCATTGCCTCGACATCGATCAGCAACAGATTCGGGAAGCGACTGACCAGCGCATTCGCAGCCTGCGCGTGTTCCGGCGGCAGATGGAAACTGGTGATGTAACTGGCCGGAAAACCCTCCAGCATGCCAGGCGCGGCAACCACGAAAAAATTCACCTGCATCGAATCCCATTCAACCTTGCGCAGGTTCACCACCTGCGCGCTGAATCGGCTGCCCGCCACGTCATAGGTCAGCGTGTCGCCCATGTGTATGCCCAGCGTTTTGGCTATGCCCTCTTCGACCGACAGCACCGATTTGTCACCGCGGGCAAACCACTTGCCCTGAACCAGCTCATTTCCCTCGGGCAAATGGTCCAGCCAGGACAGATTGGTCTCCCGTTCCGCCAGCGCGCGTGCGCGCGGGTCGGGGTAATCGTCGCCGCTTACCGGGTGATGATTGATCTCGACCAGACGCCCGCGCACCATCGGGAACAATTCCGGCGGGGATAATTTGTGCATTGCAAAAAAATCCAGCACCGCCGCCCGCTGGCCGGGCTGGATGTTGACAATGAAACGGTTGGGCGCATCCGGCGGCAGGCGCGAACGCCAGCTGTCCATCAGGTCGGCGCGGACGAAAGTCAGCAGCAGCAAGGCCATGCCGCCGAGGCTGAGCGCGACGATCAACACCGCGTTGCTGCGGGCATGCCGCGCCAGATTGGAAAACACATGACTGCCAAATCTGCCCAACGCGCGCACCATCAGCCACGCCAGCATACCGAACAGCAGCAGGCCCGCCAGCAGCCCTCCCAGCACCGTCAGTCCCAGCTTGAGCGAGCCGGCCTGCCACAAGAATAATCCGCACAACACCGCCCCGCCGGAGATATACAACAACCATGCGCCCGCTTCAGGTGCACCCAGCTCGCGGCGGATCACGCGCAACGGCGGGACGCTTTTCAGCTGCCACAGCGGCAGGAAGGCGAAACCCAGCAACAGCGCGATGCCGCTCGCGGCTGCCTGCCACATCGGCGTCCAGCCCGGCGGGGGCAAACCGGCTTCGCGCATCGAGGCGATAGACTCCACCAGCGCGGCCTGCGCGATATAGCCGAGCAACTCTCCCAGCAGCACCGCACACGCGCCGAGCAGCAGGAACTGGTACAGGAAGATGCGCAGCACCTGGGACTGGCCAGCGCCCAGGCAGCGCATCATCGCGCAGCTGTCCAGGTGGCGCGAGATGAAATGCCGCGACGCAAGCACCAGCGCCACACCCGCCAGGACCACCGCGGTGAGCGCGGCCAGACCGAGAAAATGTTCGGCGCGGTCCAGCGCGCTGCGTATCTCGGGACGTGCGTCGCCCACGTCCTCGAGCTTCTGGTCAACGGTCAGCCGGTTCTGCAACCACGTTCGCAGATCGGCGACCTGTTTCGCTTCACCCGCCACCATCAGGCGGTAACCGATACGGCTGCCTTCCTGTATCAATCCGCTGCCGGGCAAATCCTTCGCATTCACAATCACGCGCGGCGCGAAACTGGCAAAGCCAACCGACTGGTCCACGAAACGCACCACCCGCGCCGCCACCCGCAAATGCAGCGCACCGATGCCCACCTCGTCGCCCAGTTGCAAACCCAGCCGCTGCATCAGGCGCTCATCCGCCCACAACGTGCCGCGCGCGGGGATGCTGCTGTTTTGATTCCGGAT
>VFSW01008706.1_pt1 | contig 14545 bp, 14 predicted proteins | sample 5358111 | NCBI WGS metagenome assembly VFSW01 (sample SAMN11554181, study PRJNA540505) | mine drainage metagenome | isolation source: sediment from site ElyBrook_90M | place: USA: Ely Copper Mine, Vershire, VT | collected 2017 | reverse complement strand
CGTAATGGCGAAGCTGCTGCGGGGCCGGCCTCGGCCAGCGCGGAAACGACGCCGCGGCGGAGCGCATTCACGGGGGGTGCCGGCGCGGGGAGCGCCGCCGGATCCCTGGCCAACGATCCCTCCGTCAGCGGCTCGGAGGTTCCTATGCGCGTGGTGGGCGCCGATGCTGCCGGAAACGGCATTGAAGCTGCTGCGGCGTGCTGGCTGCGATCGTCTCTTACTGCGAGGGCCGGCGCCGGATCCGAAGCGGGAGACGAAGCCAGGGTCATCTTCGCATGGGGGCCGGTGTCCCATCTTCCTGAAGGCGCAAAGGGCGAAGCCCCGGGCGCGGGCGAGGAGCTCGGCACGGTCGCGGACCTCGCCGGAACTGAACTGGGCCCGGAGGCGGAACCTACCGCAGGCCGCGCGGGAGACGTGGACGCAGACCGCACCGGTGCGCCGGCGGAGACTCCGCTCAGCAGTTCTTCCAGCGGCAGCAGGCGCTGCGCATGCACCAGTTTGAGCAGGCCGAGCTCCAGGTGAAATCGCTGCTCCTGGCGGAAGTTGAGGTCGTCAAAGGTACGCAGGACGATCTGCAGGTTGCGCGTCAGATCCTCTTCGCCGAACAGCATTGCGGTTCGCGACGCCCGCGCGCGCTCGTCGGCGGAGATTTGGAGCAGTTCGGTCTGCTCGCCGCCAAGTTTGGCCATAAGCGCATTGCGCAGGTAGCGCACCAGTTGCCGCGCCAGCGATAACGGGCTGTGGCCCGCGTTGAGCAGCACGTTGAGCTGATCCATGAGTTCGGCGCTTTGTCCCGCGCCCACCGCCTCCATGAGCCGCTCGAATATAGTGTTGGGGACCGAGCCCATCAGCTCGCGGATCTGGTTCGCGACAAGGACCGGGCGACCGTCCTCGTTGCTCGGGGCGGAGGCGATGGCCTGGTCCATGATGGAAAGCGCATCTCGCATGGAACCGTCGCCGGCTGCGGCCAGCAGCGCCAACGCCGTGTCCGCGGACTGGACCTGCTCCGCCGCGGCGATCATGCGCAGTTGAGCCAGGATGTCGTCAAATCTGACCGCGTGAAAGCTGAAGTGCTGGCAGCGCGAGCGGATGGTCTGAGGAATGTTCTCTGGCTCGGTGGTCGCCATCATGAAGATGACATGCGCGGGCGGTTCTTCCAGCGTCTTCAGCAGAGCGTTGAAGGCGGCATCCGTGATCTGGTGCGCCTCGTCGAGAATGTAAACCTTGTAGCGGTCGCGCGCCGGGGAATAACGCGCAGCGTCGCGGAGTTCGCGAATCTCGTCGATGCCGCGATTGGTGGCCGCGTCGATCTCGATGACGTCCACCGCATTCCCCTGGCGGATTTCGACGCAGGAATCGCACACGCCGCATGGTTCCGGCGTGGGGCGTTCCGCGCTGCCAATCGCAGTGCGGCAGTTGAGCGCCTGGGCCAGGATGCGGGCGATCGTGGTTTTGCCGATGCCGCGATGGCCGGAGAAGATGTAGCCGTGGGCGATGCGGTTCTGGGCGAGCGCGTTCAGCAGAGTGCGCGTGACGTGGTCCTGGCCGGCCACGTCGGAAAAACGTTGCGGACGATACTTCCTGGCCAGAACCTGGTAACCCATGCTGCTCGCTCCCTTGAACCCGCTCAATTACGCGCCGGTCCTCAGAGGGATTGTATCGTCCCATAGCGGTGGCCCGTCCCTGTCCGCGCAAGACCCAATCCAATGCAGAAGCTGAACGGCTAGGTTAGAGTTTCTGTCAAATTGCGTTCCCATCCAGATGCAGGCTGATATCGTTCAGCCACTCGGCGATCAGGGCTTCGTCGCCGGGATCGAGGACATAGGCGTCGTTGAGCAGGAGCAGCGTGGCCCAGTCGACCAGGTCGCGCTCGGTGATCTTTCCTTCGCGCTTGCGGTCGAGGGCGTTTTCAATGTGCGCGCGGGTGATGGCGATGGCAGGTTCGGGCATTCGGAACGATGTCCGCGCGGCGCGATGGCCGCGCTGGAGGTCGAACTCGAAGACTCCCACCATGGCCAACCGAAGCTCTTCCAGGTCCGCGTCAAACCAGGAAAACCGCCGCAGCACCTCCTGCTGGTGCGCGGTCAGATACGGGAGCTGGGATTCATCGATCATTTTGCTCCGGCGCGGCGGCCACCTCGCGGCAGACGTTTTTTGCGCGCCCTCCCGGTCCCTTTGACATCCGCCTTGCGTTTGCGAATCTCGGATCGAGAGTACATGGTTCCGCGGCAGTTCTTTGCGCCGCAGTTGCAAACGGCCTCATCGTCCCCGCCATCGTAGAGGCAGTAGTCGTATGTAATCTCCGCGCCGGGAGGAATGCTCCGGATGGCTTTGATCCAGACGCGGCCGTCACTCTCGTCCGTCTCGCAGTTAGGGTCGCAGCTGTGATTGATAAACATGGCCATGCAGTGGCCGTCGATGACGACCGATCCGTCGCCGAGTCCAAACAGGTAGGTCAGGGGCGAGTCGTCGTAAAGAATATCGGCTTCGACCTTGGTCAGGCGTGGGCCGGTGTACTCGGCCACGCGGCTGCCCTTGCGGATACGCGTGGTGGTGTAACAGCCGGCGGCGTGAATGGCGGATGAGCGGATGATCAATCCCATCGATTTGTGCGATGCTTTCTTTGGGAGTTGTGGTGCATGGCGCAGCGCGCCCTTGCTGGGCATACTACCATCCCGGAGGCAGCGAAGGCGGAAATGAGCGGTTGTCGCAAGTCTGTGACGAACAAGGCCGGCGGCGTCGCGGCAGCCCTGGTTCCATGCCTGCTTTTGTGCCTGGTTCCGTGCCTCGCCGGCCAGCGCGCGGCGCAGGCGCAGGCTCCCCCGGCTGACCAGGACAAACCGGCGAACCAGCAGAAGCCCCCAGCCAACCCGCCGTCGCAATCCAATCCATTCCCTGAAGATACAAACAACGTTCCGGTGCTGCCGAGCAACAACGCGCCGGCAGTTCCGGTGCCGGACATGGCGCCTGCGCCGTCTCTCCCGTCGGACGATGCCGATCCCGTGCGCAGTCCCGACGATCCCGCCCCGGGGGCTCCTTCATCCTCCGAGTGGAGCGACTCCTCGAGCGCGGTGCCGATGGACCGCATCCAGCCGCCGCCGGATGAGGAAACGAGGAAAAATCGCAAGCGCGGCGATCAACCGGAGCCGGCTGTGCCGCAGGAGACGCCGAAAGAAGACGAGAGCGTCGGCAGTCTTTATTTGGATCAGCACAACTGGAAGGGCGCCCTTTCGCGATATGAGTCGGCAGTAGTGCTCGATCCTGACAATCCGAATGTGTACTGGGGCCTGGCCGAGGCCCAGAGGCACCTGGGGCAGTTTGCCGCGGCCAAGGCGAACTACGAGAAGGTGATGGAGTACGATCCCGGCTCGAAGCACGCCAAGGACGCCGACAAGCTGCTGAAGGAGCCGGATCTGGCCAAGGCGGCGGCCGCACCGGAAAAGTAGGCAATCCAAGACAAAAAGAGGCAAAGCCTTCTGCGCTGGTTTTCGCGCGGGCTCCCGACTTGCGCGGCAAAATGCAGCGATCAGGATTGAGCCGACACGTGTGAGCGGTCAGGTGTTCGAGCGGCAAGGGACCAGCCGCGTCGAGCCAGGCGCTCGCGGACGCACTCGATCATGACGGCGGGATGGATCGGCTTGATGAGGGCTACGAAATCGCAGTCGATGGCTTTCATGCGGGCGGTCATGTCGCCCATGGAAATGTTGCCAGAGAAGAGAATCACTTCGCAGTCAGGGACCGCTCGGGTTACCTTGGCGGCGAGTTCGAGGCCATCCATGCCGGGCATCGTCAGATCGGTGATGAGGATCTGGGGCGGCATGAGCAGCGCGGTTTCGAGTGCTTCGATGGGGTCATACGCGGAAAGTGCGGAACGCCCGCTGGCGGTGAGGCGGGCGACAAGGGTAGCGGTGATGAGGGGCTCGTCGGCGACCACCAGGGCAAGCGGGCGTAATCGATCTTGCGAATGGAGGAGTGCCTGAAGCGGGCCCGCGTCGATTGGCACTGTTGGGAAGTGCGTTGTCATATCAACCTCTGATGCCAAACGTAGCAAATGTTGTCGGCTATGGGGAGATTCTTTAAGTAATTGATAAGTATAGGTTTGATCATAGTTTTCCCGCATCATTGCAGTGGGATTGGCCGGATTCAGTGCCAGCCGCGCAATGCAGCAGAAAAATTCTGTGTCTATTTAAGCGCAGGTTAGGTTAATGTCAGTTTAGCGCTAGGTTTTGGTAACCGGGGCGGTTCGGGAAAGAAAGGCGAGAAATTCCGATCCATTCGGGGGTAATGGCAGTGAGAGAGTCTAGGGAGACGCATATGAACTTCCAGTCGATCCTGCAGAAGGATGTTCCCACGGGGCGGGACGGGAAGCACAAGGGAATCGTGACGCAGTTGCTGAGCGACCTGGAGCATTTGGCGGACGGGTCAGCGCTGAAGATTCCGCTGGGGGAGCTTCCCGACACCAAGGAGAACATTCGCTCCGCCTTGAACCGCGCCACGCGGCAGCGGGGGATGGAAGTGGCAACGTCGAGCGATGCGGAGTTTCTCTACGTGTGGAAGAACGAGACCAGCTGACAGTGTTCAGCACTTTAGCCGCCCGATTCTCGGTTGCGTCGGGTGGCTAGAATAATCAACATGCGGATAGACAAATGGCTATGGGCGGCCCGCTTCTTCAAGACGCGCGCGCTGGCGGCCAGGGCATGCGAGCTGGGACGGGTGCGCGCCAAAGCCGTGGAGGCCAAGCCGGCGCGCGAGGTCCGCCTGGGCGACATGCTGCAGGTGAAGACGGAGGGCGGCGACTACGAAGTGGAAGTGCTGGCCCTGAGCGAGATGCGCGGCCCGGCGGCAGTGGCGCAAACCCTCTATCGCGAAACCGATGCCAGCAGGGATGCGCGCAGGCGAGCCGCAGAGGAGCGCAAAGCCATGCAACAGTTTGCGCCGCTGCCTGAGCGCCGCCCCGGCAAACGGGATCGCAGGAGAATCATTCAGTTCCGCGGGGGACATTGATTGCACCATTCGGCTCTTTCGCGCCGGCCTCACCGGCCGCGTCCGTCTAGTAGACTCAACAACAGAATGTTGCCTGGAACCAGTAGACTGACCCGTCTCCGGCTGGTGGTGAGCAACGCGGCAGGAGCAGCCCTGATGGCAGCCTGCGCCGCGGCCCATCCCACAATCGCACAGAGCACGCACTTGTGGACGCAATCGCGCCTTGAGGAGTTTGAAAAGGGCACGCCAGAGGGCGTGGCGCTGACCAGCGATGGATATCTGCGCGAGGCGCCAGGACTGAAGGAGTTGTTGACTACTCCATCGACGTTCGTATGGTCGGTTGCCGCCGACAAGAACGGGACCGCATACCTGGGCACGGGCTCGCCGGCCACGGTGCTGCGCGTGGGCGCCGACGGCAAGCCGTTCACGCTATTCGAAACCAGGGACCTGAGCGTGCCGGTGGTACGGCTGGGGCCGGATGGGAACCTGTATGCGGCGACGATGCCGGGCGGCAAGGTGTACAAGCTGAATCCCACGGCCGCCGCAAAGCAGGACGATGCCAGCGCCACTTTAGTCTTTGACTTGGCGGCGGAGGCGGAAAAGCGCAATGACATAAAGCCGCCCGATGACAAAGACTCAGAAAAGCAGGACGGAAAATCACGCTACATCTGGGATATGACCTTCGACAGCGCTGGACGGCTGTACATTGCTACGGGCGGCCCGGGCGCGGTGTACCGCGTAGACCCGGCAAAGGCCGGAGCTTCTCCGGAGCTGTTCTTCAAGAGCGACGAGCAGCACATCCGCGCGCTGGCCTGGGACAAGCAGGGCAACCTGATCGCCGGCTCGGACGGCAGCGGGCTGGTGTATCGCATCAGCCCTGAAGGCCGGGGCTATGTGCTGTTTGAAGCGCCGCGGCGGGAGATTCCGGCGATTGCGATAGCGGCGAACGGAACCATTTATGCGGCCAGCGTAGGCGACAAGTCGCATAACCCGCTGCCTCCGCTGCCTGTGCAGGGAACAGGTGTGGTGACGTTCACGGTGGTGCAGCCGGGATCGCTGCAGGCTGCCAACGCGAGCGCCTCGGCGCCCGAAGGCACTGACATCTACGCCCTGAGCGAAGGGCAGGCGCCACGCAAGATATGGTCAGGCAAGGATGAGGTGGTCTACGCGCTCGCGGCGCGTCCCCACGGCCTGCTGGTGCTCAGCGGAAATCAGGGAAGGATCTTCCGCATCGGCGACGATGGAGATTTTGCCGATGTGGGCCATTTGATGGCGCAGCAGGGCTTGTGTCTCGCGCCCACTGCGAATGGATTGCTGATCGGCACCGGCAACACGGGAAAACTTGTCTCTCTTGGAGAGCAGGAGACGCACGCCTACGTGAGCGACATCCTGGACGCGGGTGCGCTGGCGCGGTACGGGCGCGTCGAGATTGAACCGGGATCAAAGAACTATGAATTGCTTACGCGTACCGGAAACGTGGAACAGCCAGTGCGCGGGTGGACCAGTTGGGAGCCGTTAACGGCGGGCAGCGTTACGTCGCCGGCGGGACGATTCCTGCAGTGGAAAGCAGTGCTCCACGACGGCGGCGAGCTGGGAGGCGTCGGTGTCAATTATCTGCCGGTGAATTCAGCGCCGGTGGTAGACGACATGGTTGTGGGGCCCGGGGCGCGGCTGAACGCGCAGGCGCAGCAGAACCCGCCGCAGACCATCAATATTTCCCTGCCCTCCGCCAGCCAGGGCGCGGCCGTGACGTTCGATGCTTCTGCAGGTAGCACGGTTTCGGCAGTAAAGGATCGCACCGCGATCACCGCGCGATGGGCGGCGCACGACGACAACGGTGATGACCTTGTGTTCTCGCTTTTTCTGCGGGGAGACGGCGAACAAGTGTGGCGGCTGCTGAAAAGCGACATCACGGAAAAGACGTATACCTTCGACGCGACGCTGATTCCCGACGGTGGGTACGAGATGAAAGTAGTGGCGTCGGATTCTCCGTCGCACACGCCTGCCGACGCACTCACCGGAGAAAAGATCAGCGACCGATTCGAGGTGGATACGACGCCGCCGGCCGTCACCAATTTACGAGTGGCGGAAGAGACGGCGTGCGCGAAACCACCGTGCGCGGCGAACGTCGCCTTCGATGCCGAAGACGCGATGTCGCCGGTGGTCAAAGCGGAGTATTCGGTCGACCTGGGACCGTGGCAATACATCGATCCCGTGGGCGGATTGTCGGACACGCGCCGGGAACATTACGACTTCAAAATTCCCGCGGCGTCCTTTGGCAGCAAGACGGGCGAACACCTGCTGACCGTGCGCGCCTGGGACCGGCACGACAATGCGGGCCTTTCCAAGACAGTCTTCGATTCGGCTGCGGCCGGCGCAAAGTAACCCTCATGCGTTTTGAACTGTTCGTAGCGGCGCGGTACCTGAGAGCCAAGCGGCGGCAGGCCGTCGTCGGCGTGGTCACATCCATCTCCGTGGCCGGCGTGGCCGCAGGCGTGGCGGCGCTCATCATTGCCCTGGCCATTACCAACGGCATGCGGCGCGACCTGCAGGACCGCCTGGTGGACACCACCGCGCACGTGCAGCTGATGCGCATCCAGGCCGACGGAATCCGCCATTGGGAGCCACTGCTCGACCGCCTGAGCAGACTGCCGCACGTAGCTTCGGCGTCGCCGGAGCTGAACGAGGAAGTGATGGTATCGCGCGGCGAGCGTCCGGGTTTTGCCCTGATCCTCGGCATTCTTCCCAAATACGAAATGAGGGTGAGCAACCTGCTTGCGCGCGCAACGCCTGGCTCGGTGCAGGCGCTGGAGCCAGTTACACAAAAACCGGGAAGTCAGGAACAAGGCACCGCGGAGGGAGCGACCGCAGAGAGTGGCGGCGCGGGGCTTCCGCCGATCGTACTGGGCAAGGACCTGGCCGATTCCATCGGCGCATCGGTTGGGGATTCCGTAATGCTGGTGAGCCCTCAGGGTGAGTTGACCCCCATGGGAATGGTCCCCCGGTTTGTGTACTTCCGGCTTGCAGGCACATATCATACGGGCTTCTACCAGTACGACTCGGCATGGGGTTACATGAGGCTCGCCGATGCGCAGAAGCTCTACGACGAGCCGGACCTGGTGTCGGTGATCAGCTTCAAGATCGACAACCTGAATCATGCGGAGCAAATGGGACGCGCGATCGAGCAGTCCGCTGGCAAGGGCTTCATGACTACGAACTGGATGGAGCAAAACCGCGAGTTGTTCCGCGCGCTGCGCGAAGAGCAGGTGGTCACTTTCATCGTGATCGCGCTGATTGTGATTGTGGCCGCGCTTAACATTCTTATCGCCCTCACCATGATGGTGATGGAGAAAACTCGTGACATCGCCGTGCTGATGAGCTTCGGGGTTGCCCCGGGACAGGTGCGGCGCATATTCCAGATGCAGGGCCTTCTCATTGGACTGACTGGAACAGCGCTGGGTCTGGTTCTGGGCTACGCCGCGTCGTGGGCGGGCGGCCACTACCACTTCATTCATCTCTCGGCCGAGGTGTACTCCATCGACACCCTGCCTTTTGCGCCGCGATGGATCGACGGGGCCATTGTGTCGGTTGTCTCTATCGGCATCTCGTTGCTCGCCACCCTGTATCCGTCGCAAGCCGCGGCAGGCGTGCTGCCAGCGGAAGCCCTGCGGTACGAATAGAATCAGCCCCGATTTCTGACTTCACTGAAGTCGAAGAGTTTCGGCCCACCGCGCCCTCGGTCGGAATCTGCTCATTGAAACGCCACCGATTCATGCAAAGAAGTTGACCGTGGCCGGCTGAGCGCCACTGGAAAGATCGACTGCGTGATCGTCGGCCGCCGCGGTCGCGTCGTCCTCTTCCAGTCCGCGCGAAGCGCTACCTGGCGAGTAGTGGTCGTTCTCGTCTTGTTGGCGGAGCGCGACGGCAAATACGCCCGTTAAATCAGGCGTATCGGTCACGTGCTTCACCATGACCGCGGGACGAATCGCTCTGACCGGACCGATTTCCACCGCCGCGCTCCTCTCTCCGCGAACGTCTCGCGAGGAAGTTATCGGCAGCCGCACGAAGGTCTTTAATATGTATGCGCGATTTGTGTCCGGAATCAGGACAGGCTCAAGCGAATCTAATTTCAAAGCGGGATTGGCCGAAGACTACTCCTCGCCTTCGCCGGACTTGCCCGCCGTTCCCTTCCCCCGTAAGCGGCTCTTTGTCAGTCGCGACAGGACCGCCTGCTCGCGCAGCACCTGCTTGAGCGGGCGCGCCGGCGTGCCCCAAAGCACTGTCCCGGGCCTCAGGCCTTCGTTGGTCACGGTCTTGCCGCTGAGCACACCCGCCTGGCCGCCCAGGATGACGCCAGGCCCCACATGCGCGTGATCCCCGATGCCGACCTGCCCTGCAATCACCGCGCCCTTGCCCACGGAGCTGGAGCCTGAGATGCCCGTGAGCGCCACCAGGATCACATCCTCGCCGATGTCGCAGTTATGACCGATATGCACCAGGTTGTCGATCTTGACTCCGCGCCGGATGCGCGTCTCGGCCAGCGCCCCGCGATCGATGGTCGAGTTGGCGCCGATCTCCACTTCGTCCTCGATCACCAGCGTGCCCTGTTGCGGAAACTGCGTATAAGCGCCGGTGGCTGGATTGCGCACGTAGCCGAAGCCGTCCGCGCCCAGCACCGCGCCCGCGTGCACCTCCACCCAGTTGCCCAGCGTGGTCCCTGGGTAAAGAACCGCGCGCGGGTAGATGTGGCAATAGTCGCCGATGCACACGCCGCGGCCCACCACCACTCCCGCCTCGATCCGCGTTCGCGCGCCGATCCGGGCATCGTCTTCAATCACCGCGCAAGGCCCGATGGTGACGTCTTCCCCCAGCTTGACGTGCGCGCCCACCACTGCGGAGGCATGCACGCCAGTTACCGGAAGAGCAGGCCGGAGCAGCTTGCCCGCGCGTGCAAACCAAAGACGTGGCTGCGTGGTTTCGACAACGCATTTCCCGGAAGGATAGGACTGGAACAGGCCGGGGCGCAGCACTACCACCGCGGCCTTGCTGGCCAATGCCTCGGTCGCAGAAGGCTCGTCCTCGGCAAAAACGATATCGCCGGCCCCGGACTGCGCCGACGAGCCGACGCCGCGCAGGCGATGGTCGGGGTTGCCCTGCGCTAGGGATCCCCCGAGGCGTTCCATCAGTTCGCTGAGCTTCATCGTTCTCCCCTGGCCCGTGAAACTCGACGGCATCTCAGTACAATCCCGGTTCGCCCGCCGGCCGCGTCTTCCACCTTCGGTGAATCCACAGCCACTGGTCCGGATACCGGCGAATCCACGCCTCGAGCGCATCATTGCACTGCTGCGTCGCGTTCAGAATATCGGCTTCGTGTCCCCCGGTGCGCACAAAATGCAGCTCCTGGCCGAAGCGCAGAACGTATTGCTGTTCGCTCTCCTCCCACACGCAGAACCCCGGCAGCACCGCCGCTCCGGTCCTCAGCGCCACGCGCGCAAGCCCAGACGCCGTGCACGCTTCAATGCCGAAAAAGCGCGCAAAGACGCCCTGGGGAGGGGTCATATTCGTGTCCATCAGGATGCCCACCGTCCGCCCCGCGCGCATCGCCGTCAGCAGGCCACGCGCAAAATCGTCCTTGTGCAGCACGCTGTTGCCATGCAGGCAGCGAATCGCGTTCACATATTCGTCCAGCATGCGATTGTCGAGCCGCCGGATCACCATCCCCATGGGATGGCCCATCAATGAGTGATAAAAGCTGGACAGTTCCCACGCGCCCAGGTGCCCTGTAAGCACCAGGACTCCTTTGCCGCGCGCCTCGGCGGACTGGAAGTGCTCCAGGCCCTCGGTACGAATCCATCCCCGGATGTTGCGCGCCGTGTACCGCGGCATGCGGCAGAATTCCACCAGTTGCCAGCCCAGGCTGCGGAAGACACGGCGCAGAATTCTCGATCGCTCGCGCGCCGAAAGCTCCGGAAAAGCCATCTCCAGGTTCCGGGTTCCCACCTCGCGCAGGCGGCCGAGAAAAAGGTACACCGCTGCCGTAATCGGACGCACAACCAGGCGCGCAACACCTCTAGGCAGGCGGCCAAGGGCACGCGCCGCCGCCGTCACCACCCAGAACTCCATCCTTTCCCGCATCGTCAGGGGCAAAGGACAAGTGTAACTGCTGCCGGGGAAAGAAAATCGCCCCGCCCGACTGTCTTGGACGGGGTCTACCTGTTGTGGCCGATTACTCCGAGCGGCGCTTGGCGGCAACAAAATAGTGGGCTACGTCTTTGACGAACGGCACCGCTCCGACGGGCACCTCTACACTGCCCTTCAGGATCGATTCGAAGCCGTAATCGTGGCCGTAATAGGTTGTTGTGTCGTCCTGGTTCTGGCTCACCGACGTCCCATCCAGGTCGATGCCGGCAAAGAGACCCTTGCTCCTCGAGTAGGTCAGCAGCTCCGCATTCATCTTCCAGTCCGTGGCTGCCTGCCCGTTGCGGCCCACCGGTCCGGCCGAGGCCGCCGCATCGGCGCCAATCTTGAACTTGCTCTTGAGCAGGTCCTGGAACCCATGCTGGTTCACCGCCACCAGCACCAGGTCCGTCGATTGACCGCCGATCTGCAGCCCCCACGAACCGCCCGCCATGCGAATAAATACCGGCGCGCTCCAGCCGTGGCCTGTCCGGCAGGTCACCACACCCTGCCCGTATTGCGCTCCAAAAACAAATGCCCCTTTAACGAACCCCGGCACCACGCCAACGCAGGTGGCCCGCGCCAGAATGTCAGATGGAATGCTGCGGTCCTGCGCCGACATGATCTGGCCCAGGACTGTCTTGGCAGCATTGATGCGCGCCTGCAAATCGTCTCGCGATGAGGCCGCGAAGGCCCCGCAGGGGATAAATAGACACAGGCAGACGGAGACAACGAACTTCTTCATTTGCAATCCTTTCCGGGTCCGCGAGATGGCTCGCGGCAAAGTTAATCTTCTCCCCCTAAGACGGTTCCAGCGCGCACAGGTCGCGCGTCCGGAAGGGAAATATCCGCGGGGACCTTTCAGACACAGCGTAACCCATCCGGCCCCCGGCGCGACGGGGACACGCTGGTGCAATGCTTTCAATGAGAAGGAAAATAAAAAGTCAGGCTTGGGTCGCGGAATGCCCCTCAGGTTCACTTCCGCGCAAAAAATAGGAGTTCCCTGGCGACACGCGTCAGGGAACTCCTTTCCCCAGATCTGCGTTGTTTCTGCGTCAAGTGTGGAGGGGGGGCGGATTCCTTACAAGAGTACGTAAGGGCTGTGGATTTTAGTAACCTGCCGCGCCACCAAAAAGTAACGGGTCTACCCCTTCAACCTCATTTTTTGGCGATTTCGGCCCCGGGTTCTCTCAGAAGCGACTGGTTGATGGCGGCCATTGACAGTTCAATACGGTTGTCCGCGCCAAGCTTCCGCATCAGGCGGCCCACATGCGCCTTTACAGTTCGCTCCTCAATACCGAGTTGACGGGCGATCTCGCGATTCGACTTGGCCAGCAGAATCAGCTTGAGCACCTCCCGCTCCCGGTCTGTAACCTGCGGCCCACCGCCCTGGACGCTGCTCTCCGGCAGCCCCAGCAGCCGGTCGATCAGCCGGGAAAGCAGGCGTCGCGGTGCCCAGATCGATCCGCTCACCACAATGTCGATGGCCTGGCGCACGGTTTCCGGCCCGGCGTCGGAGTCCAGGTACGCCCGGGCGCCGGCCACCACCGCCTTCAACACCAGCTCGTCGTCGTTCTTGGGGCCGATCACGATCTGACGCAGACCCGGACGCGCCCGGCGGGCGTCGTCCAGCACCTCCAGCCCTCCGGCGGTCGAGTTCAGGTCCACCACCAGGTAATCGACCGACGGGTTGGCGACTAGTTCCCGCAAGGGGCCTACCACCGGGACCAGCTGCGGCCGTCCCGGCGCTGGCTTCTCCTCGAAGATCATCGTGAGTCCCTCGAGCCGAATTGGCTCCCCCGCCAGAACCCCGATGCGAATCGCCTGCGGATTCGGTTGTAATTAAACTTCCAGCCCCCAGGGGTCGATTGCACTTGAATGAATCCGGCGCTCTCCCACCCGCCGGTCACCGCCTGATCGTCAGGTCCCCCGAAATTCCCCCGAAGCGCGACCCCATTGCGCTCGCAATCCCGGTTGGTCCTTACCGTCTAGCCCGTCGCTCCGCCCTTGCCATCCAGTTAACTGGTATCGCAGGGCTTACTGACTCAAGAAAACTGAACCCGCCTAACTGCCGCTCTGCCTGAGATTCATTACTGACAGCCTTGAAATCTGCCGCATAATTCCCGAGTTATCCGCCTTCCGTCTCGCGTTAGAAAATTGAGTTACCTTCACGATCATGCCACATCCAGCACACTTTCAGTCCGCCGCCCGCATGTTCATTCCGCTCGCTGAAGACACTTCTCCCCGTTCGCACTTAGACGGATGATCCGCAATCGAGTGTCAGCGGGTGAAACTCGCTTGAATCTCACATCTTACGGGATAATCCCGTTCGCGCGGCAGGGAAACTCGATCGCCTCAAGGAAATCCCGTTCCCCAATCTCTTTCGGTCTCCTCCGCAGTATGAGACTGGATTCCGGGTTCGGAAAATTCGTCCGCGGACGACGATTCCGCTGTTCCCCAAACGGCGCAAAACCTGTAGCATCACTAGCGTAGAGTGTTTGTGGGGTGTTCAAAATCGATCGAGCGAGGTTTCCCCTTTGATTAAGCAGGACATCGTGCATCACGTGATTGAGCGAACCGGCCTGCCACGGAGCAAGGCTGAAGCGGCTGTGGATACGGTCTTCGAAGGCCTCAAACAGGCTCTTGCGGCCGGCGAGCGGATTGAGTTGCGTGGCTTCGGCGTATTCAGCGTCCGCGCGCGCAAAACTGGCATCGGGCGCAATCCACGCACCGGTACTGAAGTCAGCATCACTCCGGGAAAAGCGGTTCGCTTCAAGCCCGGCAAGGATCTGCACGCACTGGACGGCAACGGCGCCACGGGGCAGTGAGCCGGGGTGTCGACAGGTTTATGTCACAGGTGCGGCCTGCCAGCGGTGCGTCTTCGGCAGCGCTTCCTGCCCCTGGCGCTCAAGCCGTCCATGACGCAGACAGCCCGCCGGACCAGCTGCGACAGGTCATGGCAGCCGCCTTTCGCCGCTACGGTATTCCCCTGCTCCTGCTCGCCGCCGGGGTAGTCACCACCACCGCCAATGGCGCGCGCTTTATGCAGAATTTCCTTGAGGGCATGCCGCCTGTGGTCCGCGACAGCGACCTGTGGCCGTGGCCCTGGGTTCTGAGCCACCCCTCTCTGTTTGCCAGTGGGTTTGCCTTTTCTGCCGCTCTGCTCGCCATCCTCCTCATCCACGAGTTCGGTCACTATTTCGCCTGCCGCCACCATCGCATCCGATGCACTCTGCCCTGGGTGCTGCCTGCTCCCACGCTTAGCGGCACCGCTGGCGCCGTCATCCAGATCCGTTCCCGCATCCCCAGCCGCAACGCACTCATGGACGTCGGCATCTATGGACCTCTCGCCGGCGACATCGCTTCCGGCATTGCCATCTCGGTG
>VFSW01008705.1_pt1 | contig 14545 bp, 13 predicted proteins | sample 5358111 | NCBI WGS metagenome assembly VFSW01 (sample SAMN11554181, study PRJNA540505) | mine drainage metagenome | isolation source: sediment from site ElyBrook_90M | place: USA: Ely Copper Mine, Vershire, VT | collected 2017 | reverse complement strand
CTACAATCGGAATGTCGCATGCCCTCCGCCGGCAGAGTTCAGTGGGCCAAGCTTCGCATCGCCGTGGTCGCCCTGGTCGCGGCCGCGATCCTCTCCGTGCTGGTCTTCCTCCTCAGCGGCGGCACCTGGCTGCAACCCAAAGCCTACCTCACCACCTACATACCCGATTCCACCGGCGTCGAACCCGGCGCCGACGTGCAGCTGAACGGCGTGCTGGTGGGCAAGGTCGAGTGGGTGCGCCTGACAGGCTCGCGCGACCCCAACCGGGTGGTCGAGGTGCGCCTCAAAATCGAGGACGAGTTCCGGCCCTATATTCCGGACGACTCCGTCACCGAAATCGACAGCGCCAACCTGCTGGGCGACAAGTACATCGATATCCTGATGGGCCGAAGCCCGCGGCCCACGCGCGCCGGCGGCGAACTGGCCTACCGGCCGCCCACCAACATGATGCAAAACATCGACCTGGCGCAGTTCGACGCACAGTTGCGGGTCATCGACCAGACCCTCGCCGATGTGCAGGCCGGGCGCGGCCCTCTCGGACAGTTCGTGGTCAGCGATGATCTGTACCGGGAGTTCCTGGATGGCGTGATCAACGTCGAGAAAAAAATGCGGGCGGCCACGGCCACGCAGTCCCAATTGGGCCAGGCCCTGTATAGCGCCACGGCGCACAACGACATCGACCGGACCCTGCGCCAACTGGACGACCGGCTGGCCCAGTTCCAGGCGAACCCCCTGATGCGGGATTCATCGTCCTACGACCAGATCCGCGACCAACTGGCGCAGGCGCGCCGCGCGCTCGAGGATCTGAACGCGGGCAAGGGCGCGGCTGGCCAATGGATCGCCAGCGACGCGGCGTACACCGAGTGGCGCAGGCGCCTGGCGGGCTGGATCGACAGCGTGGACGCGCTCAGCGCCGGCGAGGGCGCCATGGGACAGATGCTGGCCAACGCCCAGGCCTACGAGTCGTTGAACGGCGCTTTGCGCCAGTTGGCGGCCACCCTGAAGGAGTTCCGCGAAGATCCCCGGAAGTTTATGCGGGTCAAAGTGTTTTGATCCGGAGCAGCGCTTCTTCGAGCGCCGCGCGGTGGGGCAGGCTGCCTTGCGCCAGGCGCGCGTTGCCGCCGCCGCGTCCGCCGGATGCCGCCAGCGCGGCTTCGAGCAGCTTGCCCGCGTCCAGGCCGCTATCGGCCGACACCGCCAGCAGCACCGCGGGGGGCTCCTCGAGCGCCGCCACGAACACGGCCCGGGCCTGCCCGGTGAAGCTCTGGGCCAGGGCGCGCCATGCCTCCAGGCTGCCCGAAGGCGCGCGCCGCAGGACGCGCCGCACGCCGCCGCCGTCCGGCGCCGTGGCGGCGTACAGGTCGCGGCCCTGGTATTGCGCCAGCTCCGCCTCCAGTTTGCGCCGCAGTTTGTCGCCCGCCCGCGCCGTTTCCAGTTGCGCGGCCGCCAGCGCCGGAACTTCGTCCAGCGCTCCGGAGAACAACTGGGCGGCGCGGGACAGGGCCGCGAAATCGGCGCGCGCGCGGGCCACGGCGCGGCCTCCGCAGAGGAACTCGACGCGCACCGTGTTGCGCACCTTGTCCAGCTTGCGCAGCAGGATGGGACCGATCTCGCCGGTGCGCTTCACGTGCGTGCCGCCGCAGGCGCTGCGGTCCAGGCCTTCGATGGTCACGATGCGCAGCGTGCCCGCCCGCTCCGAAGGCTTGCGCAAATCGCGCGTCTCCGCGGCGTCTTTTGAGGGACTCGCGCAAAACGGTGCGCGGCCCGCGCCGCCGGAATCCTGTTCCTGCCCTGTTTGGCGGCGCGGACACGCGCCCCTTTGCGCTTCGAAGGAAACGCGCAGCGGCCGGTTCTCGCACACCGCTTCATTGGCGCGCCGCTCGGCCTCCGCCGCGCGCGCGGGCTCCAGCGCGGCGGTCTCCAGGTCGATGGTGGAGCTCTCCTGGCCCAGGTGGAAACTGACCGTCGGAATGCCCCACCGCTCCAGGAACACGGCCGAGAGCAGGTGCTGCCCGCTGTGCTGCTGCATGTGGTCGAAGCGCCGGTTCCAATCCACGCGGCACTCCACTTCGGCGGCTTCCACCGGCGCGGCCACCACGTGGGCGATGCGCTCGCCCTCGTCTTCCACCTCCAGCAGCGGCACGCCGGCGATGGTCCCGGTATCGTGCGGCTGGCCGCCCGAAGCGGGATAGAAGGCGGTGCGGTCCAGGTAGATGCGCCGGCCGTCGCCGGAGCGGCCGGTCACCCGCGCGCGGAATTCGCGCAGGTAGGCGTCGGTGTAATAGAGGCGTTCGGCGGATTCGGTCATGTTTCCCAGCTTAACCCGGGCGGTGGGGTGCTATACTCCCGGAATGTCATTTTCGCGACTGCTGGTCTTGAGCATGGCGCTGGCCGCGGCGGCGGCCGCGCAGCAGGGCCGCATCCTGATTCGCGCCGGGCGCGTGCTGAATGTCCGCACCGGCGACGAACCCGCCGGCCAGACCATGGTGGTGTCGGGCGGCCTCATCGCCGCCATCGCACCCACCGCCTCCACGCCCGCCGAGTCCGGAGACCGCGAAATCGATCTGCGCGGCATGACCGTGCTGCCCGGCCTCATCGACGTGCATACGCACCTGACCTTCGGCGCCGACTTCGATCCGTACACGCGCCTGTCCACCGACGCGGTGCGCGAAGCGCTCAACGGCGTGCGTTTTGCCAGGATCACCCTGGAAGCCGGCTTCACCTCGGTGCGCAACGTGGGGGCCTCCGGCTTCTCCGACGTGGCCCTGCGCGACTACATCGACGCGGGCCACATCCCCGGTCCCCACATGCAGGTGAGCGGACCGCCGCTCGGCATTACCGGCGGGCACTGCGACAACAACTTCCTGCCGGCGGAATATCAGGCCTCGGCCGACGGGGTGGCCGACGGGATCGCCGCCGTGCAACAGCGCGTGCGCCGCAACATCAAGTACGGCGCCGACCTGATCAAGGTGTGCGCCACCGGCGGCGTGCTGTCCAAAGGCGACGATCCGCAGGCCAGCCAGTACAGCCTGGAAGAAATGAAGGCCCTGGTGGCCGATGCCCATCGCCTGGGCCGCAAGGTGGCCGCCCACGCGCACGGCGCGCAGGGCATCCTGTTTGCGAGCGATGCGGGCGTGGATTCCATAGAGCACGGCACCTACATCGACGCCGGCGACATCGCCGCCATGAAGCAGCACGGCACCTGGCTGGTGCCGACGCTCTACCTGATCACCTGGATGCGCGAGAACGGCCACCTGCCGGCCATGTTCCAGCAGAAGATGAAGGACGTCAGCGCGGTGGTGCAGCAGAACCAGAGGAAGGCCATCGCCGCGGGCGTGCGGGTGGCCCTCGGCACGGACGCGGCCGTCTATCCTCACGGCCTGAACGCGCACGAAGTGGAGGTCTACGTAACCGGGCTTGGCATGACGCCGCTGGCCGCTATCCAGGCGGGCACCATCAACGCGGCGGAGTTGATGGGCTGGTCCGCGCGCGCCGGCGCGCTCGAGCCGGGCAAGTGGGCGGACGTCCTCGCCGGTCTGGGCGATCCGCTGGCCGACGTGCGCGTGCTCCAGCAGGTGCGGTTTGTTATGAATGGCGGGGTGTTTTACAAGCAATTGGGGCGGGAGCCTGGGTCACCGCCCGCGCCCAGCGCCACTCTATTACAAACAAACGCCCGGCCGCGGTCCTCCCTCCCTGCCGCCCGGGGCGCCGTGCTATTTTCGCAGTGGATTGTTCGTGCAGCGGACGCCACCGGGAAAAAAAGAAAAGATGCACAATTTTGCACATTCCGCACAATGCCGCCCGGCCGCGGAAAGCGCCGCAAGAATCGCCCAACCCACATCGGGACAACCACTTCCACGCGCGGCGCGAGCCTCCGGGTGGGTTCCTTTCCTTTTTTTTCCGGCCGCCCCCCGCCCGGCAACCCCAACCCGCCGGAACAAGGCTATAATCAAAAACGTACAGAGGGAAAGCATGGCATCCACCACCACTTCGATTCCGTCCGTGACCACTGCGTCCGCCTCCGCGCGCGCGGCTGTCGAGCGCGTGCCCTGGTACGTCTGGTGCGCTGTTCTCGCCGTCACTTCCGCCATGATCGGCGGCCAGTGGGATATTTCCTGGCACCGTTCCATCGGCCGCGATACGTTCTGGACCCCCGCGCACATGGCCATCTACCTGTGCGGCGTGCTGGCCGGCCTGGCCTGCGGCTACCTGATCCTGGCCACCACCTTCGGCAACTTCTCGCGCCTGCGCGAGACTTCCGTCCGGCTGTGGGGATTTGAAGGCCCCCTGGGCGCCTTCATCGCGGCCTGGGGCGGCGTGGCCATGCTCACTTCCGCGCCCTTCGACAACTGGTGGCACGCCGCCTACGGTCTCGATGTCAAAATCCTGAGCCCGCCCCACGTGCTGCTGATCCTCGGCAACCTGGCCGTCAACACCGGGACCCTCATCCTGATCCTCGGCATGATGAATCGCGCGCGCGCCGAGTTCCGCGAAAAGCTCAACTGGCTCTTCCTTTATATAGGCGGCGTGGTGCTCATCGGCCTGATGCTCATGATCATGGAATTTTCCTGGCACGCCCTGATGCACAGCGGAATTTATTACCGGGTGATGTGCATGGTCATCCCGCTGGTGCTGGCGGGCATCGCGCGCGCCTCGGAAAAGCGCTGGGCCGCCACCACCGTGGCCGCCGTGTATTGGCTCTTCTGGGCCGGCATGGGCTGGATTCTGCCGCTCTTCCCCGCCCAGCCCAAACTGGGGCCGGTCTATCACCAGGTCACCCAGTTCGTGCCGCCGGAATTTCCCATGCTGCTCTTCATCCCCGCGCTGGCGCTGGACCTGTTCTGGAGCCGCACCCGCAACTGGAACAAGTGGACCCTGGCGGCCGTCTCGGGGCTGCTGTTCGTGGCGGTGCTGGCCGCGGCGCAGTGGCCGTTCTCTTCGTTCCTGAATACCTCGGCGTCGCAAAACTGGTTCTTCCACACCAATATCTACGACTACAACGCGCGCCCGACCTCCATCAACGTGCGCCACGTCTTCGTGCCCCCGGACGCTCCCGGCGTCTTCTGGACCAATATGTCGCTGGCCGTGCTGTTCGCGTTCCTGACCACGCGCCTGGGCTTCGCCTGGGGCGACTGGATGCGCCGCGTCCGCCGGTAAGCCGATGCGAAAACCGTTCGCTCTCCTGCTGCTGGCCGCTGCCGGGGCGTGGGCCCACGTGGGCAGCCCCGATGTTTTCTACGACGGCCAGGCCGGCCCGTACCGCCTGCTGGTGACCATTCGTACGCCCACGGTGATTCCGGGCATCGCCGAAATCGAGGTGCGCAGCGCCGCCAACGATGTCGATAAGATGCGCATCGTGCCCACCCCGCTCACCGGTCCCGGCGCCAAATTCGCGCCCGTTCCCGACGTGGCGCAGCGGTCCAAGGACGATCCGCAATTCTTCACCGGGTCGCTGTGGATGATGACCTCCGGCTCCTGGCAGGTGCGGGTGACCGCCGATGGCGCCAAGGGCGAGGGCGTGCTGTCCGTGCCGGTTCCGGCGCTCTCGTCCAGCACCAAGACCATGCAGGGACCCATGGCCATGCTGCTGGCCGGCCTCGGATTGCTGTTGCTGGTGGGCGCCGTCAGCATCGTGGGCGCGGGCGTGCGCGAGGGGCAGTTGGAGCCGGGCGTAGTCCCGGATCGCGCCCGCAAAGCTCGCGCCCGCTGGGTCATGGCCGGCGCCGCCGTCTTCGTGCTGGCTATCGCCGCTTTGGGCGGCCTGTGGTGGAAGGATGAAGCCGGCAATTACGACAGGCACATCTTCAAGCCCCTCCAAATGTCGGCGACACTCGAAAGCGGCGACCGCCTGATGCTGCGCCTGTCCGATCCCGGTTGGGCGCTGTGGCGCAAAATCGACGACCTGGTCCCCGACCACAATCACCTGATGCACCTGTACGTCATCAGCCTGCCGGGCATGGATCGGGTCTGGCACCTGCACCCGGATCGCGTGGATGCCGGCGTGTTCGCCCGGGACCTGCCGCCCATGCCCGCGGGGCGCTATGCCTTATACGGCGACATCGTGCATGCCGACGGCCTGCCGGAAACGCTGGTCGCCGAAATGGACCTGCCCGCCGTGGCCGGCCATCCGCTCCAGGGCGACGATGCCGCTGGCGCGGGCCCGCCGCTGGCGCAGGCCGATCCCAACCGCGCCACGGCCCAGTTGCCGGACGGCTACCGCATGATCTGGGAGCGCGATCCCGGCCCGCTGCACGCGCGCCGCGCCATGTTCTTCCGCTTCAAGCTCGAAGATGCCGCCGGCAAGCCCGCGACGGATGTCGAACTGTACATGGGCATGCCCGGCCACGCCGCCTTCGTGGCCGCCGACCGCAGCGTCTTCGCGCACGTGCACCCTTCCGGTTCGGTGCCCATGGCCTCGCTCAGCCTCACCCGGAATGCCGGTGACGGCGCCATGGCCATGGCCGATATGCCCGGCATGGATCACGGCATGACCCAGGCCCTTCCGGCCGAGGTCTCCTTCCCCTATGGCTTCCCCAAGCCCGGCGATTACCGCATCTTCGTCCAGATCAAGCGAGGCGGCGTGGTCGAGACCGGCGTCTTCGATGCGCACGTGGAGAAATAGACGGTGCGGCCGCTCAAGGATCAGGTAGTCCTGATTACGGGGGCGGGGCGGGGCATCGGCAAACGCCTGGCCATCGGGTTTGCCGCGGAAGGGGCGCGCGTCGGACTGCTGGCCCGCAGCCAGGCCGAGATCGACCTGGCCAAACTGGAAATCGAAGATGCCGGCGGCGCGGCCCTGCGCATCCGCTCCGATGTGCGCGACTATGACCAGATGTGCGCCGCCGTGGAGCGCATGCGCGCGGTCTACGGCGGCGTTGACGTGCTCATCGCCGCCGCCGCCATTCAGGGACCAATCGGCCCCCTGGTGGAGGTCAAACCCCGCGCCTGGGCCGAAACGGTGGAGACCAACCTCATGGGCGCGATGCACGCCTGCCGCGCCGTGCTGCCCCGGATGATCGCCCGCCGCCGCGGCAAGATCATCGTCATCAGCGGCGGCGGCGCGGCTTCGGCGCGCCCCCGCTTCTCGGCCTACGCCGCCTCCAAGGCCGCCGTGGTCCGTTTCGCCGAAACTCTGGCCGAGGAGGTCCGCGACTACAATATACAGGTCAACTGCATGGCCCCCGGCGGCACTTACACCCACATGACCGACGAGATCCTGCACTCCGGCGAGCGCGCCGGCGCCCGCGAGATCGAGGAGGCCGAGGATGTGCGCCTCACCGGCGGCACCCATCCGGAAAAACAAATTCAGCTTGCTTTGTTTTTGGCCTCCGAACGGTCCAACCACATCAACGGCAAGTTCATCCACGTCAACGACGACTGGAAACGGCTGGAGCGCGAGAACATGAATCCGGAAGCCTTCACCCTGCGGCGTTTCTCCAAGCTGTGAGCGCCGCGCGGACGGAAAACATGATCACCCGCAGGCAGCTTCTTCAACTGGCCGGGAGCCTCCCGGCGGCGGCCCGGGGCCTGTCCGCGCCCGCGGCCATGGCCCCTTTCGACTATGCCCAGGTGGAATTGCTCGACAGTCCCTTGCGCCGCCAGTTCGACGCCAATCACACCTTCTTTCTGGGGCTTAGCGAAGACCGCCTGCTGAAGATCTACCGGCGGCGCGCAGGCCTGCCCGCGCCCGGACCCGATATGGGCGGCTGGTACGACGACTTCTGCCCCGGCGCCCACCTGGGCCAGTACATCTCGGCCCTGGCGCGCTGCGCCCGCGCTGCCAATTCCGAAGCCACCCGCGCCAAGGTCAAGCGCCTGGTGCGCGGCTACGCCCTGACTCTGGACCCCTCGGGTAAGTTCTTCGCGGACCACCGCTATCCCGGTTACACTTACGATAAGTTAGTGCTGGGGCTGCTGGATGCGCATTCCTATGCGGGCGACGCCACGGCGCTGGATGTCCTGGCCGCCACCACGCGCGCCGCCCTGCCGCACATGGCGGACCATGCCCTGACTCCCGAAGAGGCCCGCCGTCAGCCCCACAAAGACGAGACTTACACCTGGGACGAGACTTATACCTTCGCGGAAAACCTGTTTCTGGCCTATGACCGGACCGGCAGCCGCAAGTATTTCGACCTCGCCAAACGTTACCTGCTGGACCGCGGCTTCTTCGACCCGCTCGCCGAGGGCCGCAACGTGCTGCCCGGGCTGCATGCCTACAGCCATGTCAATGCGCTCAGCTCCGGCGTCCAGGGATATCTGAAGCTCGGCGACCCGAAGTACTTACGCGCGGTGAAGAACGCCACGGACATGATCCTGAACGAGCAGAGCTACGCGACCGGCGGCTGGGGGCCGAATGAGAGCTTCGTGCAGCCCGGCCGCGGCGAGCTGGGCGCCAGCCTGCGCGGCACCCACCGCCACTTCGAAAGCGGCTGCGGCAGCTACGCGCACTTCAAGCTGATGCGCTACCTGCTGGCCCTGACCCGCGATTCCCGCTACGGCGACAGCCTGGAGCGGGTGCTGTACAACGCCGCCCTGGGCATCCTGCCGCTGCGGGAGGACGGCTCCACATTCTATTACTCCGATTACCATCCCTCCGCGCGCAAGAGCTACATACGCATCATCCCTGACGCGACTTACCGCTGGGACAAGGATGACCTGTGGCCGTGCTGTTCCGGCACTTTCCCGCAGCTTACCGCGGATTACGGCATCAGCTCGTACTTTCGCGCGCCGGAGGGTATCTATGTCAACCTGTATGTGCCTTCGCGGGTGACATGGAAGCAGGGCGCGCTGCTGCAGGAAACCGGTTATCCGGCGTCGGACGGCGCGACCCTGACCTTCACTGCCGCGCCGGCGGGCGATTTCACCGTCTATCTGCGCATCCCGGCATGGGGAAAAGGAACCACGGTGGCGGTCAACGGGCGCCGCGTGCGCTCCCCAGTAACCCCGGGTTTCTTCCCCGTTCGCCGCCAGTGGAAGACGGGCGACCGGATCGAGCTCGAAATCGCCCAGAGCGTGCGCCAGGAGGCGGCCGACGCCCGGACGCCCGGCCAGGTGGCGCTGTTGCGCGGCCCGCAGGTGATGTTCGCGCTGGCGGAGGCGCAACCCAGGCTGTCGCGCCGGCAATGGAGCTCGCTGAAGATCGAGGCGGCCGGCGGCGGCTGGCTGGCGCGAACCGGCGCGGGCGATATCCCCCTGCGGCCTTTCGGCGCGATCGGCAGCGAGGTCTATCAGACTTACTGGGAAGTTACCGGCGACTTATAGCGCCGCCACCAGCTTGGCCAGCAGCGCCGTGCGGTCCGCGATGCGGTCCACCAGGATGCTCTCGCCGGGCGCGTGCGCGCCCTCGCCCACCGCGCCCAGGCCGTCCAGCGTGGGCACGCCCAGGGCCGCCGTAAAGCTGCCGTCCGAACCGCCGCCGACGGCCGATTCGCCCAGGTCCACGCCCATCCCGCCGGCCAGCGCGCGCGCCTTGCGCAGCAGTTCGACGGTGGCCGCCGTGCGCTGCATGGGCGGCCGGTTCAAGCCGCCGGCCACTGCGACGGTGCAGCGCCGGTCCACGGGCCGCAGCGCGCGGAATTTGCGATCCACCGCCGCCGCGTCCTGCAGCCTCCACACCCGCAAATCCACCATCGCCCGCGCCTCCGCCGCCACCACGTTGACGCGCGTGCCGCCGGAGATCACCCCCGGGTTCACCGTCACGCCGCGCTTCAGGTCCGTAAACCCGGCCACCCGCTCGATCTGCCGCGCCAGCTCCACAATGGCGCTGGCCCCGCTTTCGAAATCCAGGCCCGAGTGGGCCGCCTTGCCGCGCACCGTCACGGTGTAATAGCCGACGCCTTTGCGCGCGGTCTTCAGTTTGCCCTCCAACCCCGTGGCCGGCTCCAGCACCAGCACGGCCTGGCTGCGCCGCGCGTTCTTCTCCGTCAGCGCCCGCGACGACTCGCTGCCCACCTCTTCGTCGGAGTTGATCTGCAGCAGCACCTTGCGCGCCACCGGCGTCTCCAGGTCGCGCAGAATCCGCATGGCGTAAATGAAGAAGGCGATGCCGGCCTTCATGTCCAGCACGCCCGGTCCCCACAGGCGGCCCTCCTTCCGGCGAAAAGGCATGGAGGCCAGCGAGCCCAGCGGCCACACCGTATCGGCGTGGCCGAGCGCCAGGATCCGCCCCTGCTTCTTCTTTCCGAAGAGATCGAATTCGCAGAGCACGTGCCGGCCGAAGCGGCCGCCGGGCACGGTCCTGACGCGCGCGAACGAAGGGGCGACATCGCCGATCAGGTCCACGAAGCGGTTCACCGCCGCCGCGTCGCCGCTGGGCGATTCGCATTCCACCATTTCCCGGATCAGCGCCACAATCTGGTTCCGCCGGGCGCGAGCCTCCAAGAGTATAGGATCCACGGCTGTTATAATAGCGGCTTGCATGCCCGTTTTGGATATCAACCAAATCCGCGACATCCTCCCGCACCGTTATCCCATGCTGCTGGTCGATCGCATCGTCGAGATGGAAGCCGAGCGCATCGTGGGTATCAAGAGCGTCACGCAAAACGAGCCTTTCTTCCAGGGCCACTTTCCGGACTTCCCGGTCATGCCCGGCGTGCTCATCGTGGAAGCCCTGGCGCAGACCGCGGGCGTGCTGGTGCTGAGCCACATTCCGGACCGGCATCGCAAGCTGGTGCTGCTGGCATCCATCACCAGCGCCAAGTTCCGCCGGCCGGTGGTGCCCGGCGACACGCTGCGGCTGGAAATGGCGGTGCTGAAGCGCAGGGCCAGCGTGGCGGTGATGGCCGGCCGGGCCACCGTCGAGGGCGTGGTGGTGGCCGAGGCGGAGATGATGTGCAAGCTGGCCGATAAGGACGAAGCGGACGCGCTTCCCTGATCGATGCCGGTTCATCCCACCGCCATAGTCTCTCCCGCCGCGCGCATCGCCGAAACCGCCGAGATCGGCCCCTACAGCATCGTCGCCGGCGAGGTCTCCATCGGCGCGGGCACGCGCCTGATGGCGCACGTCTACATGGAAGGGCCGCTCAGCGCCGGCGAGGACAACGTCTTCTTTCCCTACAGCACCGTGGGCGTGGCGCCGCAGGACCTTAAGTTCCACGGCGAGCGCTCGGAGACGCGCATCGGCAACCGCAACCGCATCCGCGAATTCGTCACCATCCATCGCGGCACCGAAGGCGGCGGCATGCTGACCGGCATCGGCGACGACAACCTGCTGATGGCTTACGTGCACGTGGCGCACGACGTCCGCGTGGGTAACCATACCGTGCTGGCCAACGCCGTGACACTGGGTGGGCATGTGACGGTGGGCGACTGGGCGGTGATCGGCGCTTCCACCGGCGTGCACCAGTTTTGCAGGGTGGGCCGGCACTCCATCATTGGCGGATACAGCGTGGTGACGCAGGACGTGCTGCCTTACTCCAATACCGTCAGCGAGCGCGGCATTCGCGTGTTCGGCGCCAACCGCACCGGCCTGGAACGCCGCGGTTTCGAGCGCTCCACCATCGAGAACCTGCAGACCGCCCTGCGCCTGTTGACGCGCGGCGGGCTGAACACCTCGCAGGCGGTGGCGCGCATTCGGGAGGAGATTCCCGAGTGTCCCGAGGTGGAGGAACTGCTGGCGTTCATCGCCGAATCGGCGCGCGGCGTCGTGAAATGAAATACGGGCTCATCGCCGGCAACGGCCGCTTTCCGCTGCTGGTGCTGGAAAGCGCTGCCAGGCTGGGCCATGAAGTGGTGGTGTTCGCCATTCGGGAAGAGGCCTCCGCGGAAGTGGCCGCCCGCGAGGCCCGGTGCCACTGGCTCTCGCTGGGCGAGCTCAGCCGCCTGATCGAACTGCTCCACGCCGAGGGCATCCGCCAGGTGGTGATGGCCGGGCAAGTGAAGCACGCCCGGATCTTTTCCTCGATCCGGGCCGACTGGCGGCTGCTGAAACTGCTGGCCTCGCTGCCGGCCAAGAACACCGACCAGTTGATCGGCGGCATCGTGCAGGTGCTGGCCGGCGAGGACATCCAGCTTCGCGATTCGACCGAGCTGCTGAAGCCGCTGCTGGCCGCCCCCGGCGCGCTGACGCGGCGCAAACCGGACGCGCGCGAAAAGGCCGACATCGCCTACGGCCGGCGGGTGGCCGCCGCGCTGGCCGGCTTCGACGTGGGCCAGAGCGTGGCCATCTGCGACCGCGCCTGCGTGGCGCTGGAAGCCATGGAAGGCACCGACGCCATGCTGCGGCGCGCGGCCGGACTGGTGAACGGGCGTCCGCTGACGCTGGTGAAAGCTTCCAACCGGCGGAGGCACATGTTGTTCGACGTGCCGGTGGCCGGGCTGGACACTATCGCGGTGATGCGCGAAACCGGCGCCACGGTCATGGCCGTGGACGCCGGCCGCACGCTGCTGCTGGACCGCCGGGAGATGCTGCGGCGGGCCAACGAAGCCGGAATCGCCATTGTGGGACAGGAGCCGGATGCATAGAGTCGCGGTGGTCGGCGCGGGACAGTTCGGGCAGAATCATTGCCGCGTGGTGCGGCAATCCGCGCGCGCCGAACTGGCCGCGGTGGTGGATATCGACCCCGCGCGCGCCGCGCTTGCGGACTACCGCGAGTTGGCCGGCAAGGCGGACGCCGCCATCGTGGCCACGCCCACATCGTCCCATGCCGGGATCGCCTGCTGGCTGCTGGAGCACGGCATGGACGTGCTGGTGGAGAAGCCCATGGCGCCCGATCTGGAGTCCGCCGGCCGGCTGCTGGCGGCCGCCGAACGGCACGGGCGCATCCTGCAGGTGGGCCACCTGGAGCGCTTCAATCCCGCGGTGGCCGCCCTGGAAACGCGCGCCACCCTGCCGCTGTTTTTCGAAATCCACCGCCTGAGCGTGTTCAGCCCGCGCAGCCTGGACGTGGACGTGATCCTGGACCTGATGATCCACGATATCGATATCGTGCTGAGCCTCACGCGCGCCGAACCGGAGGAGATCCGCGCGGCGGGCATCTCCATCCTGTCGGCCAAGGTGGACATCGCCAACGCGCGGCTGCAGTTTCCCAACGGCTGCGTGGCCAATCTGACCGCCAGCCGCGTCTCCACCGAGCGCGTGCGCAAGCTGCGCCTGTTCCAGCCGCAACAGTACATCTCGCTGGATTACGCCCGCCAGGAGCTGCTGGTGTTCGCCGTGGATGCCGGCCGGCAGGTCTCCTTCGAACCGGTTCCCGTGGTAAAATCCGAGCCGTTGGGAGTGCAATTCGACGCCTTTCTGGACAGCGTGGAAACCCGGGATTCACCGAAAACCTCGGGGCGCGCGGCGCGTCAAACATTACAGGTAGCGTTGTCGATTCTGGATAGGATCAGGGAACATTCGGAGGTTGTTTCCCGTTCTTTGGCGGGCGCATGGAAACCGTAGTCCGTTCCTCGGTGGAGAATTCGGCGGAAGTGCATCTGCTGACCTCGTGGGAGCAGGACCACGGGCGTGTGCGGCGCGCCGGAGTTCTGTCGGTGGCGGCGCACGCGGCGGCCATTGTGGCCCTGGCGCTGATGCCGCACAGCCTGCTGCCGCCGCCGCGGCGCGCCACCGAGATCACGCCGCTGGTGGAGCCACCCGCGGAATTAACCCAGAAACCGCCCAACAAAGGGCCAGTCGCGAAGGAGGTGTCGGTGGAAGGACTGGAGGCGCGCCCGCGCATTCAGATACCGCAGTCGCCGCCCTCCACCACGCGGCCGGCCGCCCGAACCAGCAGCCCGCCGCAGCCCGCGCCGGCGCCGCTGCCCGAACCGCCGCGCCTGGACGCCAGCAATCGCCTGGCGCAGCCCATGCGCGGGTTGCCCGCCGGACCTCCCACCATTCAGGCCATGCCGCCCCAGATCCAGGAACAGGAGAAACCGAAACTGGCCTTTGAGGCGCCCACGGCCCCGCCGCCCTCGGGCGGAGCCGGCCGCATTGTCCGTCCGGATACGTCGGTGGAAGGCGCGGTCCGCGCGCTGACGCACGGCTCGCAAGGCGGCCTGGCGGTAGGCGACGACACCGGCGACATCGGCCTGGGAGGACTCGGCAGCGGCCTGAATCTGCCGCCCTCGCCGGGACGCGCCGCCAGCCAGCTCGAATTGCTCAGCGATCCCCAGGGCGTCGATTTCCGTCCTTACCTGATCCAGGTGCTGGCGGCGGTGCGCCGCAACTGGTTCGCGGTCTACCCGGAAAGCGCCCGCATGGGCCTGCGCGGCCGGGTGGAGACGGAATTCGTGATCGCCAAGGACGGCAGCATTCCCAAGCTGGTGATCGTGCTGCATTCCGTGCCGGCGCTGGAGCGCGCGGCGGTGGCCGGCATCGACGCTTCGCATCCGTTTCCGCCGTTTCCGGCGGAATACAACGGCGACCGCCTGGTGCTGAAGCTGGTGTTCAGCTATAACATTCCGCGCAAGTGAGGCTCACCGGCGCAGCGAGATGGCGGGCAGGTAGACGCCTTCCTCGCGCCGCCGCCACCACGCGCCGCCGGCCCGCCGCTGGGCGAAATCGGTGAACTGGTAGTCGTACGCCAGCGCCCTCAGATAGCGGGGCGGGGCGGTGGGGAAG
>VFSW01008704.1_pt1 | contig 14547 bp, 14 predicted proteins | sample 5358111 | NCBI WGS metagenome assembly VFSW01 (sample SAMN11554181, study PRJNA540505) | mine drainage metagenome | isolation source: sediment from site ElyBrook_90M | place: USA: Ely Copper Mine, Vershire, VT | collected 2017 | reverse complement strand
CGTGCTGGTAGCGCCAGTCGTAGAAGAGGAAGTCGCCGTAGCCGGTGCGCTCGATCCGCTTGAGAAACTGCTTGGGGATGATCTGGTCCGTGTCCACATTGGGGCGGGGCAGCGGCACGGCGGCGGAGGTGAGTGTGTTGATGGCGATCATTATTTTGCCTCCTTGAACTTCCAGGTGCGGATGTCGGTGAAGTGGCCGGTGATGGCGGCGGCGGCGGCCATCTGCGGGCTGACCAGGTGGGTGCGACCGGCGCGGCCCTGACGGCCCTCGAAGTTGCGGTTGCTGGTTGAAGCGCACCGTTCTCCCGGCGACAGCATGTCGGGATTCATGGCCAGACACATGCTGCAACCTGGCTCACGCCACTCGAAGCCTGCCTCGGTGAAGATGCGATCCAGGCCCTCCTGCTCGGCCTGCGTTTTGACGGCCTGCGAGCCGGGCACGACCATGGTGCGCACCGTGGTCGCCACCTTGTAGCCGCGAACCACGGCGGCGGCGGCGCGCAGGTCTTCGATGCGACCGTTGGTGCAGGAGCCGATGAAGACGCAGTCGATGGCGATCTGCTCGATGGGCTGGCCTGCGGTCAGGCCCATGTACTCCAGCGCGCGCTCGAAGGCCTTCTGGTCGGCCTCGCTGGCGTTGGGGTCAGGCAGCGGAACGGTGGACTTGATGCCCGTAACCATGCCCGGTGAGGTGCCCCAACTGACGGTGGGCGTGATCTCGGCGGCGTCGATCGTCAGTTCGCGGTCGAACTTCGCGCCAGGATCGCTGGCAAGCTGCGACCACTCGGCGACGGCCTCGTCCCACGCAGCGCCAGCCGGGGAGTGGCGGCGGCCCTTGAGGTAGGCGAACGTGGTCTCGTCCGGCGCGATCATGCCCGCGCGCGCGCCCGCCTCGATGCTCATGTTGCAGACTGTCATGCGGCCCTCCATCGAGAGCGCGCGGATCGCCGAGCCAGCGTACTCGATGACGTAACCCGTAGCGCCCGCCGTCCCGATCTTGCCGATCAGGTGCAGCACGATGTCCTTCGCGGTGACGCCGGGGGGCAGTGCGCCCTCGATATTGATGCGGAAGCTCTTTGCCTTCGACTGCGGCAGCGTCTGCGTAGCCAGGACGTGCTCGACCTCGCTGGTGCCAATGCCGAACGCGAGCGCCCCGAAGGCCCCATGCGTGCTGGTGTGCGAGTCGCCGCAGACGATGGTCATCCCCGGCTTGGTGAAGCCCAGCTCCGGCCCGATGATGTGGACCACGCCCTGGTTGGGCGACTGCACATCGTAGAACTCGATGCCAAACTCGGCGCAGTTGTTGCGCAGCGCGGCGATCTGCCGCGAGGAGACCTGATCGACGATCTTCAGGCGGTCGGCGATAGAGGTGGTGGGGACGTTGTGGTCCACCGTGGCCAGCGTGCGGTCGGGGCGGCGGACCGTGCGGCCAGCCAGACGCAGCCCGTCGAAGGCCTGCGGCGAGGTCACCTCGTGGACCAGTTGAAGGTCGATGTACAGCAGCGAAGGCTCGCCCGCGGGTTCCGCAACAAGATGCTGCTGCCAGACTTTTTCAAAGAGGGTTTTCGGCGTGTTGTTCATGGCTTCACTTTCGTTTCGGGAATAGCGGGAGGCGGTGCGATGCCGAGGGCGGAGGGCGCAACCTCGTGCGGCGTGCCGTCGGGATCGACCAGGATGGCGTGGGTGATGTTCTGCACGATGCCGCTGCCGGGAAGCGGCTCGGCGGCCCAGCGGGCGAGGTCGTGGGTGAGCGCCGTTGGCGGGCGCTGGACCGATTTGGAAGCCGGACCGGCCACCGTCAGCGGGTCGTTGGGGAAGACCCAGAGCGTGTACTCGGCGGCGGGATCGCTGGTGGGCTTGTCGGCCTTGATCCAGTCGATGGCCGCGAAGACGACCAGGTGATGCGAGCCATTGAGATCGACCCAGAGAAGGCCGCGCGCAGGGCAGAAATGCACGACGCAGCCGGAGATGGAGATGTAGCGGTTCTCATCCGCCAGAACGCTGCCCGGGACGGTGAGGTGCTCCAGCGCCGCATCGGCCAGCGAACGGTACTTGCCTTTGACGGGCGCGCCCCAGAAGCTCTGCGGCGCGGTGAGGAACTGATCCAGCAACGGCTGGAAGCGCGGGTCCTGTATCAGGTCGTTCTCGCGGCCCTCTTTGTTGACGTCGTCCGGCGTGTACTGCCAGATCCACTCCACGTCTTCGGGCGCGGGCTTCTGCTTCTTCCCAGCCTGCGCGGGCGCAAGCGGGGCCATCAGCAGAAGTGCCGCGGCGAATTGGAGGAGTCGGCGCATTATCTAAAAGCAGATCCCCTTCGGGGATGACAAATTAAACGGCGTGCATGGACTGGCGTTGCTCGATGGCTTCGGCCAGCGCCTGATGGATCAGCTTGCCCATCTCGGTCGTCGAGACGAGGTGTTGCCCCGACGCGTTGCCGCGGGCGATGTCCGCGGTGCGATGTCCGGCTGCGAGCACCGCGCGCACCGAGGCCTCGATGGCGAGAGCGTCCTGCTCCAGATTGGCGGAGTGGCGCAGCACCATGGCGGCGGTCAGGATCGCACCCAGCGGGTTCGCCTTTCCCGTGCCCGCAATATCCGGGGCCGACCCATGCACAGGCTCGAAGAGATTGACCGTGCCGCCGATCGTCGCCGACGGCAACATGCCCAGCGAGCCGGTGATGATCGAGGCCTCGTCGGAGAGGATGTCGCCAAAAAAATTTTCGGTAAGCACCACATCGAAGTTGCGCGGGATGTTCATCAGGTGCATGGCCATCGAGTCGACCAGTTGGTGCTCCAGCGTGACCTCGGGATAGTCCTTCGCAACCTCGGTGACGGTGGCGCGCCAGAGCTGGGAGACTTCGAGGACGTTCGCCTTGTCGACCGACGTGACCTTCTTGCGACGCTTGCTGGCCAGTTCAAACGCGACGCGGGCCACGCGCGTCACCTCGGCCTTCGTGTAGCGCATGGTGTTCCATGCCTCGCCGGTGGCCTTGTTCCACTCGCGCGGCGAGCCGAAGTACAGGCCGCCCAGCAGCTCGCGCACAAAGAGAATGTCCGCGCCTTCGGTGACCTCGGGACGCAGCGGCGAGTTGGCCGAAAGTGCGGGGTAGGCAATCGACGGGCGCAGGTTGGCGTAGCCGCCCAGGGCCTGACGAATCTGCAGCAGACCCGCCTCGGGACGCTTGTCCGGCGTCAGGTCGTTGAACTTGTTGTCGCCGACCGCGCCCAGCAGCACGGCGTCGCACTCCAGGCACGCCTCAAGCGTCGCGGTGGGTAGTGGCGATCCGGTCGCCGTGATGGCGACCCCGCCCAGCAGGAGCGGGACAAAAGTGAAGTCGTGCCCGCCGAACTCGGCGACCGCCTTCAGGATGTTGACGGCTTCATTGGTGACTTCCGGCCCGATGCCGTCACCGGCGAGTATGGCGATCTTCAAACGCATTCTTGGTATTCCTCATAGGCAAAAGCCCAATTTGTTGTCGTATAAACGGTGGATACGGTTTGAGCTTCAGTCAGGCTTCTTTCATACGGATGCGCTCTGCTCCGCAGGTCTCAGCAGTCCGATTAAATCCTGGTCGTAGATGGTCTTCTTGCGGTCGGCGAGTTCGGTGAAGCGGTGGTAGACCGCGTCGAGTTCTTCGTGCGTGAGCTTGTGGCCGAGTTCAACGTAGCGCTGCTCCAGCGCGCGGCGACCGCTGTGTTTGCCCAGCACCAGCGAGTTCGACGGCACGCCGACCGACTCCGGCGTCATGATCTCGTAGGTCAGCGGGTTCACCATCACGCCATGCTGGTGGATGCCCGCCGCGTGCGCAAATGCGTTCTTGCCCACAATCGCCTTGTTCGGCGCGGCCCCGAAGCTGATGCAGCCCGCCAGCATCTGGCTGGTTGGGTAGAGCTGCCTCATCGCGATGTTGTGTCGGTAGGGCAGTTGGTCGCGGCGCGTGACAAGGATTGCGGCAATCTCTTCCAGCGCGGCGTTGCCCGCGCGCTCGCCGATGCCGTTGATGGCGCACTCGACCTGGCGGACACCCGCCTGGATCGCGGCAATGCTGTTGGCGACGGCCAGGCCCAGGTCGTCGTGGCAGTGCGCGGAGAGGACGATGTTCTCAATGCCCGGAACGCGCTCGCGCACCATGCGGAACATGTCGCCGTAGCCCTGCGGAATGCAGTAGCCGACGGTGTCCGGCAGGTTGAGCGTAGTCGCCCCGGCCTGTATGGCCACGGTGCAGACCTTGACCAGGAAGTCGGGGTCGGTGCGGGTGGCGTCCTCCGGCGAGAACTCCACGTCGTCGGCGTAGGTGCTGGCCAGCGCGACCATCTCGGCGATCTGGTCGATGGCCTGCGCGCGCGTGATCTTCAGCTTGGCCGCCAGGTGCAGGTCGGAGGTGGACAGAAAGGTGTGGATGCGACCGCGCGCGGCAGGCTCGATGGAGCGCGCCGCGGCCTCGATGTCCTCGCGTTTGGCGCGCGCCAGACTGGCGATGATCGGTGCCTTTGCGGAGCTGCCCACCTCGCGGGCGATGGTGCGAATGGACTCAGAGTCGCCTTCGGAGGCGATGGCGAAGCCAGCCTCCAGAATGTCGACTCCGAGTGCGGCCAGTTGGTGGGCCATGCGCAGCTTCTCGTCGCTGTGCATGACGCATCCCGGCGACTGCTCCCCGTCGCGCAGGGTGGTGTCGAAGAAGTAGATGCGGTCCGCTTGCGGCTCTCCGTGGGGCACTGGGGGAATTGTCACAGACATGGGGTTCGACCTCGGCTCCTCAGCGTATAGAATAACTCAGGCTTATAGTATTTTACGCATGTATCATTATTTCTAATCAATGTATTTGTGCCGAGCACAGGGTTGCGCTCGGGAAGGGAGGCACATCGGTGGACCTGTTTCAACTGGAGACGTTTCTTGCCGTGGCCCAGGAACGCAGCTTCTCCCGCGCTGCCACCCGGCTGCGCCGCACCCAGTCGGCGGTCAGCCAGGCCATCGCAAAGCTGGAGGCAGAGCTGGGCGAGGTGCTGCTGGAGCGCTCCTCGCGCGACGGCACCCTCACCGATGCCGGCGAAGTCCTGCGCGAGTACGCCGTGAAGCTGCTCAATCTGCGCACCGAGGCGGCCGGCGCGCTGAACGAGCTGCGCGAGCTGCATCGCGGACGGTTGAACATCGCGGCGAACGAGTACACCTGCCTCTATCTGCTGCCCCTGCTGGACGAGTTCCGCCGCCGCAATCCGCGCATCAGGGTTACGGTGCAGCGCGCGCTGGCCAGCCGCATCGCGGACGATGTGCTGGTGCATTCGGTCGAGATCGGCGTCTTGAGCTTCCGCCCCGACGATTCACAGATCCGCTCCGTCGTGGTCTATCGCGACGACCTGAACCTGGTGGTGAATCCCAGGCATCCGCTGGCCAGCGCGGGCGAAGTCTCGATCCGCCAGCTCGGCGAGCAGAACTTTATCGCGCACAACATCTCCTCCCCGCAGCGCCAGAAGGTGATCGAGGCGTTCCGACGACATAAGACGCCGCTGCGCATGGGGGTCGAGCTGCCGTCGCTGGAGGCCATCAAGCGCTTCGTCGAGATGGGCAATGGCGTGGCCCTGGTGCCAGGGCTGTCGGTGCGTACCGAACTGGCCAGCGGAGCGCTGCTGCGAGTGCGGGTGAGGGAACTGCAACTGGAGCGCAAGCTGCGCCTGGTCTACCGCCGACAGGCCAGCCTGTCGCACGTCGCCGTGGCCTTCCTGAAGGTGGTGGAGGCGTACGCCGCCGCGCATGGCGGTCCCTACTCTTTTCAGCCGGAGCGCGCAGGTTGAGTTGTCCCAGAATGGGTGCCCCATCCTTGCGGCGTACTTGTCCTTGCCGCAAGGGTGGAACCGCACAGATTCACACGGTCATAAGCGGCGATGAAATTTATTTTCCCAGGCCCAAACTATTCAGACAGCCCGCGCGTCTGTATCGGTAGACTTGTCCGCCGGAGAATGCAGGCCGGCATCGACACGGGAGAGTAACCAATGAGAATGACGATGTTTCGTAGGTATGCCACGCGCATCGGCGCGGTGGCAATGTGTGGCGCCGCGCTCTGCACGGTGCCGATGCTGGCGCAGGGCGGTGGCGGCGGCAGGTTCACACCGGAGGCGCGCGTCGCCGCACTCGACAAGGCCGTCACCCTGACCCCCGACCAGAAGACGAAGATCACGGCAATCTATACCGCCGACATGCAGAAGATGATGGATATGCGCAACTCCGGCGAAGACCGGTCCACCATGATGCCCAAGATGATGGCGATGCGCGCCGACGAGAACACCCAGATCAAGGCGCTGCTCACCGACGATCAGAAGACGAAGTTCGATGCATACCTCGCCTCCATGCCGCAGCGCGGCGGCGGTCGCGGAGCGCCCGGTGGCGGAGCCGCGGCACCCGGCGGCGACACAACGCCTCCTCCCGCGCCCCCTCAATAATGGACCAGTGCAGTTTTGGCGGAAGACCGAGACCGGGGAGTCGATCGACTCTCCGGTCTTTCTGCGGGTCGCGACGCCCCACGCGACGCGGGCTACGGGTACAATGATGAAAGTGCCAGTGCGCGTTGCGATGCAGAGGTGTGTCGCCTTCGGATGCGGGGCAGAGTTGCGAAGGTTCAAGAAGGGGTCGAACGAAGAATGAAGAAGACGATTTTGTTGGGTGTGCTGTTGCTGTCGGCCGCTGCTGGGGTTGCGCAGGAGAGTCGGCAGGATGTGAGCTTCAGCGGTACTGGGTTCTTCGGCCCCCAGATCACGAACGCGGGCGTACAACTGGATACAACCAGCTCTCTGGGGCTGCTCGCCAGCTATCGCTACATGCTGACTCCGCGCAGCGCGCTGGAGGTCAACTACGGATTTACTCAGGACCAGCAGCGCTTTACCATCAGCACCAACTACCGTGCAGGCCTTCCCGGCTACGCGGAAGGGCAGCGCATCCACTCGCGAGTGCAGGAGGGATCGGCGGCCTATGTTTACAGCAGGACCTACAAGCGCTACAACCCGTTCCTCGAGGCGGGCGCTGGCATGTTGGTCTTCACGCCCATTCAGGACTTCGGGACGCAGACGCTGAGCGCCTCCTCGAATACCCGCATCGGTGGACTGTTTGGGGCTGGCTTGGCCTATGAGCTAAGCCCCAGCTTCGACATCCGCCTTGAGTACCGGGGCTTCCTGGCGAAGGGGCCGAGCTTCGGGATACCCAACTTCAGCACCAACCGCTATGAGGTCTTCTCGATGCCGGCGCTCGGCGTGGCGTACCACTTTTAACGCGGTCTGACGGAACCGGAATCTTACAGACTCCATCACCCAACTGCCCCGCATCTCTCCACCGAGATGCGGGGCAGTTGCCGTCAGAGCCTCTTTCAAAATGGGTGTAGACCCATTCTTTGTCATTCCGCAGCGAAGCGGAGGAACCTGTTTTTGCTCGCTCCACGATGCTCTACCCCATTCCCTGGACTACTCTACTGGGGACCGAGCACGAGGTTGTCGATCAGACGCGTGCTCCCGATCCATGCGGCGACGGCGACCAGTGCCCCGCGCGAGGTCTCCGCCACGGGAAGCAGTGTCTCTGGATCGACGATGGCGGCGTAGTCCAGGCGCAGCAGCGGGTCCGTCGCGAACATCGTCAGCAGGGCCGAGCGCAGCGCTTCGGCACGGCTCTCGCCCTGCTCAACCAGCCGCTCCACCTCGCCCAGCGCGCGCGACAGGATCGCGGCGCGCGGGCGTTCCTCGGTCGAGAGATAGCGGTTGCGCGAGCTGAGCGCCAGACCGTCGGGTTCGCGCAGAATGGGGCAGACGGTCAGTTGCACCGGAAAGTTCAGGTCGCGCACCATGCGGCGCAGCACCGCCACCTGCGCGGCGTCCTTCTGGCCGAAGTAGGCGCGCTCCGGCTGGACAATGTGGAACAGTCGCGCGACGATGGTGGCGACCCCGCGAAAGTGACCGGGGCGAGAGGCCCCGTCAAGGCGACTGCCAAGGTCGCCGACATCGACGAAGGTAGTCGTCCCGCACGGATACATCTCCGTCGCGGAGGGTGCGAAGAGCGCGGAGACCCCGGCGGATTCCAGCTTGCGACAATCTTCATCGAAGTCTCGTGGATAGGCCTCGTAGTCCTCGCCGGGGGTGAACTGCGTGGGGTTGACAAAGATGCTGGCGACCACCGAGTCGCACTCGGCCAGCGCGGCGGAGACCAGCGAAAGATGGCCCGCGTGCAGCGCTCCCATGGTGGGAACAAGGCCGAGCGTGCGCCTGGACGCGCGCAGGTCGCGCCCAGCGGCGCGCATTTCAGCGGGGGTCTTGCAGATCAGCATTGCGTTTCGGTCCTTGGAACCTGTTTTAACAAATTGAACGTTCCTTACGCTTTGCGGGCGCGCGGAGATGCGGCTTCCAGCGCGGCATGGACCTCGCGTGGCAGATGGTAGCTCTCCGCATCGCTGGGGAAGATGCGGCCTGCAACGTCGTCGCGGTACTGCGACAGCGCGGTGGCGAAGAAGGCCGCGCCGTCTGCATACTGTCGCGTGAACTTTGCGGGCGCGCGGAAGGTCAGGTTGAACAGGTCGTGGAAGACCAGAATCTGTCCGTCGCACTCCGGGCCAGCCCCGATGCCGATGGTGGGGATGCCGCTCTGCTGGGTGATGGATGCCCCCAGTTCGCGCGGAATGCCTTCCAGCACAATGGCGATGGCCCCCGCCTCTTCCAGTGCGCGCGCGTCGGCGGAGAGGCGTTCGTACGCCTCGACCGACGTGCCCTGCACGCGGTATCCTCCCATGCTGTGGACCGACTGCGGTGTCAGGCCGATGTGGCCCACCACGGGGACCTCCGCTTCGGTCAGGCGCTGTACCAACTTGGCGCGCGCGCTGCCGCCTTCGATCTTGACCGCCTGTGCGCCAGCCTCTTTCACAAAGCGCAGACCGTTGCGGACCGCCTCGCGCAGCGGACCGTGATAGGAGCCGTACGGCATGTCGGCGACCAGGAAGGCCTGACTGACGCCGCGCGTCACGGCCCGCGTGTGATGCAGCATCTCGTCCATTGTTACGGGCAGCGTGTTCTCGTAGCCCAGCACGACCATGCCCAGCGAATCCCCAACCAGGACCATGTCGATGCCCGCTGCGTCCACCAGACGCGCGGTCGGATAGTCATACGCGGTCAGCGCCACAATGGGTTGGCGCGCAAGTTTCTTCTGAAGCAGTGTGTCGGAAGTGACTCTGCGCGGGGTCGAGGACGCTGTACTGGCGCGAAGCTGGGTTACGCTCATAAGGAACTCCAGTGCCGCTCCGTCCGAAAAACCCGCGGATGCAGCCCGAAACTGACTTTAGTATAGCAACGCTCCAACTCTCCGCAGAGTTAGTATGGCGTATGGAGATCAAACGCATCGGTTCGCAGCCGTCTGTCAAAGGTCCCGCGGATTGGTTTACCGGCACGGTCCGCATCGACCCGCTCTTTCAAGCGCCCCTCCCAGCGCTTGTTGCTGGCGTCAGCGTCACATTCGAGCCGGGCGCGCGTACCGCATGGCACACCCATCCCCTCGGACAGACACTGATCGTCACGGCAGGCTGCGGATGGGTCCAGCGGGAAGGCGGTGCGATCCAGGTAGTCCACCCCGGAGATGTGGTCTGGTTCTCGCCCGCAGAGAAGCACTGGCACGGAGCGACTCCGACTACGGCGATGACCCACATCGCAGTTCAGGAACAGCTCAACGGCAGTTTCGTGGATTGGATGGAGCACGTTGGCGATGAACAGTACAAGCTGTGAATCTGGGAACCAAACGCCGGCCCACCACCTTGTTTTTACCCGAACTTGCCACGGAACGGCGGGGTTCCTATAATCAGCTTACCTGTGGGTCGCAGCTGTTCCTGCGGCATATAGGGCAGACTGGTTCCACGCACCAAGCTGAGAACCATCTTGACCCCCGGAACCACCGGGCGGCAGGCATCATTGAAAATGACTGAGGAGTCTTGAATGAAGAAGGTAGTCTTAGCCACTCTCCTGGCGTGTGCTGTAACTGCATTGGGTCTGCCTTCCGCGTTCGCGCAGACCCCCGTTCAACTGGGATCGCAGCCTGCCGGACAGATCCAGATGCCCGACGCAGAGTACACGGTCTACAGCAATGCCATGAACCAGAGCAATCCGCAGGCCAAGGCTGCGGGCATTGAGACGTACCTGGCCTCGTACCCGAACTCCGCGGTCAAGCTGGATACGCTGGTGACCCTGATGTCCACCTACAGCGGGTTCGACGCGGCCAAGACGCTGAACGCCGCCGACCGCGTCCTGCAACTCGACCCCACCAATCTTCAGGCACTCACGTTTGAGGCGTATCTGCGCAAGCTCAACGCGGACTCGCTGACCGATCCGACTGCCAAACAGGCCGCGTTGGATGCCGCCGCTCAGTACGCGCAGAGAGGTCTCGCCGCGCCCAAACCGACTGCCACCCCCGCTACCGCCTTCAAAACCCTCCAGGCCACCGCGTTCCCCATCTTCTACAACACGGTCGGTGACGCGGCGACGGCGAAGAAGGACAACGCGACCGCCATCGACGCCTACAAGAAGTTGCTGAACTATGTCCCATTGGCGGAGACCGAAAATCCAAAGACCTATCTACAGGACGTATATCAACTCGCCAGCGCCTACTACCAGTCCACTCCGCCCGACTATCTGGACTGTACCTTCTATATGTCTCGCTTCGTGGCGTATGCCCCTGAACCGTACAAGTCGCAGGCCGTACCGGTTGCCAAGTACTGCTATACCAAATTCCACGGAGGGCCGGACGGCTACGATGCTCTGGTCGCCGCCGCAACCGCCAATCTGAACCCGCCCGCGGGACTCTTCGCCTCGATCACACCCGCTCCTACGCCAGTCCAAGTCATCAATAACCTTTTCAATACCACTCCAGACCTCGCAACACTGGCGGTCGGCGACAAGGAGTTTGTCCTCCAGAACGGCACGCCGGACCAGGCCGCCAAGGTCTGGAGCACCATCGTCGGCAAGTCCGTCGAGTTGCCGGGAGCGCTCGTCATCGCCTCCTCACCGACCGTGCTGAAGGTCGCCATCTCCGACGATTCCGTGCAAGGCAAGACCGCCGACTTCACCTTCAACATGACGCCGCCTGAGGAGATTCCCGAGCCGAGCGCCAAAGCGACCCTCGCTCAGAAGGCCCTCTACAAAAAGAAGGTGGCCGAGGCCCAGAAGCAAGCCGATGCCATCGCCGCGGCGACCGCGGTTGGGCAGACCGTCACCCTTACCGGGACCTATGACTCCTTCACCCCCAACCCGATTCAGATCATCATGAAGGATGGTGCGGTGGTGCTTCCCAAGGCGGAGCCGACCAAACCCGCACCCACCCATCACGCCGCTCGCACCCCTCGAAAGTAAGCGCAGACAAAACCCGCGGAAACCGATGAGGCAGCCTGTTCCTGGCTGCCTCATCGGCGTCTGGCGCTTTGACCGCGGAGCGCTTCCCGTGCCTGCCCAGATGCCTCTGCGGCCCATCCGGTCATCCCGCGGACAACTCCGGTAAACTGAAGATCGGATGAACGTCGGGGGGGACTGAATTGACGACGCGCCAAACCATTGCCGCACGCTCCCGCAAGACGCCACGTCGGCAGTCGCTCCCCTCTGCCGAGCGCGTCAACGGTTCCGCGCAGACGTCGCCTCCCCCATCGTTCTCCACCGAGAGTCCTGCCAGTCGCTTCTTCGACTACACCTTCAAAGACCCCAGCCTCCTCACCCTCGCTCTCACCCACAGTTCGCTGGCCTACGAGAGCAATCCCGATCACACTCTCGATCCCGGCTCCGACAACGAGCGGCTCGAGTTTCTCGGCGATGCGGTACTTGGTCTGGTCGTCGCCGAGGACCTCTACCGCCGCCTCCCCGCGCTGCGCGAGGGCGACCTGACTCGCTTGCGGGCCACGTTGGTCAGCAGCAGGCACCTCGCCCAGGTCGCGCAGCGCATCCAACTCGGCCCCATGCTCCTCCTTGGCCGCGGAGAGGCCCACAGCGGCGGCCACCGGAAGCCCGCGCTGCTCGCCAACGCCATCGAGGCCGTCATCGCCGCACTTTACCTCGACGGGGGCCTCGTGCCCGCGCGCGACTTCATCCAGCGCCACATCATCGAACCCGCCGAGGACAACCTTCTCGGGGCCTTGCACTCCACCGGCCCCTTCTCCGGCGCGGTGGGCGATTACAAGTCCGCCTTGCAGGAGCGGCTCCAGGCCGTCGGCCTCGTCCAGCCCCAGTACATCCTCGCCGACCAGTCCGGCCCAGACCACCAGAAGCGCTTCCGCATCGAGGTCCGCGTTCCCAGCGCGGATGGCCTGCCCCTCACCCTGGCCAGCGCCGAAGGAACAACAAAAAAACAGGCCCAGCAGGAAGCGGCGCGCCTGGCCTTCGCCGCTCTGCTCTCCGACGCGCTGCCTCCCGCCGTCGGCCCAGGCGACGCTCCCGCGCCCAAATCCTCCGCGCTCCCCGCACGGGAAAAAGCGCGATGAGCCTCGATGGCAGCGCAGTCGAGGTCACGGTTCACCGTCACAGCCTGCTCCAGGCCCTGCAATCGCTGCTCACCATCCTGGTCGTCGCGCTCTGCATCCTGACCTTCACCGCGCAGCCCTTCCGCATCCCCTCCGCGTCGATGCAGCCGACCCTGCTGGTCGGCGACTTCCTGCTCGTCGATAAAGATCGAGCGACCGGCACCGCCTTCTCCCCTCTCGCTTCCACGGGCCGCATCCGCCGTGGCGACCTTATCGTCTTTCATTACCCCGTCGATCCCGCGCTGCACCTGGTCAAACGCGTCGTCGGTCTGCCGGGAGATCGCCTCCGCCTGCGCGACGGCCATGTCTTCATCGACGGACGTGCGCTCTCCGAGCCGTATGCCTTCTTCGCCCCCGCGCCCACGGACAGCTATCGCGACGACTTCCCGCGCTTGGACCGCGCCGATCCTCAGGTCGATTCGCGCTGGTGGGTCCAGATGCACTCCCTCGTCTCCAACGACGAGCTTACCGTCCCACCCGACTGCTACTTCGTCCTCGGCGACAACCGCAACGACAGCGAGGACAGCCGCTACTGGGGACTCGTCCCACGCGAGGCCATCGTCGGCAAGCCATTCCTCGTCTACTTTTCGCTGAATGAACCGTCCAGTTCCCTGCTCAACTTCGCCCGCTGGGAGCGCACCCTTCGCATCGTTCGATGAGCGGAATCATGCGACGGCGAAGCAAGCACGGCAATGAATCGCCCGGCTTGCCTTCCGCAAACGCTGGCTTTTTCGGAGCAAACGTTCTTTTGGCCTCGCAATCCGCCTCATGAGCGTTACAATTCCATCGTGTTGGTTGCGAAAAAGGAGATTCCAGGTGAACGAGCAAGGGATGTCTGAAATGGTGAAGCGTGTTGTATGCAAGGACGCGTGGATGAGTTCAGCAATCTTTTCGTGCGTTGAAAACATTGTTCAAAGGGTCGAAACGGAATTTGGCAGCAAGGCGGGACTATTTAATCCTATTCTGGTACGCATGGACAGGCGGGAAGGTGCTGAGTTTGATTTAACGAAATGTGCGGGAGTGTATGTATTCGTACACGATGACTTGGGTTGCATAAGAGTTGGCAAGAGCTTATCGAATGCATCAAAGCGAGCTCTAGAACACTGTGGAAATGACAACACAAGCTCCGGAGATAAAGCGATACAAATGTCGAAGCTTCTTGATAGCGACAAAATGTACATGCTCATTTTTGCGCTTCAAAAAGCCGAATCTACGCATTGGATATCGGCGTTAGAACAGTATTTGGAAAACAATCTAGAGTTGAGAATTCCTCCAAAACGCAACGGATAGGAGAAAGTCGCATGTCGGGTAACATTTTTAGAAAAGACAATCAGCTGTGCTGCACTTGTGTCTATTGGCGCGGGATGCGTGAAGTTACCCAAGATGGTGGCGTGATTGTGGACGCAACCTCATACGGACATTGCGAATGTCCCAATAACTTTCCGATTGACCAACGCATGGCGACCGAGAATCCTTGTCCTAAATATGTTCTTTATCCGGCGCTCGGCTAAATTGCGGTGAAGGCTGGCAGTTCCAGTCGGCGTCTGAGCACGGCCAACTCCCGTATTGACCGCAATCCGGACTAACCCGCGACCAACCAAATCGGGGGCCCCACATCTCGCCTTTGAGATGTGGGAACGAGCAGCTACACGCCCACTTTGCATCTGAAAATTCCCTCTTAGGCTCCGACCGGCTCTGTCACCGGGACGCGCACCGGCGTGAGCCAGTCGTAGCGGTCGGGCTTGATGCCGTTGACGATGGCGAAGAACTCGGCATGGATCGCCGTCGTCACCGGCCCCATTGAGCCATCGCCGACCATGATCTTGTCCACCGAGCGCAGGTGCGTTACCTCAGCGGCCGTTCCGCTGAAGAAGGCCTCGTCGCAGATGTAGACCATCTCGCGCGGCAGGGCCTGCTCGACGATGGGAATGCCCAGCGTCTTGGCGATGGTCAGCACCGACGCGCGCGTAATGCCGCTCAACACCGAGTTGGCCAGCGGCGTGGTGTAGAGAATGCCGTCGCGCACCAGGAAGATG
>VFSW01008703.1_pt1 | contig 14548 bp, 12 predicted proteins | sample 5358111 | NCBI WGS metagenome assembly VFSW01 (sample SAMN11554181, study PRJNA540505) | mine drainage metagenome | isolation source: sediment from site ElyBrook_90M | place: USA: Ely Copper Mine, Vershire, VT | collected 2017 | reverse complement strand
AACGGGACGACAGATACCTCTCGCTGGCGTGCAGGATAGCAGCAGAGGTCGGCGCCCACATGGTCAAGACCTACTACTGCGACGGCTTCTCGAGGGTGGTGGACGGGTGCCCGGTCCCGCTGGTCGTGGCGGGAGGGCCGAAGCTCAACACCGAAGCAGACGTCTTCCAGCTCGTATTCAAAGCCGTCCAGGAGGGAGCGGTCGGGGTCGACATGGGGAGGAACATCTGGCAGAACGACCGCCCGGTCGCGATGATAAAGGCGGTGAGCGCGATAGTGCACGAGGGGGCGACCCAAAAGGAGGCGATGGACATCTTCAACTCGGCCAAGGGAACGACGCAGGCGCTCGCAAGCCCCGCTGCGTCCCGTCCGCCGAAGCGCGCGCGCTAGTCTGCAGGGTCGGACCGAAAGCGCGACGTCGCGCGCGGGGCGGTTCGGAATCGTTTTTACCGTTGGATGAAGGGGAGGCACGGCCGTGGAAGCGAAGGGCAGCAACCAGGTAGGAGTCGGGATCATCGTAGCGGGCAAGATGGGCTGGATACACGCCGCGAACCTCGCGAAGGGCATCCCGAACGCGAGGCTCGTCGCCGTCTCGGACGAGGTCGAGGAGTCCGCCAAGAGACTGGCGGGGGAGCTCGCGATTACCAACGTCTTCACATACTACCTCAGGCTCGTTGAGAACAGGGAGGTCCAGGCGGTTGTCATCGCCACCCCTGCGGTTCGAAAGCCGCAGATCGTGAAGTTCGCTTGCGAGGCCGGAAAGCACATCTTCTGCGAGAAGCCCATCGCCACAAGCTTCCACGACGCCGAGCAGGTCCTGAAATCGAGCCAGAGATCGCCCGCGAAATTCCAGGTGGGGTACCAGAGGCGTTTCGACCCCCTCCACGTCAAGATCAAGGAGACCATCGACGCGGGAGACATCGGCAACATCGTGCTGGTGAAGTCCAACACCCGCGACCCCGTCCCCAACCAGGCCCAGTGGCCCGACCTCAAGAGCAGCGGCGGCATCTTCTTCGACACCTGCACCCACGACTACGACGTCGTGAGATGGTTGTGCGGGAGCGAAGTGAGCAGGGTGGAGGCCGAGGGGTCACCGCGGTCGCAGCCCGACCAGCACACCGTCATCACCAACCTCTACCTCGCGAACGGAGTGGTGGCCCAGGTCGACGCGAGCCGCATGTCGAGCTACGGATATGACGTCCGGGTCGAGGTCCTCGGGACGAAGGGGGCGATCTTCACGCGGCCCGACGCCGCGAGCGACCTTCGCGTCCTCAAGGGATCCCAAGAAGCGGTGAGCGCCTACACATGGTATCCGGACAGGTTCAAGGACGCGTACAGGCTCGAGATGGAGTCGTTCGTCGACTCGATCGTCAAGGACGAAGACACGAAGGCGACGGCGCAGGACGGCAAGGCGGCGGCGGAGATAGCCGCGGCTGCGAGAAAGTCGATGCTGGAGGGCAAGGCCGTCAACCTGCCGCTGTGAGCTTCGGCTAGCTCTTCACTTTCGCGAGCGAGTCGGCGAGGGCGTCGACCGTCATCGAGATCGCCTTGGGCGTCGCCGACGTCCCCATGTGGCCTATCCTGATTATCCTGCCGCTCAGCGACTCGAGCCCGTCCGCTATCATGATGTCGTGTTTCTGCAGGAGCATCCTCCGGAGAGAGGCCGACCACGCTGGCCGCACCTTTGCCACGCTCACCGTGTTCGAGTAGAACCGCTCGTCAGTGAAGATCTCCAGCCCCATTCCTGTGAGCCCTTCGCGGAGCTGGGACGCGGCCTTGGCGTGCCTCTTGTAGCGGTTCTGGAGCCCTTCCTTCAGCGCGAGGTCGACCGCCTTGCGCAGGGCGACGATGACCGAGGTCGGCATGGAGGACGGATACGGGTGCCCCCACGAGCCGTCCTGCTCGATGGCCTCCCTCCACGTGTTGAGGTCGAGGAAGAGGCTGTGGATTCGCGCCTTGTTCTGCTTCGCAGCGTCCCACGAGGCCTTCCCGATGGCCACGGGCTGGGCCCCGAATATCCCTCCGAGCGCCTTGCTCGCGTACCCGATGACGTAGTCGGCGCCCCAGTCGTCCATCCTGACGTCCATCCCCCCGAACGTGGAGATGGCGTCGAGGACCGTGAGCACGCCTCTCTTCCTGCACACCCTGAAGATCTCTGCTGGCGGTGTCGCTGCGCCGGTCGAGGTCTCCGTGTGGACGAGGAAGAGCGCCTTTCCTGCTACGTCTCTGCCCGAGTCGTCGAGGACGGCGGCCACCTCTTCCGCGGTCGCGCCCGACCCCAACCGCGACCGTATGATCACCGGCTTGGCTCCGACGGCCTTCATCATCTTTGGCATCATCCCGGATAAGACGCCGTTCGCGCAGACGAAGCCCGTCCCGCCTCGGCCTACGAGGTTCACCACGGAGGTCTCGACGGCCACCTGCCCCGGGACCGGCATGAGCACGACCTCGCTCTGGGTGGTCCCGAAGACGCCCTTCAGCTTCGTGGTGGTGTCTTCGTAGATCGACTTCCACTGGGGGCCGTAGTGCGGAAGTACCGGCTCCGCTAGCGCCTTCAGGACCTCGGGGTCGGGCTGGGTCGGGCCTGGTATCATTAGCAAGACTGAGACAACACTCCGGCTGTTCTCCCGTCCCGGCCGCGTATGTTATTTAAGGCTGGCAGAGGGAAAGGTCAGCTGACGGTCAGGCTCTCGTAGGCCTGCTTGACCTCTTCGACGGACGCCTCGTCCTCCAGGGTCGCCATGTCCCCGAGGGGCTTCCCCTCCGCCACGGCTTTCACCAGCCGTCGCATTATCTTGCCGCTCCTCGTCTTCGGGAGCTTGTTCACGAAGTAGACCTGCGAGGGCTCGGCTATCGGGCTGAAGTTTGCCCTTACACAGAGGCGTATCTCCCTTCTCAGCTCCTCTCCCGCGGTGAAGCCCTGCTTGAGGACGACGAAGGCTATGGTGACCTCGACATTGATCGCGTATTGAATACAAAAAACCGCGGCCTCGGAGGCGGCCTTGTGCGAGACGATGGAGGACTCGAGCTCGAAGGTGCCTATCCTGTGCCCCGCGACCTTCAGGACCTCGTCCGCCCTGCCTGCCACCCAGATGTACCCGTCGTTGTCCTTTATCGCGTAGTCTCCGCAGAAGAAGTAGCCCCTGGGCGCGAACCGCTCGAAATACTGCTTCTCGTACCTCTCGGGGTCGCCCCACATGCCGGTCGGGGCGCCTGGCATGCCCGGCCACTGGTTCTTGATCACGAGGAGCCCCTTCTTCCCGTGCTTCACAGGCTCTCCCTTCTCGTCGACGACGTCGGCGTCGATCCCTGGGATCGGCAGGCCGTTCGTCCCGGGTTTCATCGGGATGAGCATGAGGCCTGGGAGGTGGCTGATCATTATCCCGCCGGTCTCGGTCATCCACCAGGTGGAGCCCACCGGGCATCTCTTCTCCCCGACCACCTCGAAGAGCCACCTCCAAGCCGAAGGGTTGATCGGCTCCCCGACGCTGTGGATGAGCCTCAGGGAGCTCCGGTCGTGCTTCTTCACAAAGTCCTCGCCGAACCTCATCTGCATCCTCGTGGCCGTGGGAGTGGTGTAGAAGACCGAGACCCCGTATCGCTCTATCACCTGCCACCATCGGTCGGGCTGGGGGTGGTCGAGGGTCCCCTCGTAGATCACGGTCGTGGCGCCTTCGATCAGCGGGCCGAAGACGACGTAGCTGTGGCCCGTCACCCACCCGATGTCCGCGGGGCACCAGTAGACGTCGTCGTCCTTGATGTCGAAGGCCCATTTCATCGTGGCGTGGAGGAGGACGGCATACCCCCCGTTGTCGTGTATCATCCCCTTCGGCTTCCCGGTGGTCCCGGACGTATAGAGGACGTAGAGGGGGTGGTCGCTCTCCAGAGGCTCCGGCTCGACGCGCGCCGACATCGCAACCCCCCGCAGGAGCTCGTCGAACCAGTAGTCCCTTCCCGCCTTCATGCTCGTCCCTCCCGAGTCTATCCTCCTGACGACGATGACCTGGTTCACCGTCCTCGTCTGCTCGAGCGCCTTGTCTGCTATCTCCTTGAGGTTCACCTGCTTGCCCCTCCTGTTCAAGCCGTCGGCTGTGACGAGCAGCTTCGCGCCGAGGTCGTTGATCCTCGACGAGAGGGCCTCCGCGCTGAAACCGCTGAAAACCACGGTGAAAGTCAACCCGAGCCGTGCTGCGGCGAGCAGGACGACCACCGCCTCGGGGACCATCGGAAGGTAGACCGCCATCCTGTCGCCCTTCTTCATCCCGAAGTTGTTCTTCAGGAGGAAGGCGAACCGGTTGACATCCCTCCAGAGGTCGAAGTACGTGAGCTTCCTCACCTCGATCGGGGCGCCGTCCTTCCCGACCGCCTCGCTCTCCCAGATCAGGGCCACCTTGTTCCTCCTCGGCCCTTCTACGTGCCGGTCCAGGGCGAGCTGGGAGAGGTTCAAGGCCCCTCCGTCGAACCACTTGGCCACGTGGGGATGGTCTCCCGCGCTCAGGACGTTCTCCCAGGGCCGCTGCCAGACGAGCTCCTTCGCCATGCGCTCCCACAGGCCGGAGGAGTCCTTGACGGAAGACGCGTGCGAAGCGCGATAGGTCTTGAGGTCGACCCTCCTGTGGGCCCAGTTCGGGAGCTCGATCCTCTCCTCGAACGGGAGGGACTCGCCGAGGATCTCGGCCTCTCCTGTCATTGTGCTTCGCCGTTTCCAGCCCTATTTGACGTATTAAGTGTTGAATGGTTCAGCAACCTATATCTCGCGGGACCTTTCGTCCGAATCCGCCGCCATGCCCGTGCGCGGACCGTCGATCAGGACTTCGTGCTAGGAGTTGGACGCCTCCCAAGGTCAGCGGGCAGCCCTCAAGCTCGAGTCCCTCGCCAAGTCGTACGGCGACGTCAAGGCGGTCAAGGGGATCGACCTCTCGTTGAAGAGGGGCGAGATCCTTGGGCTCCTGGGACCCAACGGGAGCGGCAAGTCCACCACGATGAAGATGGTGTTGGGGATCCTGAAGCCGGACTCTGGGGAGGTCTTCGTCTACGGCGAGAGAGAGTCGGCCGCCCCCGTCGAGATGAAGAAGAGGATGGGCTACGTCCCTGAGACGCCGCAGCTCTACGAGTTCCTGACAGGGATCGAGTACATCGACTTCGTCGCAGAGATGTATGGGGTGCCGCCTGCCGAGCGAAAGGAGAGGGTCTCCCACTTCCTGGAAGGGATGCAGCTCGCGGGGCACGAGAACGAGATGATAAGCGGATACTCGCAAGGGATGAAACAGAAGATCGCGATCATCTCGGCGCTGGTCCACAGGCCGCAGATCCTCGTCATGGACGAGGCGCTAAACGGCCTCGACCCCCGCTCGGCACGAGTCGTCAAGGACCTGCTCAGGCAGCTGGCAAGCGAGGGAGTCTCGATCCTCTTCAGCACCCACGTCCTCGAGATAGCGCAGGCCCTCTGCGACAGGGTCGCGATAATGTATCAGGGCACCATCATGGCGGAGGGGACTGTCGCCGAGCTCCGCCAGACCGCAGGGCTCCCCGGCTCGACGCTTGAGGAGGTCTTCCTGAAGATGACGGGGACCGACGACATCGGCGAGGTCGTGAAGGAGCTCTCCCGATAGAGAGGGGAGCACAGCTTGACAAGGCTCGGCCGGATCTACTCCATCGCGTTGACCCTGACGAAGTCCCAGCTAAGGGCCGGGAGGAGCGGGAGGGGCGGGGAGAGCTTCTTCAGGAACCCGGCGATCCTGGCCGTAATAGACGGGGTCTGCTTCGTAGCCTGCTCCCTGATCGGGTTCGCGGCCGTCGGCGTCATATTGGCCCTCCCGCCCTCGCAGGGCGCGCCGGCCATCGCGGCCATCGAGGAGAGCCTGGTCTTCATCCCCGCGCTCGTCCCGAGCATCGTGCTTGTCGCGGGGGTCCTCTTCGAGCTCAGCGCGTCATCGAAGTTCGCCTCGAGCGACTCGATAAACTGGCTGCCGGTGACGCAAGCGGAGTACGTGGCCGCGTCCACGATCTCGGTCGCGTACGCCTACTCGGTGGTGCCGTCGGTGATAATGGGGCTGACCCTCGGGCCTGCTGTGAGGCTGGGGCACGGCGGCACGTGGGTCGAGATGCTCTTGCTGAGCTGCGTCTCTCTCCTCTACGGAGGCGCGATCGTTGAGATACTCAGGGCGGCAATCAACAGGGTCAGCACCGTGGTGATGAGCCGCGCCCGGCGCGGCGCGCTTGTCCTCAGGCTGGCGGCGACGATAGGAGTGATCCTCGTGGTCGAGGTGATATTCAACTTCGTCTTCCTCATCGACCTGGTGGGCTCTTTCACCTCCGCGCTGAACGCGGTCGAATTCCTCCCTGTCTTGTGTGCGTCCCTCGCCGGGAGGGCGAGCCTTCTCGGGGACAATGCCCAGAACGCGCTCTACGCCGCGGCGGCGGTGCTCTTCTCCGCGTGCCTGTTCTGGGCCGCCGTGAGGGTCCGCGCACGGTATTGGTCGCCGACGCCGTCACAGGTGACCGTGACGGATAGAGAATACGCGCCTGGGGCTGGCTCTCCGTTCTTCTTCTCGCTCTTCAGGCTGAGCGCCGTCGAGGCGACGCTAGTGAGGAAGGACCTCAAGGGGCTGACGAGGCGCCGTGAACTCTTGAGCTACTTCGCGATCCCGTTCGTCCTCGCCATCGTGTTCATCTTCCAGATATTCTTCAACCCCGCCGTGAGCTCAGGCTCTGGCGGGGCGCTTCAGGGCCCGTCGGCCACCGACCAGGTGCCCGTTTGGTTCGTGGGAGGGCTCTTCGGCCTGATCATCTCGTCGATAAGCTTCGGGCAGGAGCAGAGGTCGGCGGCCATCCTCTATTCTCTCCCCCTGACCGCGAAGCAGTTGCTGCGCGCCAAGATCTTCACTTCGATGCTGCTCGCGATGCTCGCGACCCTCTGCATCTTCTCAGTGGTCACGGTCATCTCTAGGCCCCCGCCCCTCGTCGCCATCGAGAACCTCGTGGTCGCGGTAGCGATAACAGCGCAGGAGGTCTGCATCGGGACCGCGTTCGGGGCGAAATACCCCGACTTCCAGGAGAGGCCCAGGCCGAGGTTCGTCGACCCCATAGGGATAATCGTGATGATAATCGTGGGGATGACGGTGCTGCTCGTGACCGCCCTCCCTTCGATCCTGAGCGCCGCCCTGACCTCGTTCCCCGGGCTCGAGTCGCAGGTCAGACCTCTATTCCTAGCATCGGTCGCCTTCGCGGTCGCCGTAGTCGGCTTGTCATACAGATGGGCGAGCAGGGAGACGAAGAGGCTCTTCGTCGAGTTCAAGTGGTGAACCGGCAAGGTTTATTCCCCGACCCGCCAACGGCAGGAAGCCCTTGAAAGACGGCGCCTACGGATACGACTCCTACCTCTCTCCCTTCACCTGGCGCTACGGCAGCGATGAGATGAGGAAGCTCTTCTCTGAGAGGCACAGGAGGGCCACCTGGAGGAAGGTCTGGCTCAGCCTCGCGGAGGCAGAGGCCAGGCTCGGCCTGATCTCGAGCAGGGAGCTCGATGCGATCAGGAAGAACGCCAACGAGGGGAAGGTCGACATCGAGAGGGCGCACGAAATCGAGAAGAGGATCAGGCACGACCTGATGGCGGAGCTCCGGGTCTTCGCAGACCAGGCGAACGAGGGAGGGGGGAAGCTGCACCTCGGCGCGACCTCGATGGACATCGAGGACAACGCCGACGTGATCATCTTCGCAAAGGCGCTCGAGCTGGTGACGGGACGGCTCGTCAGCTGCCTTGAAGCGGCCGCGGCGAAGGTCAAGCAGCACAGGAGCCTCGTCTGCATGGGCTGGACCCACCTGCAGCCCGCGGAGCCGACTACCATGGGGTACAGGTTCGCGAACTACGCCCAGGACCTCGTCTTGGACATCAAGCTGATCGAGACGCTGCGCAGAGAGTTACTGAAGGGCAAGGGGGTGAAGGGCGCGGTGGGTACCTCGGCGAGCTTTAGGAAGCTGCTCGGGAGCACTGCGAAGGTCAATCGCCTTGAGGAGGACGTGATGGCCAGGCTCGGGATCGAGTACTTCGACGTCGCAACCCAGACATATCCGAGGAAGCTAGACTACCTCATCCTGACCGCCCTCGCGTCGGTGGCGGCCTCCTGCGCGAAGTTCGGCCTGGACGTCAGGGTCCTCCAGTCGCCCGCGTTCGGGGAGCTCTCCGAGCCGATCGAGGAGTCGCAGGTGGGCTCTAGCGCGATGCCGTTCAAGAAGCACCCCGGCACCGCGGAGAGGATGTGCTCGCTGGCGAGGGTCGTCTCAGGCATGCCCATGGTCGCCTTCATGAACGCCTCCAACAGCATCCTCGAGAGGACGCTCGACGACTCCGCGGCGAGGAGGATATCCATCCCGGAGGCGTTTCTCGCCGTGGACGAGTGCCTGGCGATCTACGAGAGGCTGATGAAGGGCCTGAGGGTGTATCCCGCGATGATAGCCAAGAACCTCGAGAGGTTCGGGGCGTTCGCGGGCACGGAGGCCGTGATGATGGAGCTAGCCGAGAAGGGGGAGGACAGGCAGGCGGTGCACGAGCTAATCAGGGTAAAGTCGTTCGCGGCTTGGGAGTCGGTGATGAAGGGAGAGCCCAACCCGCTTGAACGGATGCTCTCGGAGGACAGGGTCGTCTCCTCGAGGCTCACGAAGAAGCAGCTCAAGCTCCTCCTGGACCCGTCGAGGCACACAGGGGGCGCGAGGGAGAGCTGCGACGAGTTCTTGAGGAAGGTCGTCTCTCCGATGCTCGCAGGTCACAAGAAGGCCGGCCGGACGAGGGTCGAGTACTAAGCGATGCGCTCCGTCCCCACGACCACTCCTGTGCCCTTCTTGACGGAGCCTATCAACCTCCCGTCGAAGCCCCTCTTCCTATAGTCTCGGACCACGGCCTCGACCTCGCTCCGAGGGGTCACCACGCAGAGCCCCACGCCCATGTTGAACGTCCGATACATCTCGGCGTCGCTCAGGCGGCCCTCGCGCTGCAGGAACCCGAAGATGGGCGGGGCGCCTCCCTTCCCGAGTCCGTCAAGGTTGAACTGGAGCATCCTCGTGCCCACGAGCCGCGTGAGCTTGGTGTAAGCGCCGCCCGTGATGTGTGCGATGCCGTGGACCTCGCGCCGCCGGACGGCGTCGAGAGTAGGCTCGACGTAGATCTTGGTCGGCTTCAAGAGAGCCTCCCCGACCGACTCTCCCAGCTCCGCGACGTCTTCGTCCAGGTTACTTCCTCGCACGATACGCCTCGCGAGGGTGTACCCGTTTGAGTGGAGGCCCGAGCTCCCTATCCCCACGACGGCGTCGCCCTCCCGGACCGCGCTCCCGTCGATGAGCGAGCCCCTCTTCACGACGCCGACCCCCATCGAGACGAGGTCGAAGCCGTAGCCGTCGATGCCCTTTAGGAGGTCGCCCACGATGGCCGTCTCTCCTCCGACGATCGCCACCCCTGCGTCGGTGGCTCCTGTCACGAGCCCGCGCGAGAGCTGCGCCACGAGCTCGTCGTTCTCGCTCTCCAGGGCGATGTAGTCGAGGAGGGCCACGGGCTCGGCCCCCAGGCAGATGATGTCGTTCACGGTCATCGCGACGCAGTCTATCCCGATGGTGTCGAACTTCCGCATCTCCTGGGCGACCAGCACCTTGGTCCCCACCCCGTCGGTGTGCATCGCGAGGAGCCTGCCGCCGCCTATGTCGATCAGGCCCGCGTAGTGCCCTATCCCGATGGCCGGCTCCCCGAACTTGCCGCTCCTCGCTTTGAACGTGGAGGAGAGCGCTTCGGCGATCGAGCCCTGGATCGAGCGGACCTTCGCGATGTCGACGCCGGCGCGGGCGTAGGCGTCGCCGCGCTTCTCTCGTTTCTCCTTGGGCAAGGGCAGGCCTGGCGGTGGTGCTCCGCTAGCTGTTAGAAAGCCTTCTGCCCGTGATGCTCTCGTAGACGTTCACGTACCTTCGGCTGACCTCCTCGACCAGCTCTCGTGGGAGCTCCGGGGGAGGAGGGACCCGCTCGCCGGCCTTCCTCGCCGCGTCGAGCTTGGCCTTGTACCCTGACGACTGGAGCCAGTCGCGTATCGGCTGCGTGTCGTTGGGGGCCTGCGTCGTCCCGGGCGCGTAGGACTCCGCAGGCCACATCCTGAACTCGTCGGGCCCTATCGAGTCGGCCATGAGGATGCTCCCTTCATCGTCCTTGCCGAACTCGAGCTTCAGGTCGGCGAGTATGAAGCCAGCGCCCCGCGCCTTTCGCGACATCTTCTCGTATACATCGATGGTCGAAGCCTTGACCTGCCTCAGTTCCGGCTCGGTCATCAGGCGCTGCTTGAGGATCTCGGCCTCGGTGATCGGCTCGTCGTGCACCTCCGATTTCGTCGTGGGGTCGAAGAAGGGGGCGGGCAGCTTTGCCGCGAGCACCTTCGGGACTGGCAGGGAGACCTCGCCCTTGCCCATCCTCTCGAAGAGGCTCCCGTACAGGTATCCCCTCACGACGCATTCGACCATTATCATCTTGAGCTTCTTGACGACCATCGTGTTGGGGCCCTCGAGCCTCACCATGTGGTTGGGCACCCCGAGGGTCTCGAACCAGTACGCGCCCATCTTGCAGAGGGCCTCGCCCTTCCTGGGAATGGTTGTGGGGAGGACCACGTCGAAAGCCGAGACCCGGTCTGTGAACTTGAACAGGAGGTGGTCGGCGTCGAACTCGTAGATGTCCTTGACCTTCCCCGAGCGGATGAACCTCCCCTTTGGTCTTGCCCTCGCGCCTCCCTCGTCGTCTGGCTCCCCTCGGCGGGGCTGCCCGCTCGTTACCGTCATCTCCAGGCCTCCATCATCTTCTCGCGGCGCTCAGCCACCTTTGCGTCATGGAGCGCGATTATCTCCGCGGCGAGGATCCCCGCGTTTCTTGCGTTGTCGATTCCCACGCACCCCACGGGGACGCCTGGGGGCATCTGCACTATCGAGAGGAGCGAGTCCAGTCCGTTGAGCTTCGCGTTCACGGGGACCCCGATGACGGGCTTGACCTTCATCGAGGCGATGACCCCCGGGAGGTGCGCCGCGAGGCCGGCGATGGCGATGTAGACGTCTGCCTTGGAGGTCGCGATATACTTGCGCAACCCCTCCGGATTTCGGTGGGCCGAGAGGAACTGGACCTCGTTCGGGACGCCCAGCTCCGTGAGCACCTTCACGGCCTCGTCGACCACCGGCTGGTCGCTCTTGCTCCCCGCGATTATCGCCACCCTGACGTTGTCCGCCATTCTCTCGCTACCGGCTCTCTTTTCCTCTGTTTTTGAATGCTTTCTTGCGGGGGCGGAGCGCACCGTGCGGCACCGTTGACCTCTCGGGCCTGACGACCCTCTTCTCGGTCACTATGATGTCCAGCGGGACGTCGTGCCTCGCCTCGGGTATGTGGGCGAGCCGCTGCGACTCTAGGGCGAGTCCTACCTTCGTTGTCCTCTTCGCGCCCGCAAGCGCGCGGTCGAAGTAGCCCGCGCCGTAGCCGATGCGCCGCCCCCTCTCGTCCCACGCGACCAGCGGGACGAGGATCACGTCCGCCTGAGACAGGGAGACCGGGCGCGAGCGCCCTGGCCTCGGCTCGAGTATCCCGAACGCCCCGGGGGCGAGATCGCCCTCGAACGAGCTTATCTCGGAGAAGCTGAGCGTCTTCGACGAGACGTGGGTGACGATCACCGCCACCCGCTTGCCCTCTGCAAGCGCCCTCTCGATGATCGGACGCGTCTGGACCTCGTCTTCCTTCGCGCAGTAGGAGATCAGGAGGCGTGCTGCCCTGTATTCTTTCGTCGAGAGGAGGTTCTCCTCGACGAGGGAGCTCAGCGCGGCCAGCTCCCCAGCGTCAATCGACCTCCTCTTCTGCAGGGCAGCGGACCTGAGCTCCTGCTTCCTCTCGCGCGCGGTCGCCCCGCCTCCCCGACGGGCCCGCGGGGCGCTCACTTCAGCACCCCGGCATCCTTCAGGTCGTTCTGGAGCGCGGCGGCGATGAGAGTGTTCTCCATCAGCATGGCGACCGTCATCGGCCCCACGCCGCCGGGGACGGGGGTGATCATCGAGGCTTTCTGGGAGACGTCCTCGAAGTCGGCGTCGCCGACGAGCTTCCCGTGGAGCCGGTTCATCGCGACGTCGATCACGACCGCTCCGTCTTTGACCATCTCTCTCGTGAGCGTGAAGCCGGGCCGACGGCCGACCGCGGTCACCACGACCTCGGCCTGCCTCAGGAGGGACAGGAAGTCCACCGACTTTGAGTGGCAGACCGTGACGGTCGCGTCCTCGGCGAGGAGGAGGTGCATCAGGGGCCGGCCGACCAGAGCGCTGCGGTTGATGATCACGCACCGCGAGCCCGCAAGGGGGACCTTGTAGTGGTGAAGCAGCTCCATTATCCCCTTCGGGGTGCACGGCACGAGGACTCCCTGGTTGTAGAAGAGCCGCCCCATGTTGACGGCGGTGAGCCCGTCGACGTCCTTCTCGGGCGAGATGAGCTCGATCATGCTTCGCGGGTCCAGGTGCGAAGGGATAGGGAGCTGCAGGAGGATCCCGTTCACCGACCTGTCCGCGTTGAGGCGTCGAATCAGGAGTGTGAGGTCCAGTGCGGGCGACATCCCCGGAAGGTGGTAGGTCTCCAGCCCAATGCCCACCTCCTGGGCTGCTCGGTGCTTCCCCGCCAGGTAGACCTTGGAGGGCGCGTCGTCCCCGACCAGGATGGTCGCGAGCTTCGGCTGGACTCCAGCCCCCTTCATCATCTCGGCCTCCTGCGCGAGGCGGGCCTTGATCTCGGCCGCGAGGGCCTTCCCGTCCATTATGACCGCGGTCATTTCCTGGCTATCACCACTCTTCTTCCCTCGATTTTTAGCCTTCCCTCCACGAAGAGCTTGACCGCGAGCGGGTAGACCAGGTGCTCATGCCTCAGGATCCTCGCTGAGAGAGAGTCCGGCGTGTCCCCCTCTTCGACCTTCACTGCTGCCTGGAGGATTATCGGGCCCGAATCCACCTCAGGGGCGACGAAGTGCACGGTGCACCCGGACAGCTTCACTCCGTGATTCAGGGCCTGCTCCTGGGCGCGGAGCCCTGGGAACGACGGGAGCAGCGCCGGGTGGACGTTCATCATCCTGCCTTTGAAGGCCTCGACGAACGCCGGCGAGAGCAGCCTCATGAACCCGGCGAGCAGCACGAGGCCGCTGCCGGGGGCGACTCCCCTCTCTGCAAGGGTCGCGAGGAGCTTGTTGTCGTAGTCCAGCCTGCTGGGAACGCCCGCGGGGTCGACCCAGACGGCCTCGATTCCGTGCCTCCTGGCGACCTTGAGGGCCTTCGCGTCGCCCTTGTCGCTTATCACCACGCTGACCTTCGCTCCGTTGATCTGCCTCTTCTCGACGGCGCGGATGATCGCGAGCATGTTGCTCCCCCTCCCCGAGACGAGGATGCCGAGGTTGCAGATCTTGGGGGAGGGCAAAGGCAGCTCAGGCCCTCATCTCTTTCTTGGGTCTGGCCATCCCCAGCTTCGAGTAGTCGCCGTTTATGCACGCGAAGCAGCGGCTCTCCTTGGGGAGCCCTATCGCCTCGGCGAGCCCGTCGATGTCGTTGTAGTGGAGCTCCTCGATCCCTAGCGACGCCGCCACCTTCGCGCTGATTACCTCGATGTCCTTCTCGTCGCGAGCGACCCTATAGGCGAGGAGCTCCTCCCTGCTGGGAAAGTCGACGCCCATGTAGCACGGGTGCATGATCGGGGGGAAGGTGATGGCCATCTTGATGCTCTTTGCCCCCGCCTCGCGCAGAGCGTCCACGATGATCTCCGAGCTCGTGCCCCTGACGACGCTGTCGTCGACGACGATGACGTCCTTGCCGTGGATCGTCTCCTTGATCGGTATGATCCGCTTCACGACCTCTTCCCGTCCACCCTGCTTGGGCTCGATGAAGCTCCTCATGCTCCCCTTCCGCCGATACCTGTCCTTCATGAGCCCCTCGTCCATCGGGATGCCGCTCTCCGTCGAGTACCCCAGCGCAGCGGGACGCGCCGAGTCCGGGACAGGGATGACCACCTTTCCCTTCATCCTCCTCCGGCGAGCGAGGATCCTTCCGACGTTCTTCCTCGCCTCGTAGACGTTGACCCCGTTGATGACCGACGATGGATGGGCGAAGTAGGTGTATTCGAAGGAGCAGTGGGCCGGCGCGACCTTGGGGGAGAACCTGAAGGCCTCGAACCCCTTTTTGGGGCCGCCGAGGCGTATCATCTCGCCAGGCGCGACGTCACGGATGAACTCCGCCTCGACGGCGGTGAGGGCGCAGCTCTCTGAGGCGGCGATGTAGGTGCCCGACTTCTCGTGCATCCCGATGCAGAGCGGCCTGTAGCCCCTCGGGTCCCTCACCGCGAAGACCTCGCCCTGCTTGTTGAGTATCGTGAAGGAGTATGCGCCCCTGACCTCCTTGGAGAGGCGCTCGAACGCCCAGAACCAGTCGTTCTCCTCCTTCAGGATCTGGAGGAGCCTGTGCCCGACCACCTTCGTGTCCGTGGAGCAGTCGGCGCCCGCGCGGGAGGCCAGCACCACCGGTTGGAG
>VFSW01008702.1_pt1 | contig 14548 bp, 15 predicted proteins | sample 5358111 | NCBI WGS metagenome assembly VFSW01 (sample SAMN11554181, study PRJNA540505) | mine drainage metagenome | isolation source: sediment from site ElyBrook_90M | place: USA: Ely Copper Mine, Vershire, VT | collected 2017 | reverse complement strand
CCAGCTCCCTCTTCTCGCCAACTTACCTTCCAAATGTCGGGGTAGCTCCGGGGCCGTTCGCCTTGCCAGGGCGCGGCCGCTGGTTACACTGCGCCCCACGCATGAACGCCCACGCGACGACCATCCTGTGTGTGCGCCGGGAGGGCCGCGTGGTCATCGCCGGCGACGGACAGGTCACCCTCGACAAGACAATCCTCAAGGCCACGGCCAGGAAGCTGCGCCGGCTCGGCGACGGGAAGGTCATCGCCGGCTTCGCCGGGGCGACGGCCGACGCGTTCACGCTCTTCGAGCGCTTCGAGGCCAAGCTCAAGGAGCACAACCAGAACCTCTCGCGCGCCGCAGTCGAGCTCGCGAAGGACTGGCGGACGGATCGCTTCCTGCGCCGGCTCGAGGCGCTGCTGATCGTGGCCGACAAGGAGCGTACGCTGATCCTCTCGGGCTCGGGCGACGTGGTCGATCCCGACGGCGGGGCGGCGGCGGTGGGCTCGGGCGGTAACTATGCGCTCGCGGCGGCCCAGGCCCTGCTCGCCCACTCCGCGCTCGACGCCCGCGGGATCGCCGCGGCCGCGATGGCCATCGCCAGTCAGATCTGCATCTACACCAACGACCAGCTCACGTTCGAGGAGCTCTAGTGCTGCGATCGAGACCTACGGATTCGATGAGCGACCTCTTCCCTAAGGGTCGCAGCCCTAGCCTTCCTAGGAGGGCGTGCCGCCCTCCCTGGCAGGTCGCTTGCGCAGCCCGCCATTCCCACCCTGCGGCGGCCGGACTCCCGGCCGGGCCGCTACGTGGCGGCCTGCAAACACGTTCAGTTGGTATCACTCCCTCGCGGTCGGAGCACTAGCCCATGGCCGATCCGGCAAAGAAGCCCGGCAGCTCGCTCACGCCGCCCGAGGTGGTCGCGGAGCTCGATCGCTACATCGTGGGGCAACACGCCGCGAAGCGGGCGGTGGCCATCGCCCTGCGCAACCGCTGGCGCCGCCAGCAGGTCGACGCGGAGCTACGGGACGAGATCACCCCCAAGAACATCATCCTCATCGGCCCCACCGGCGTCGGGAAGACCGAGATCGCCCGCCGGCTCGCGAAGCTCGCCCAGGCGCCGTTCGTGAAGGTCGAGGCCAGCAAGTTCACCGAGGTCGGCTATGTGGGCCGCGACGTGGACTCGATGATCCGGGACCTGGTGAGCGTCGCGGTGCAGATGGTGAAGGACGAGGAAGTAGAGAAGGTCCAGGGGCGCGCCCGCGAGCTGGCCGAGGAGCGCTTGCTGGACGTGCTCCTGCCGCGGCCTTCGGTGGGGATCCGTCCCCCTGAGGGGGCCCCCAGCGAGAGCCGGGACAAGATGCGGGCGATGCTGCGGGCGGGGACGCTCGACGATCGCGACGTGGAGCTCGAGCTCGCCGATCGGGGCGGGAGCCCGTTCATGCAGGGGTTCAGCGGGGCGGGGCTCGAGGAGATGGGGCTCAACCTCGGCGAGATGCTGGGCCAGAACCCGATGCTCGGCGGCGGGCGCAAGCCGAAGAAGCGGCGCGTGCGGGTGCCGCAGGCGCTGGAGCTCCTGCGCGAGGAGGAGGCCCAGAAGCTCGTGGACATGGACAAGGTCACGCGCGAGGCCGTCCACCGGGCGGAGCAGTCGGGGATCGTCTTCATCGACGAGATCGACAAGATCGCCGGCAAGGAGAGGTCGATGGGGCCCGACGTCTCCCGCGAAGGGGTGCAGCGGGACATCCTGCCCATCGTCGAGGGGGCGACGGTCACCACCAAGTACGGGCCGGTGAAGACCGACCACATGCTCTTCGTGGCCTCGGGGGCCTTTCACGTCGCGAAGCCGTCGGATCTGATCCCCGAGCTCCAGGGCCGCTTCCCGATCCGGGTCGAGCTCGAGCCGCTCACGCGCGCCGATCTGGTCCGCATCCTCACCGAGCCCAAGAACGCGCTCACCTGGCAGTATGTCGCGCTGCTCGCCACCGAGGGGGTCACGCTCTCGTTCACGCCCGACGCCATCGAGGCCATCGCCGAGATCGCCGCGGCGGTCAACGAGCGGGCCGAGAACATCGGCGCCCGCAGGCTCGCCACGGTGATGGAGCGGCTCCTCGATGACGTCTCGTTCGACGCCTCCGAGCGCGCCGACAAGACCCTGAGCGTCGACGCCGCGCTGGTGAAGGCCAGGCTGCAGAACCTGGTGCAGGATCAGGACCTGAGCCGCTTCATCCTCTGACCGGCTGGCTCGCCGCGGACGCGGGGGCGAAGCCTTCTACTCGCAGCGGATCACCCGGATGCGGTTGTTGTACTGATCGGAGACGAAGACGTTGGTGCCCTCCACGGCCACGCCGGACGGATAGGCGAACTGCGCGGCCGCGGCCGGACCGTCCCAGTAGCCGACCGTTCCGTTGCCGGCGAACGTCGTGACGTTCCCCGCCGCGTCGATCTTGCGGATCCGACTGTTGCCGACATCCGCGACATAGAGATTCCCGTGGCCGTCGACCGCCAGGCCGGCTGGCGTGTTGAGCTGCGCGCGCGCCCCCTGGCCATCGGCGAACCCCGCGTCCCCGTCCCCGGCCACGGTGGTGACGTTGCCCCGGGGATCGACCTTGCGGATCCGGTTGCTGAGCTCCGAGACGTAGAGGTTCCCCTGGGCATCGAGGGCCAGCCCATTGGGCAGACAAAACTCGGCCGCGCCGGCGGGGCCATCGGCGGTCCCCTGCTTTCCGCTCCCCGCCCAGGTGGTCACGTTGCCAGTCGGGTCCACCTTTCGAATCCGACTGTTGTTGGCGTCCGCGACATAGAGGTCTCCCTGCTCGTCCGCCGCGAGCCCCATCGGACCGTTGAATTCGGCCATCGCCCCCCGACCCTCGATGAAGCCGGCGTCGCCGTTGCCAACGAAGGCGGAGACCTCGAAGGTGCGCGGGTTGATCCGGAGGATGCGGTTGGTGCCATCTGAAACGCAGATGTTTCCGTTGAGATCGATGACCACGGCCCCCGGGAAGGAGAACACCGCGCCCGCGCCAAAGCCCGCGTCCACGTCGCCCGCAACGGTGTAGACGTTGCCGCTGGGGTCGACCTCGCGAATGAGGTTATTGGCTTCATCGGCCACGTAGAGGTCCCCGAGGCTGGTCGCGGTGATCCCCGCGGGCCAATAGAACGCGGCCATCGCCCCCTGGCCGTCCGCGTACGCCTGGCTGCCGTTGCCGGCGAGCGACGTCACGACCGGCACGCAGCCGCTGGTTCCCGCGCTGGTGCTCGTGCCCGCGGTGCCTCTCGAGCTCGAGGTCCCCCCCGTCGACGAGCTGGTGCTGGAAGAGGTCGAGGTGGTCCCCCCCGCGTTCGCGACCTGGAGGTTCTGGGTGCAGGCGGCGAGCCCCCCCAGGAAACACCACAGCACCCGGCATCGGGCGATCGTCACGGCGTCCCTGGATCGATCAGCCGGCGGCCTCATGGTCCACCCCTTCGTGGATGTTGAGCGAAAAGTCGCAGGCAGTTCGAGAGTTTGTAGCCAACGAGCGGCCCGAAGGCAACGCCCGCTCGGGGGTGACCCGGGCTATGGACAAGAGTCCTCAATTCCACACCCGGGGTGCGACCCGGTGCGCCGTCGCTGAAGCCCCCACTCGACGACTCCGGATGGCCGGAGTACGACTCTCCCCATGACCCTGACCAACGCCGAAGCCGTGGCCCTGGGAAAGAAAGTCTTCACCCCCAACTACAAGCAGCAGCCGATCGTCCTCGTGCGCGGGAAGGGAGTCTTCGCCTGGGACGGCGACGGCAAGCGCTACCTCGACCTGATCGCCGGCATCGCCTCCCTGCCGCTCGGCCACTGCCACCCCGCGGTGGTCGAGGCCCTGCGCGCCCAGGCCGAGACCCTCTGGCACTCGGCCAACACCTTCTACAACCCGATGTCGCTGAGGCTCGCGGAGCGGCTGTGCGCGCTCTCGTTTGGCCAGCGGGTGTTCCTGGCCAACAGCGGCACCGAGGCCAACGAGGCCGCGCTCAAGGTCGTGCGCCGGTACCACTTCCAGCGCGGAGAGAAGGACCGCACCGAGATCGTCTCGCTCCAGGGCAGCTTCCACGGGCGCTCGCTCGGGTCCCTGGCCGCGACCGCGCAGCCCAAGTACCACGAGGGCATCGGCCCGTTGCCGCCCGGCTTCCGCTACATCCCGCGCGAGGACCTCGACGCGCTGGCCGCGGCCCTCACGCCGAAGACCGCCGCGGTCATCGCCGAGGTCGTCCAGGGGGAGGGGGGCGTCTACCCCGCTGCCCGCGGTTACTTTCCGAAGCTGCGCGAGCTCTGCGACAAGGCTGGTGTGCTGTGGATCGACGACGAGGTCCAGGCGGGAATCGCCCGAACCGGCGCGATGTTCGGCTACGAACTCGAGGGTGTGACCCCGGACGTGATGACCCTCGCGAAGGGCCTGGGGAACGGCATTCCCATCGGCGCGATGATCGCGACCGAGGCGGTGGGCGAGGCGCTGGGGCCCGGCAGCCACGCCAGCACCTTCGGAGGCAACCCGCTCGCGTGCGCGTGTGCGCTCGCCGTGCTCGAGGTGGTCGAGAAGGACAAGCTCTGGGAGCGCTCCGCGCAGGGCGGCGAGTACCTCATGGGCCGGCTGAACGAGGTGAAGCGCCGCGGCCATGGGGAGATCAAGGACGTTCGCGGGCGCGGGCTCTGGGTGGGCGTCGAGGTCGAAGACGCGGCCGGAGTGGTCAACCGCTGCCGCGAGGCGGGAATGCTGGTGAACCTCGCGGGGGAGAAGACCGTGCGCTTCGCTCCGGCGCTGACCATCGAGCACGTGCACCTCGACGAGGCGGCGGCGATCTTCGAGCGCGCGGTGCCAAAGCCCTAGCCTTCCGCCGTCATGCGGCGCGTCAGCCCCGTCAAATCGCCGATCAGAAACTGAAGTAGGACGCGTAAGCATGCTAAAGTCCTGGCCGTGGGCGCTGACGAAGTTGCCATCCCGGGGGTTGGCCTCCCGACCGATCGCTTGACCCTCGCCAAGCAAGATCTGGGCGGCGCCGTGCTCAAGCCCGAGGAGATGTTCGTGGTGTCCCGGCTCTTTGGGAGCGACTCCACCGTCGCCGATCTGCTGGCGAGCACGGGGTTGCCGCGCCCGACGGCCATCCAGGTCCTGCGGGGGCTCCTCCATGCCGGGATCTTTCGCAACAAGGACGGGGTGGCGGAGCCTCCCGCGACGAAGGCTGCCCGCTCCAGCGACGGCGCCGCCGCGGCCGCCAGCGCCCGCCTGGTCGATCCCGCGGCGGTCGATCTCTCGGCTGAGCTGCAGACCCAGCTGCTGGCGCTCGAGCAGCGCGTGAAGTCGGAGAAGCCGCGGGTCGTGCTCGGCGTTTCGCCCGACGCCGACGCCGAAGCGATCAAGGCAGCCTTCTTCTCCCACGCGGCGCGCTTTCACCCCGACCAGTTCTTTCGCAAGAAGCTCGGCTCGTTTCAGGGGAAGGTCGAGCAGATCTTCTCGCGCATGAGCTGGGCCTTCCAGGAGCTGCAGCGCAACCCCCGCGCGGGGCAGCGCGAGGCCCCGAAGCCCATCCCGGCCAGCAGCGGGTCCACGCCCGGGCCCGCGGACGCGGCGGCCGACCTGCCCACCCTCGACCCGAGCGCGCTCCCCGAGCTCGCCGAGGAGACCGATGCGGAGATCACCGGCCGCCCGCGCGACCGCTTTCGCAAGGCGATCCGGCGCCGCGAATGGGCCATCGCCCGCGCGGCGGTGGCGGCCCTGGCGGTCGAGGAGCCCGACGCTCTCGACATCCCCAAGCTGAAGGCGGAGCTCGGGAGGGCGGAGAACGAGTACAACGCGCGGGTGCAGTACGACCATGGGCTCGAGCTGGGGAGCAAGGGCGACTGGGGCCCGGCGGCGAAGTGCTTCGAGCAGGCTGCGACCCTCGATCCGCGCAACCCGGTCTTCGTCGAGCGCGCGGGGCGGGCCCAGCTCTACGAGGGAAATCTAAAGGAGGCGAAACAGCTGGTCGAGCGCGCCCTAGAGCTGAAGCCCGAGGACCCCACCGCGATGCTCACCCTGGCGAACGTCTTCTGGAAGGCCGGCATGGAGAAGAACGCGCGGCGACAGTTCGAGGCCGTCCTGAAGGTCGACCCCAAGAACCCGTTTGCCAAAGCCCATGTCCGCAAGCCATGGTGGAAGGGCTAATGGACGTCGTTCTCGGCATAGATCTGGGCACCACGAACTCGGTCGTCGCGAGCTACGAGAACGGCGCGCCCCAGGTCATCCAGAATCGCGCGGGCTACAAGCTCACGCCGTCGGTGATCGCGATCGCGCAGAACGGCAAGACGCTCGTGGGGCAGATGGCCCGCCGCCAGGCGGTCACCAATCCCACCGACACGGTCTACGCCGCGAAGCGGCTCATCGGCCGCAAGTTCAACAGCAAGGAGGTCCAGCGGGTCAAGGAGCTGGTTCCCTACACGATCGGCGCCGGCGAGCACGACGACGTGCGCATCGTCCTCGGGGGGCAGCCCAAGAGCGTGCCCGAGGTCTCGGCGATGGTCCTCGCCGAGCTCAAGCGCGATGCCGAGGCCCACTTCGGCCACGCGGTCACCAAGGCGGTCATCACCGTCCCCGCCTACTTCAACGACGCCCAGCGCCACGCGACCAAGGACGCGGGGCAGATCGCCGGCCTGGACGTGCTGCGCATCATCAACGAGCCCACCAGCGCGGCGCTCGCCTACCTGGCCGGGAAGACCCCCGAGCCGAACTCGAAGCTCGTGGTGTTCGACCTGGGCGGCGGCACGTTCGACGTGTCGATCCTCGAGGTGTCGGGCGCGGTGTACCGGGTGATCGCCACCGGCGGCGACACCTTCCTCGGCGGCGAGGACTTCGATCAGCGGGTCGTGGAGTGGCTGGTCTTCACCTTCGCCAAGGAGCACCAGATCGATCTGCGCAAGGACCGCATGGCCATGCAGCGGCTCAAGGAAGCCGCCGAGAAGGCCAAGTGCGATCTGTCGTCGATGACCGAGACGCAGATCAATCTCCCCTTCATCTACAGCCCCCCGGCCGGTCCGGACGGGAAGCCCGCCGCGGCGCTGCACCTCATGCGCGCCATCAGCCGCGCGAAGCTCGAGGAGCTCACCCAGGACCTCGTGGAGCGGGCGCTGCAGCTCACCGAGCGCACGCTCGCCGACGCCAGCCTGACCCCGGGCAAGGTGGCGGACGTGCTGCTCGTGGGAGGGCAGACCCGCATGCCGCGGGTTCAAGGGGCGGTGAAGCAGCTCTTCAACCGCGATCCGCTGCGCGGCGCCCACCCCGAGGAGGTCGTGGCCCTCGGGGCTGCCATCCAGGGCCAGGCCCTCACCGCCGAGAGCTCGAAGATGTTGCTCCTCGACGTGACCCCGCTGTCGCTCGGCATCACCGTGGCGGGCGGTTACTCGGCGATCCTCATCCCGCGCAACACGACCGTGCCCACCTCGGCGACCCACACCTTCTCCACCGTCCGCGACTTTCAGACCTCGGTGAAGATCATGGTCCTGCAAGGGGAGTCGGCCAAGGCCGAGGAGAACGAGCTGCTCGGCGAGTTCCTGCTCTCCGGGCTGCGCGACGCCCTGCGCGGCGAGGTCGCCATCGACGTGACCTTCTCGATCTCCGCCGACGGCATCGTCAGCGTGCAGGCGCGCGACCGTGAGACGGGGAAGGAAGCGTCCATCACCGTCACCGCCTCCAGCGGCTTGACCCCCGATGAGCTCAAGCGCATCATCGACGAGCAGCGCGATCAGCTGCTGGAGGTGCGCCAGGTCGAGGAGCTCAAGACCAAGGCGGATGGCCTCCGGGGTGCGCTGGGGGAGCTGGAGAAGATCTTTCCGGAGACGAGAGCCGTGATCCTTGCGAGCGAGTTTGGACCGGACGCGCTGGCGAAGGCCGAGCGCACCATTCAGCGCGCCAAGAGCGCCCTGTCCGCGAATGACCTCGCGGCCATCGTCTCCGCGCAGGAGGCGGTCGAGTCTACCCTGGCCTTGTTCCGCGGCGTCCTCGCGCGCCTCGGGGGTCACGGGAGCCCCGGGGGGCAGAAGACGTGAACGCGTCGCAAGAGCTGCTCGACCGAGGCCTCCACTACTACGGCATCGGGGAGCTTCGGCGTGCGGCCGAGCTGTGGCTCGAGCTGCTCTCGCAGGATCCGGACAACCGCGAGGCCGCGAAGTACATCGACTACCTCAAGGGGCAGAAGCCGGAGCTCTTCGGCGACCTGAAGCCTCGACCCACGGGGAGCTACCGCCAGCCCGTGAGCGCCTCTCGGCTCGACTGGGCGAGCAGCGTGCCCGTCGGGCCGCAGGACGCGCCGCCGGTCGCGCGCGCCGCGCCGGTCGCGAAGGCCGCGCCGGTGGCCCCCAGCAAGGGGGCCGGCGTGCCGGGACTTGCGCCGCCGGTGGGCGATCCCTTCGACCTCCTGGCACCCAACGTGCAACGCCCGACGAAGAATCCGCTCCTGGACGGGGCGCTGGATCTCTTCAAGCTCAACGACTTCGAGGGCGCCCTGGAGCTGCTGGGCAAGGCCGAGCGCCAGGGGCTCGTCGATCCGCGCATCGGCCCGACGCGGCTGGACTGCGAGGCGCAGCTCCTGAAGCTCTACGAGGCGCGCCTCGGCGATCTGCGCAAGGCCCCCAAGACCAAGGTGGCCTCGGGGGATCTCATGTGGCTGAACCTCGATCACCGCGCGGGCTTCGTGCTCAGCTTGGTGGACGGACAGGTGAGCTACGAGGAGCTCTTCTCTCTCTCGGGGATGAGCCGCCTCGACACCGCGCGCTTGCTGGCCGCGCTGGTGCGCGAGGGCGTCATCGGGAGTTGACCGGCGCGCTGGGCTGATTCGCGGCGCGTCTCCGCTCCGGCTTCAGACCGCGGGCCTCCGCGAGCAACGCATTGAGCTGGCCGCCCAGGATCAGCAGGAGGCCGTTGATCCACAGCCAGGTGAGCAGCACGATCACCGCTCCCAGCGAGCCATAGGCCGCGCCGAAGTCGGGGAAGCGCGCCAGGTAGGCCGAGAAGCCCCGCGTGGCGATCACCCAGAGCGCCGTGGCGAAGAGCGCCCCCCAGAGCACGTCCCGCAGCCGCAGGCGGAGATCGGGCAGGATCCAGTAGAGTCCCACCATCGACGCGAAGAAGAGCCCCGCCGCCGCCGGCCAGCGGAAGAGCGCCCAGGCCTCCGAGTAGAGCTGCGGGTGACCGAGCGCGGTGGAGACGAACCGGCCCACCGCCCCGCCCCAGATGAGCAAGAGACAGGCGAGGATCCCGGTGAGGTCGGCAACGACGGTGAGGCCCAGCGAGAGCGCCCGGGTCTTCAGGACTGAGCGGGAGTCCTCGATGCCGTAGATCAGGTTCAACGCGGAGAGCAGCCCGTGGATCGCCCCGGAGCTGCTCCAGAGCCCGAGCGCGAAACCCAGCGACGCGAGCCCTGGGCTCCGCCGGGCCGTCACCGCGTGGAGGTTCTGCACGATGAGGTCGTAGCCGGAGCGGGGCACGAACGGCGCGGTCTCGGCCAGCAGGCGTTCCAGCAGGTCGTGCTCCGGCAGGTAGCTGCCCAGCGCCACCAGCCCGAGGAGAAACGGGAAGAGCGCGAAGACCAGGCTGTAGGCCAGCTGGGAGGCGACGCCGAAGACGTTGTTGCGCCCGAGCGTGAGGATCACCCGCCAGCTCCACGCCCACGCCCGCCGCACGGTCGGGTGCACCCCGGCCGCCCTCAGGCGTGCGACGAAGCCGGGCTGGGGTGCCGCGGCGCTCAAGCCTGGCGAATGACGGCCGTCCAGACGCCGCGCACCACGAGCTTGCCGGTCTGGTTCTTCGATTCGGTGGTGCAGATCACGAAGTCCTTCCGGGCGCGCTCGTAGATGTCGGTGAGGATGCCGGTGGTGGTCATCACGTCGCCGGGGCGCACCACGTCGAGAAACTCGAACGCCTGCTCCCCGTGGAGCAGCATCGGCAGGTTGATGCCGAGGTCGGGGTCGGTGACCGCCTGCGAGAAGGGCACCATCGCGAAGTTCACGCAGAAGGTCGGGGGGGCGACGACCGTGCCGTGGCGCGAGGCCTTGCCGGCCTCGAGGTCGTGGTAGATAGCGCGGAGCCGCTGGGGGTCCTTACGGGCCCGCGCGTAGGGCAGGGGGGCGGGCGAGATCGCCACCGCGAACTCGCGGATCTTCTCGAGGCCGACCTCGTACCGGTAGGGGCCGTAGGCGCGGCCCTTGTACTTCGGGTCGATGGCCATCAGCCCACCTCCCCGACGGCTTCGGCGCGCTTCAAGATCTCCTGGCCGTCCTGGTTGACCGCGGTGAGCGCGATCTTGCCCCCCTCGGCCGGGGTGGCGGTGTAGGTGACCGTGTCTTCGATCTTCACCGGCCGTGAGAAGCGCAGCTTGATGGACTTCAGCGCCCCCGGGTCGCCGCCGAGGGCATCGATCGCCGCCTCGGCCGCCCACGCCATCGTGCACATCCCGTGCAAGATGTTGCCGGGCAGGCCGACCAGCTGGGCGAGCTCCTTGTCCAGGTGAATCGGGTTGAAGTCTCCGGACGCGGCTGCGTAGTAGTACGGGCGGTATCGGTCGCAGTCGTGCTTGACCACCACTTCCTTGGCATTTCCCACGCGCGCCTCCCTGCGGGCACTCAAAGTGTAAAAGGGGGTACGTCGCACCGGTGCCGATGTCAACGAGACACAGGCTTTGACCCCCGCGCGCGCCTGCGCTAGCACCCACTTTGTGGCGCTCTATGGACTCACCGGGGGGATCGCGTCCGGCAAGAGCACGGCGGCGAGGCTCTTTCGCGCGCGGGGCATCCCGGTGATCGACGCCGACCAGCTCGCGCGCGAGGTCGTCGAACCCGGGCGGCCCGCGCTCTCGGAGATCGCCGCGCGTTGGCCCACGGTGATCGGGGCCGACGGCCGGCTTGACCGGGCCGCGCTGGCGGCGGTGGTCTTCGCGAGGCCCGCGGAGCGCAAGGCGCTCGAGGCCATCCTCCACCCGCGGATCCGGGCCGAGGCGGCCCGCGAGGCGCTGGAGCACCTCGCGGCGGGCGCGCCCTACGTCCTCTACGAGGCCGCGCTCCTCTTTGAGATCGACGGCGACCGGGAGCTGCCGGGTGTGATCCTGGTGAGTGCCTCGCCCGCGGTGCAGCGCGCGCGGCTCGCGGCGCGCGACGCGCTCTCGGCCGCGGACATCGACCAGCGCCTCGCCGCCCAGCTGCCGCTCGCGCAGAAGCGCGCCCGCGCGCGCTGGATCCTCGAGAACGACGGCGACGAGGCCGCGCTCGCCGCCCAGGTGACCGCCCTCGACGCGACTCTGCGTCAGCTCGCCCGAAAAGCTCGGCCGGAGGCCACATGACTCAGCGTCGCTCGGTGTTGCTCACGGGGTACCCGACCTTCCTCTCGCGCCACGTCGCCCGGGCGCTGCTCGCGGAGGGCTTCACCGGGGATCTCTTCCTCCTCGCGCCGCAGAAGCTGGCCAAGGCCGGGCAGCGCTTCGCCCAGGCGCTCCCGAAGAAGCGCGGGGCCGCGGTGCACCTCCTCGCTGGCGACGTCCTCGACATGCACCTCGGCCTGCCGGGAGCTGCGTTCCGGGAGCTCGCCGGCGGGTTGACCGAGATCTTCCACCTCGCGGAGATCACCCACCCCAGCGCCGCGGAGGCGATGCTGCGCAAGGTGAACATCGACGGCACCCGGAACCTGCTCGACGTGCTGCGCGAGCTGCCCAAGGTCAAGAAGCTCCTGTTCGCGTCGACCGCCTTCGTGTCCGGCGATCGCCAGGGGGTGATCGCCGAGGACGAGGGCGACGTGGGCCAGCGCGTGCTCGATCCCTACGCCGCCTCGAAGCTCGAGGCCGAGCGCCTCCTGCGCCGCTGCCCCGAGCGGGTGGGGGTCACCCGGCTGCGGCCATCCTTCATCGTCGGCCACAGCCGCACCGGCGAGACCGACCGGCTCGAGGGGCCGCTCTACCTGGGCTTGCGGCTCGGGCTCTCCTCGGTCCCGGTGCTCCCCGTCTCCGAGGGGGCCGACCAGCCGCTGCACGTCGTGCCCGTGGACTACGTCGCCGCCGCCATCGCGCAGCTCTCGACGGCGCCGGAGATCGCCGGCCGCGCCTTCCACCTCGTGGATCCGAATCCGCTCAGCGTGCGCCGCTTCTACGAGGCGCTGGCCGGGCTCACCGAGAAGCGGGTGCAGACCCTCCCCATCTCGCGCGAGGCGAGCGAGGTGGTGATGCGCCTCCCGCTCGTCGAGACGCTCTTTCGGCCCCAGCGCCGCGGCTGGGCCCAGGCGGGCCAGATGGTGTTCTTCACCCAGGAGGGGACCACCGCGCTCCTCGCCGGTCGCACCACGTGCCCGCCGCTGCGGCAGTATCTGCCGAAGCTCCTCGCCGGGGCGAAGCTCCTCCTCGACCAGCGGCGCGACGCCAGCGCCGTCGACAGCCTCGAAGACGAATCGGCCGCGTACTGAGGAAGAGGAAGCCGACTGCATAGCGGCTTACGCACTTTGGGCCCAAAGTGCGCACAGCGCGAAGCGATCTACGCACTGTGGATAAACTCAAATGGCTGTAATCACAGGGCTAAATTTATGATCCGGTCTGGCGCATGAATTGCTTTTCTCCGGCTGCGAATGTCTCAACCCGAGACCACTGCAGAGGGGAAGTCCATGAGCAAGCACAGTGAAGCACCCGCTGGCCGCGACGCTCGGGCCGCGCGGATTCTGGCGCGCAGCCTCTTTCGGGACATGATGCAGAGCGGGTACTCGAGCCCGCAGATCCTCGCGCTGGCTACGGAGCTCATCGACCTCGTCACCAAGGACATGCGCGGGGAGGGCGAGCCTGATCTCGTCGCGGAGGTCCGCCAGGATGCGGCCCTTCGACGAGTCGGGTAGCCTTCGCCCGCCCAATCTCTTCCGCTGAATACTTGCGAAGCCCCGGCGTGCTCCTAGCATGGAGACATGCTGGGGCTTCTCCTCTTGGCGCTGCTGGCGCAGCCCTCGCCCGTCGCCGCTGCCTCCGATGAGAGCGAGGAGATCCGGATCCTCCTCGCCACCGGCCGGACCGCGCTGCGCCTCGGCGGTGAGCAGCTGAAGCTCGCCGCGGGGGAGGCCGCACCCATCCGCCTCCCGCAGGCCATGCTCTCCTGTCGCGGCGACCACGCGGTGGTGCAGCGCCAGGCCTACGACGGCACGCTCACCTTCTCCGCCGCGGGGCCGCTCGACGTCTCCGCCCCGCTCCCGGGCCGCAAGCTCCGCGGGCAGGTCGAGGTCGCCTGCAGCGCCGGCCGCTGGACCGCGATCAACGTGCTGCCCCTCGAGACCTACCTCGTAGCAGTGCTCGGCGGAGAGATGCCCCCCGCTTTTCCCGCCGAGGCACTCAAGGCCCAGGCGGTCGCCGCCCGCAGCTACGCCCTGATGCGCAAGATCGACGCCCGCGATCAGGGCAAGCCTTACCACCTGAGCGCCAACGTGCTCTCCCAGGTCTACGCCGGCCTCTCGCGGGAGGATCCGCGTTCGATCGTCGCCGTCGAGGCGACGCGGGGGGAGGTGCTCGCCGAGGGGGTCACGCCGGTCGAGGCCTACTTCCACTCGAGCTGCGGGGGCGAGACCGAGAGCGGCAGCGAGGCGCTCGGCCGGGCGCTCGACTACTTGAAGCCCGTGCCGTGCCCCTGCCAGCGCCACTCGCCGTACGCCCACTGGCAGGTCGACGTGACCACCGCCGAGCTGGGCGTCGCCGAGGGGCTCGCAGCGGTCACCGCCATCGACGTGGTGTCGCGCACCGGCGAGGGGCGGGCCGCCCGCGTGCGGTTGCGCGGCTCCGGGGGCGAGGAGAAGGTCACGACCGCCATCCAGCTCCGCGCGGCGCTCGGCTACCAGAGGCTCCCCAGCACCTGGTTCGACGTGCGCACCGAGGGCGCCCACGTGGTCTTCGAAGGGCGCGGCTCGGGCCACGGCGCGGGGCTCTGCCAGTGGGGGGCGAAGTCGCTCGCCGAGAGCGGGCAGGGCTACCGGGAGATCCTCGCCCACTACTACCCGGGCACGGAGATCCAGCGCATCTACTGATTCGCCCTACTGCCCCGGGGGCCCCTTGTTCTCGTCCGCCGCGGTCGGAGGGGAGGGCGGCGGCCCCAGCATCTCGTTGGTCATGGTCTGGATCTCCAGCAGCCGCTGCTTCACCTGGTCGAGCGTCTGCTCACGCCGCTGCAGCTCGGCCTGCAGCTTGCCGACCTTCTCCTTCGACTGGGCCCGCTCGCGGTCGAGGGCCTGACTGGTCTGGTCCTGGCACTGGCTCAGCACCTCGGTCACCGCCGCCTGGGCCTGGAGCGCCTGGGCGCGGGAGAGGATCAGCGCGCGGAGCTCGCGCAGCGCCACCGCGTCCGTCTCGGGCGGCAGCTGGCCAGCACCGCCTGGGCCTCGTCGAGCCCGCGCACCTGGTCCACCGACTCGAGCGCCGCGAAGGCCTGCTGCAGCCGGGCCGTCGCCGCCCGCGCGTCGGCCGGGAAGCGCTCGGCGAAGTCGCGAAAGAGGGGCCCGGCCTGCTGGTAGTGGGCCGCGCTGCGCTCGGCCACCGCCGCGGCGCAGGCCAGGTCCGCGGCCGAGGG
>VFSW01008701.1_pt1 | contig 14550 bp, 16 predicted proteins | sample 5358111 | NCBI WGS metagenome assembly VFSW01 (sample SAMN11554181, study PRJNA540505) | mine drainage metagenome | isolation source: sediment from site ElyBrook_90M | place: USA: Ely Copper Mine, Vershire, VT | collected 2017 | reverse complement strand
ATACCCTCGCACCTGGCCCGATCAGGGCTCTGATCTACCACGATATGGCAAGCTCTTCGGCGCCTTCCAGCGCGAGCCGATCTTTGGGTGGAGGACTGTCCGCCAATGAGGCAAACTATCGCCGGGCGGAAGTTGAGTTCTCGCATGATGAATTTGCGGAGAGAGTCAAACAGGAGAGGGCCGACGCTGCACTTCAGACGGAAAAGAGATTACACGAAGAGTATGAGCTGAAGCTGGAGGCTGCTGGTGCATCCATTGCAGGTGCTATCTCCGCCTTCGAGGTCGAACGAGGAGAGTACTATCGGCGGGTTGAGACCGAGATCATCCAGCTGACGCTGGCGATCGCTGCGAAGATTCTGCACCGTGAGGCGCAGGTCGACCCCATGCTGGTCGCGACACTCGTGCGCATGACGATTGAGAAGATGCGCGAAGGTTCGAGCGTGACTGTTCGTGTCTGTCCTGGACGAGCCTCGGACTGGACGGAATATTTCTCTGTGCATTCGAAGGGCGCACGACTGCAAGTAGTGGCAGACGCAACGCTCGGCGAGTATGACTGTCTTCTGGAGACAGAGCTCGGCGTCGCGAACTTCGGGTTGGACGCTCAACTGAAGGAAGTGGAACAGGGATTCTTCGACCTTCTTGCATTGAGACCGGAGAAGGGATGAACCGACCTCTTCTGGCTCCGTATGTTCAATATCTAGAAACAGGATCCACGTTGCGATGGCGAGGTCGGATCAGCCAGGTTGTTGGAAATCTAATGGAGTCCGAGGGGCCTTTTGGCTTTGTCGGCGAGTCATGCGAGATCACCTCAACTGGTGGCCGAAGTTATTCAGGTGAATTCATCGGCTTTCGCGATTCTTCTGTTTTATCGATGGCCGCCGATCATCCTCATGGTATTTGACTGGGCGATGAAATTATGACTTGGGGGGCGCGTCCATCTGTGAGGGTTGGACCTGAGCTGCTGGGGCGCGTGATTGATCCGGCGGGCAATCCGCTGGATGGAAAAGGAGCGTATCGGGCCACCAAGGCGGTGACCATCGACGGTTCGGCACCACTGCCGCTTGATCGTGCTCCTATCCGAGAGCCACTCGGTTGCGGGATACGAGCCATCGATGGATTTATGACGTGTGGCAGAGGTCAGCGTATCGGCATCTTCGGTGGAAGTGGCGTAGGAAAGAGCACGCTCATCGGCATGATGGCGCGCGGAACCTCGGCGGATATGACGGTTCTGGCGTTGGTTGGGGAACGTGGCAGGGAAGTGGGCGAGTTTCTTGAAGTTCTCGGCGAAGAAGGTCTTCGCCGCGCAGTGGTGATCGTCTCAACGTCCGACCAATCACCGCTGCTGCGAATCCGTGCTGCCCTGGCGGCTACGGCGGTTGCCGAATATTTTGCGAGCACGGGCAAGAACGTGTTGCTCGTGGCCGATTCGTTGACGCGCTTTGCGATGGCTCAAAGAGAGATAGGGCTGGCGGCAGGTGAACCTCCAACGGCTAAAGGCTATACCCCCTCCGTCTTGAACATGCTGGCTCGTTTGGTAGAGAGGGCTGGAAATTTTTCGCAGGGGAGTATCACTGCCTTCTATACGGTACTGATGGAGGGCGACGATCAGCAGGATCCGGTGGTCGACACGGTTCGATCTCTGTTGGATGGGCACGTGGTTCTGGATAGAAATCTTGCGATGCGCAATCACTATCCACCGATCTCCATCCTGGATAGCCTGAGCCGTCTGATGCCGAGGGTGGTGTCAAAGCAGCATCTCGCCAAGGCTAATGCACTGCGCCTGTCGATGGCGGCGTATGCGAGGTCGGAAGATCTGATTCGCATTGGGGCGTATCAAAAAAATTCAGATCCTGTTTTGGATAGCGCGATTCAGAATCTGCCTGCACTGAATGGGTTCTTACAGCAAAGTCCAGATCTTCTCTGCAGCCATGCGGAGATTGTTGAACTCATGCTGGCGCTGCCAGGCTAGACTTGGCTCTGCTCATGATCGTCGAGTAGCTTCGCTGTTATTCCGGAAGCCGACACAGTTGTCGCATCCTATCGATGGTTGCAGGAGAGGTGGTTTCGCCATGGCATTCCAGTTTCGACTTGCTACCGTCCTTCGTGTTCGCGAGAGTTTGGAGAAGCGCGAGGAGCGTGCACTCCAAATGATTCAACGTGAAATCGCTCGCCTAGTGCATCGAGTTGAAGAGTTGAGTGCTGCAATTGCCCAGGCGCATGGCGCCAGAGAACAGGCGATGCGGCGGTCAATTCCGGCCGGTCATCTGCACTCGCTTTTGTGGGAAGAACAAGGTGCCGTGGATCAAAAGAAGGTCCACCTCGCTGACCTTCAGCGTTTGGAGCAAGAGCGCGAGCAACAGATGAAGGTGTATCAGGACGCTCACCGCAAGCGTGAAATGCTGACTGACATGTTGCATGAGCAGCAGGATGTCTATGAGCAGGAGTCGATGCGGATGCAACAAAAGCAACTCGACGACATCTTCATCTCGCGACGTCAACGAAAGCAGAACTAAAACAAAAACTGGAACATTGATGCCGCGATGCCGATTGGTCTTAGCATGTTGTGCTGAGTAGGCGAGCAAGGTGCACCGCCTCTCTGTGTCGCAGGGCATCAAGTCGGCATACCTTGCCTAGTGGCTCGGTAACGATTGCCGACTCGCGATGCGCGTGAAGAGCGGCTCAAAATGTCTCGTTTTAAACTCGTTTAGAATGAGTGAATTGCATGAGCCATTTTCCATAGTTCAACTCCGCTGGATTGGCGCGAGACGTGCAACTAGACTGGCATGCGTATTCCTCCAGCGACGATGACTTCGAACACGGATCTGCCACCGGTGCCGAGCAGGGCGCATGGCAGCACGTTCCAAGCTGTCTTCGACGGTGCATCGCGGCAGGCTGCTCCATTGCATGGATCGACCGATTTTAGCGCCAAACCTGAAGCAGGCGACAAACCGCAATCAGGAGAGAATCCTGCGAGCATCAGGGCTAGTGATCTTCTGGAGCCACACTCTTCCACCGATCCAGCGACCGAGGGTAGTTCCAGTGCAGCCGGTCCCCTGAATGGAAAATGCTCGCAGCCAATCTCGGCTGAGTCCTACGTGACTTCAGCATCAGTCGCAATCTCACCCGGCGTGGCCCAGTTGCCGCTGTCGCTGATGCAGACCAACCCTTATATCAGCACGTTACCGATTGCACTCGCCACCGCTGCGGAAGGGGCTTCCACCGTAATCGGCGTGGTGAGTCCAGATGCGAGAACGCTTGCCGGTACAAGTGCTTCGAGTAGCGTTGCGAGCAAAGCTGAAAAGGCAAAGGTGCCCGGTGCCCACGACAATGCCGGACTCATCGCAGCGTTGGCCGCTGCCGTTGTTGACCCAAGGATTGCGCCGGTTCAACTCGGGTTGAGCGAAAAGGGAAATGGCCGTCAGCAAAGCGACGGATCGTCTGGAACATCCGCAAAGCCTATCGAAGTAAATGCCTCCAAAGGCACACACGCAACGGCAACGGACCTTCTCCCTGGCATTCTTGATGGAAATGAGAACTCAAAAGTCATGCCAAACGGGCTGCAATTGTTCGATGCGACCCTCAGAGCACAAGGTCCGATAGAAAGTCTGGTCGGTGCGACGGCCCTCCCGTTGACATCAGGCCCTTTAAGCAATGTAGAGGCCGCCCTGCCTGTTGGCAAAGCAATGCAAAAAAGAGCGTTCGAAGCGATCGGATCCTCGAAATCCGACCCGCCACTTCTGTTGGATATTGGAAAGGGTGCTGTGAGTGGACCGAGCGCCGCCTCGTCGCAAGGCGCTCAGAAGGGTGGTCAGGCGTCGCAAAGTTCGAGGGCCGATCCGTCAAAGCCAGCGACGGTTACAGCGAGCGGGCCGGACAGCAGTGCAGTTCAGTTACCGGTGCAGACAGTTGCGATGCATGTGGCGTCTCATGAGACGGCTGCGACACCGCACATGCCAACGAGTGTCTCTGATTCGGGGCGAACGGCCAAAGCGCCGGAAGTTCCTGCAATGATCCACACGGCCGGAGATGAACCAGTAATGTCGTCGGGGATCAATGGAGCAAAGGTCATTCAGGCGATGGGCGGCTCGGAGATGCGCGTCGGGATGCACTCGACGGAGTTTGGAGATATCTCGATTCGTACGACGATCTCGCAGCAGCAGATGGTTGCGCAAATATCACTTAGCCACAATGATCTGAGCCAGGCAATCTCGGCTCATGTTGCAACGGTCCAGGCGAAGCTTGGAGAGGACTATGGCCTTCATGCGTCGATCGAGATCAATAACCAGACTCCATCGTTCTCGAGTGATGCAGGGAGTTCCTCTCAACAGGAGCAGCGATCGTTTGCCGGCTCCAGCAGGCCGAGCAGCGTTGCAATTCCAACGATGCACGACAGTGGGATTGGACTCGGGATGATGGGAAGCGTCGGTGAGCAATATGGGCTGGACATCAGAATTTAGAAAGAAATCAGATCAAGAGAGGAAGGCAAAATGAATATTCAAGGGCTCATGCCAGCGATGACAGCACCTGTACAGTCGGCAAATGCCAATGCAGTTGCGAACACGGCGAGTACGTCCGGCAGTACGCCGGGTGGCGCAACGGGCAGCTCTTCCACCAGTCTTCAGGAGACATTTCTGAACCTGCTGGTCACGGAGTTACAGAATCAAGACCCGACGGCTCCGGTCGATCCAACGGCGATGGTAGGACAGTTGGTGTCGCTGAATCAGTTGGATCAGCTCATCTCAATCAATCAGACACTCACGGGTCTTGCGCCGGCAGCTCCGACGACTCCGAGTCCCACGGCGGCTGCGATCTCAAGTGCACTGGGCGCACTGTGGACGACTGCCGGATCGACAACGGTGTCGACCGGCAGTACGGCCGAGTCATTGGCACTCAGCAAAATCCAATCGGCAGGGGTCAGTGCTGCGAATACAGCGGCGCTCATGAACCTGTATGGCAGCTTCTCGGCTCCGGCCCCCACTTCAAATTCCACACTCTCAGGAGGTAGATAGATGGCATCTTTTTCCGTTCCACTTTCCGGCTTACAGGCCAGTTCTTCAGCGCTGGACGTGATTGGCAACAACCTGGCTAACCTCAACACCGATGGCTACAAAAACCAGACGCTGAGCTTCGGCGACATTTTTTCGCAGATGCAGGGAACGTCGGGGAATGGCAACCCGATCCAGATTGGATCGGGCGTGAAGATCGAAGGTACGACCGCGAACCTCAGTAATGGAGCGGTCGCTTCAACCGGTACGCCGGCAAATATGGCGCTGCAAGGCAACGGATTTTTCGTGGTTGGCCATAACGGAGTGACAAGCTACACCCGTAATGGTGACTTCTCAGTGAATTCATCGGGTCAAATCACCACCGCCAATGGCGACCAGGTGATGGGCTTTCCTGCGGTGAACGGTGCTGTTTCGACCACCGGCGTACTTGCTCCGATCTCGGTGAATTCGAACGGAACGGTGCCTGCGGCAGCTACTACGAGCTTCCAGGTAGATGCGAATCTCGACTCCGCCTCACCGGGTGGCACCACGTTCAGCACCCCCCTTGCGGTCTACGATACGCTGGGTACGGCGCAGTCTCTGAGCATTCAGTACACCAAGACGGGGACAAATAGTTGGAGCTATAGCGTCTCCCTGCCAGGCGCAGCAACCGGCTCTGCGGCCGCCACAACCACGGTCGCTACGGGCACGCTGACCTTTGACTCGTCGGGTCAGTTGACCTCGCCAAGCGGAACGGTGGCGGGAATCAATATTACGGGTCTGGCAGATGGCGCGGCCAATATGAGCCTCAGCTGGAATTTGAATGGTTCCTCCGGAAGCCCCACCATCACGCAGCAAAACTCCGCGAGCGCTACGACGACGACGAATCAGAATGGATTTGCGGTTGGAACGCTGACGAGCTATTCGGTGCTGTCCGACGGAACGGTGCAGGGAGAATACAGTAACGGTCAAACGTTAGCGTTGGGACAGGTGGCAGTGGCAAATTTTGCGAATCCACAGGGATTGGCTCCGACGGCTGGCGGTAATGAACAAGCTACAAGCGCTTCGGGCGCAGCAGGCATCGGACAGGCAGGTGCAGGCGGAAATGGAACGATCACTGGCGGAGCGGTCGAGCAATCGAACGTGAGCCTCTCCACGGAGTTTGCAAATATGATTGTCGCGCAACAGAGCTATGACGCCAACGCAAAGGTCTTGACAACACTTCACCAGGTCGATCAGTCGACGATGCAGATGATTTCATAGGCTTGGCTCGAAGAAGAGATATTAGTAAATGATGAGAGACTCCCGCCCGGCCACGACACTGGCCTGGCGGGACGGTCTCCTCCGCGATTGCCTCTCATGGTCATCTCATAAGACGCGAGAGACCCGCAGCCCTACATCGTTGTACCAAACAGGCGCGAACCCGCAGGTTGACGCCTGTTTCCGGCCCGCTAATGCGGGTCCGGCCCCACCACTCCATTTCGGCCCTTCGATTGCTTTAGCCATTGTGCCGTTCCTTCATCCATCACCCCTCTGCGTAAACGCACGCCGGAAGCTTGGCGAGTACGGGACGAGATGAAGTGAATCTGGAGCGCGTGAGGGCACGATGAGTAGTTCAGTCCAAAATCCCGATCTTAGGCTTACCGAGCTTATCCCGATAACCACGGTTGTGAGCGATAAAGAGTTGCTCGACAGGATGCCATGGTTGCCTTGCACCCTTAGCGTCGACGTGCCTATCGTACGATTCACCATCGGCGACCTCCTCTCCCTCGCCCTGGGCTCCATCGTGGAAACTGCCTGCCACCAGACCAGCGACGTTCCCCTGCGCATCAATCAACTGCTGGTTGGATGGAGCGAGTTTGAAGTAATTGGCGATCGTCTTGCCGTACGGATCACGGATCAGGCATGACAGCGAAGAATCGTAGTCCCCGCCCTCATTCAAACGGCGCACGAGCACGGATATCCTCCTGTGCGGCGGAGTCAATGCTGCCCGACACGTCATTTCATTCTGCGCTCGCCGGCTGTTCGCTGACTCAGATGGGACGATGGTCCCCCCTGCGGTACATCCTGTCTCTCTTCCGCGTAAGTGAGGGTCAGCCAAAACGAACCAACACGAGCCCATTGGCACGCACATGGGAATGGATACACGCGAAATACGTCTTGTCGGCCACGAAGCGATTGCGGGTCTCCGATACAGTCACGCTCGGAGAGAAGAGGTTTGTGGCCATCGTCACCGTCGAGGGTCGTGAGTTCTTGATAGGAGGAGGCACTTCGGGGATTTCGTTGCTGGCGCATCTGGGGTCAAGGACAGAAGCGGAAGACAAGCGACTGCGGGCGTCTGGCGTAGAGGAAGGGGCCGAATGAAATTCATCCTCGCGATCCAACGAGTCGCCATCCTCATTTCGATGCTGCTGGTCATAACAGCATCTGCGCTTGCGGCGGGACGTCCAGCAAACGGGGAAGTTCAGGCATCCCAGGAGGATGTCCAGCAGATGCAGGGTTTTCCTTCGTTTCCGCCACCTCCGATGGTGGAGGTGACGCCGATGGGCGACGCGCCAAGCATGCCAATGAGAGTCGGTAAGGGCGGAGTGCCGTCTTCCTCCTCTCCGGCAGACCTTGATGGAGCACTGCAGGCCTCCGGGGCGCTTGGGAGGTCGGTGCCGTGGAACATCATCGTCATGCTCACGGCCTTGACGCTTGTGCCTTCCATCCTCATCTGCATGACGCCCTTTGCACGGTTATTGATTGTGTTTCATTTTTTGCGTCAGGCACTGGGACTTCAATCCACGCCATCGAACCAGACGCTTATCGGGCTCTCGTTGATCATGACCTTCTTTCTGATGCAACCCGTAGCGACTCAGATCTATCAAGACGCAGTGGTGCCCATGCAGGCAGGTCAGATCACTGGGATCGAGGCACTTACGCGTGCCGAACTTCCGATGCACAAGTTCATGGGGCACTATGTTCGCGAAAAAGATGTGGCTCTCTTCGTTGAGCTGGCAAAGGAACCTCGTCCGGCCTCTGTGGACGATGTATCGATGCGAGTATTGCTGCCTGCCTACATCTTGTCTGAACTCAAGGCCGGCTTTCAGATTGGCACTGTGTTGTTTCTCCCATTCCTGGTCGTCGATATGGTGGTGGCCTCGATTACTACATCCGTCGGGATGCTGCAGTTGCCGCCCGGCGTGATCTCGACACCGCTCAAACTGCTGCTGTTTCTGATGGTAGATGGGTGGCACCTATTGATTAGTTCATTGATGAGGAGCTTCAGCTAAAGCCATGGACGTCGATCAAGCAGTTTTGCTCGGACGAATGATGCTGCAGGAGGTGCTCATCCTCGCGGGCCCGGTGCTGATCATTGCCATCGTGGTGAGCCTATTGGTGAATGTTCTTCAGGTGCTCACTTCGTTGCAGGATAGTACCGTGTCGACGGTATCGCGATTGCTCGTTACCGGAGGAGCCCTTTTCTTCATGATGCCGTGGATGTGGCGTAGTCTTGCACACTACACGCTTAGCCTGTTCTCCGACTTCAACCGGTATCTGCAATGAATCAGACCCCGCTACTCGGAATGATCAGCGGCCTGTTGGCGATTGCTGTGCGCCTCTCGGGGCTGATGCTCTTCGCTCCATTTTTTGGCAGCATCGTGATTCCTTCCCGTGTCAAAGCGGGCTTGGTCATCGCGCTTACGTTGCTGTTGTTTCCCGCTCTCGGGCAAGGCATTGGTCCATACGCCATGATGGATTGGCCCATCCTGGTCTTTAGAGAGTTTCTGATTGGCGCAGGGATGGGCATCGCAACCAATCTTGTCTTCGATGCCGCACAAATGGCAGGAGAGATCATCGGGATTCAAATGGGTTTCTCTCTCGTGAATCTATTGGATCCGCAGACACAGGTAGACACGACGGTTGTCGCCGTTTTTTACCAGTCGATTGTGATGTTGCTCTTCCTTCATATGAATGTGCACTTCTGGCTTCTCAAGGCAATTGGGGACAGTTTTCTCTACCTTCCTCCATCCACCATGCACCTGAGTAGCTTCTTCACTCTCGCAGTTCTCAAAACCGGGGGTATGGTGTTCGGGCTGGGAGTGCGGATCGCCGCCCCTGTCCTGGCGGCTACTCTCGTCACGGATATTCTGCTTGGGTTTCTCGGTAAAGCCTCAGCCCAACTGCCTCTCATGCTCCTTGGACCGGCGGTCAAAAGCCTGCTGGGCATCGTGATCCTGATCGCCACGCTCAAGTATTGGCCCGACCTTTATCACAAGCTATTTCAGGAAACGCTCGATAACGGCATACATATTCTGCACCTCGCGCGATGAGACATCATGGCTGAATCAAATAAGACCGAACAGGCTACCCCTCATCACCGGCTCAAGGCGCGGGAGCAGGGGCAGGTTACGCGCTCGCGTGAGCTAAGCGGAGCCCTCGCTATGTTCGTAGTCGCAGGCATCATGGTGCTCACGGTGCGACAGGGCGCCGACCAGTGGACCGATTTCTTTCGAAACACGCTTGCCTCAGCCAGTACGGATTCTATCGACGCGAATGGCCCGCTTCTGTTCTGGACTAGCGTAGAAGCGCTGCGCTGGGTCTTCCCGTTTCAGTTTGCCGCACTTGTGGTGGCGCTCATAGCCGGCTTAGCTCAGGGTGGCTTCGTCTTTGCGCCAGAGGCACTCGCGTTCAAATTCGATCGTCTTAGTCCGGGGAAACGTCTCGGTCAGATCTTTTCGCTCACGTCGGTCAGCAGCGTTCTCAAATCACTCCTACCGTTCGCCGCCATTGCGTGGGTTGGCTATGCCTGTATTCGGAGCCACTGGGTGGAGATTCTCGGAGGCTCCTATGTAGATTCTCGAGCATTCGCCAGCATCTTGGCTGGCATGCTTCTGGAGGTGTGTTGGAAGGCTGGATTGATTCTCCTGGTTTGGTCGGCGGTTGATTATCTTCTGCTCTGGCTGAAGAGTGAAAGCGACATGAAAATGAGTCGCCAGGAAATTCGCGAGGAGATGAAAGATTCGGAGGGCAATCCCGCTAACAAGGCCAGGATACGCAAGCTGCAGAGGCAGTCGCGCCGGAGGCAGATGATCAAGGCGGCGGAGACTGCGACCGTGGTTATCACCAATCCGACACACTACGCGGTTGCTTTGAAGTTTGAACTCAATATGGCGGCGCCTCTGGTTGTGGCAAAAGGGCTCGACCTGTTGGCGCTGAAGATCAGGGAGATTGCAGGGGACCGCGGGATTCCCATCATGGAGAACAGGCCTCTTGCGCAGGCGCTCTATAAGGGCGTCGAAGTTGGCGACGCGATCCCGTCCGATTTGTACCACGCCGTTGCAGAGATTCTAGTTCTGGTCTACAGAGCTCAGGATGAAGTGAAACGCCGTGACGCTCAACGCAGAGCGTCCGCCAACCGACCGGAAGAAGCGAGACCGCAGTGATCAAAAAATCCGGACTCTTAGCCATGCTCCGCGCGTCTTCCGAATGGTTCATACCAACAGGGGCCGTAGCGCTGGTGTTCGTCATGCTTGTGCCGTTACCGAGCTTCGTCCTCGACCTGTTACTTACCTTCAGCATTACCGTCTCAGTGCTTGTGCTGCTCACGGCAATTCAGATTCTTCGCCCGGTGCAATTCTCTGTATTTCCAAGCATGATCCTCTTATTGACGTTGATGAGATTGTCGCTGGATCTGGCGTGCACGCGACGCATCCTGCTGCATGGAAATGAGGGATCCGGTGCTGCGGGACAGGTGATTGAAGCCTTTGGACAATTTGTGGTGGGGGGAAACTACATCGTCGGCTTCGTGATCTTCCTTGCACTGATTGCTATTCAATATCTTGTGGTCAGTCATGGTGCCGTTCGCACTGCAGAGGTGACGGCGCGATTCACGCTTGACGCTATGCCGGGAAAGCAGATGGCGATCGACTCCGACCTTAATACGGGCCTCATCAACGCGGAGCAAGCAAAGTACCGCCGTGAGCAGGTGGCACGATAAGCAGAATTCTGCGGCTCCATGGACGGTGCCGCGCGGTTCAGTCAACGAGATTCGTTGGCTACAATCCTTGTTCTTGTGATCAACATCGTCGCAGGGTTTCTGATTGGCGTGTTTCAGCTCGGAATTCCATTCCAGCAAGCTCTCAAGACCTACACGATCCTCACTGTTGGCAATGGCCTGGTTTCCATCATCCCATCGTTGCTGGTATCAGTAGCTGGCGGCATTGTTGTGACTCGCACCGGCTCGGATCTGTCGCTGGGCGCAGATATCGGGAAGCAGATGTTCAAGACGTCTCGCCCTTTGTGGATTGTGAGTGGAGTTCTGCTGGCTCTAGCGATGATTCCTGGGATGCCAAAGATCTCGTTTCTGGCGCTGGGTGGGGTCACGATGTTTGCGGCCTGGAAGATGAAGCCCTCTAGCGAGGCCGAGCTTGTCCCAGGGACGAGCGCAGTCATGGCAAAAGGCGGAGCTGCAGGGGCACCAGCAGCGAACCCAATGGACGCTGTTCTTAAGTTGGACGATCTGATGCTGGAGGTTGGAATAGGTCTTGTTCCGCTCGTCGATGCGAAACAGGGTGGTCAACTGCTTACAAGAGTGAAAGCGCTCCGGAAGAATCTTGCGCAGCAATTGGGATTTCTTGTTCCGTCCATTCATATCACCGACAACTTATCGCTCAAGGAGAGGGAATACGTGATCTATCTCCGCGGCGTGGAGATTGCTCGCTGGGAGATGAAGCGTGATCGATTGCTAGCGGTTAATTCGAATCCAACTCCTGGTGATGTTGAGGGCCAGGAGACGCGTGAGCCTGCTTTCGATTCACCGGCCAAGTGGATCACTCCTGATCTTCAAGCGAAGGCCATCTCGGCCGGCTATGCGGTGGTAGACCACACGTCTGTGCTCGCCGCACATCTTGCCGAGCTGATCAAGCAGAACGCGCATGATCTGCTATCGCGCTACGAAACCAAACGCCTCGTCGATCGTTTGGCAGACTCTCATCCCAAGCTGGTTGAAGAATTGACGCCCAAGCTGATGAGCCTGGGAGAAGTGCAGAAGGTGCTGCAGCAATTGCTGAGAGAGCAGGTCTCGATTCGGGACTTGGGGACGATTCTCGAGGCACTTGTCGAAGCCGCGGCGATCAACAAGAATCCCATCAACCTGGTGGAGGCCGCCAGACACTCTCTCGGCCGCGCCTTGATTCATCCCCTGCTCGATGACCACGGACAGCTAAAGGTGGTCACGCTCGACCGATCGATTGAAGAGGAGTGTGCTCGTACGAGCACTCAGCAAATACCTCTGGCTAACGGGGCGATGCAGATATCGGTAGCAAGCCGAGTGTTGGCTGGACTCCGTGCCATGCTGGGTGACCAGGTCACGATGGCGCCTCCTGTGCTCCTTTGTTCTTCTCCTGGGAGGTTTTATCTGAAGCGTCTCCTGGAGCCGTACATTCCGAAGATTGTCGTGATATCGCCTTCGGAAATTCCGCCGATGACTCAAGTGCAGTCACTGGGTTCAGTCCGATGAAGCACTTAAAGAAACTCGTGACGTATATGAGCAAGCAGGTGAACAAATGATGCCAGCAGAAGTAGCGTACAAGACCAGTTCGACGGATCTAGAGGATCGCAACGCACTTGTAATGCAGGAACTCTCACAGGTGTACTACATTGCCTCACGGCTTCGTGAGCGGCTTCCGCCTCACGTCGAGTTGGAGGATCTTGTCAATGCGGGAGTGATTGGCCTGCTCGAAGCGAGCCGTAGCTTCGATTGCACGAAGAATCCCAGCTTCAAGGGATTCGCGAAGTTCAGAATTCGTGGTGCGATTCTGGATAGTCTCCGTGAATCCGATTGGGGTTCGCGTTCTATCCGCAGACGGGGTCGCGAGATATCGGATGCGCCAGCGCGACTTGAAGCTAAGCTGGGCCGAAAACAGTCGGAGCCCGAGCTTGCCGAGGAGATGCAGTTGGACATCGATCATTTTCGAAAGATCGTTGCACATATTGACGGACTTCATCTGGTCGGTCAACAGATGGCAGTGTCGAGTGATCGCACCGAGATGATGGATCTGATTGAATCGGCGCCAAACCTCGACGATCCCGATCCATTCGATCTTTGCCTCGAGGGAGAGGTTAAAGCTCATCTCGCAGACGCGATAGCCCAGCTTAGCGAAAGGGAACAACTGATTCTCTCTCTGTATTATCGCGAAGAGCTCACGATGAAGGAGATTTCAAAAGTCGTGGGCGTGGCACTCTCGCGCGTGTCGCAGATACGGCAGGCGCTCATGAAGAACCTCAGAGTGTCGCTGGCACACCTACAGGAACGCCCGCACGCTTCGAGAGAGGTTTTAGGAGCCACCCATGAACATGCCTAGTCAAGAGGGAGCAAACGAGAAAGTCAATGCTTCAGAGCCTGTGGTTGCCAAGAGACCAGACGTGAAGCCTCGATCCATTCATACCTGTAATTTTCGTTCGGCGGGGCGATTGTCCAATGAAAACGCTCGCTCTCTGACGGCGATTCACGAGACGTTCGCTCGGCAACTCGCTAGCGCCCTGGATGTGTACCTGGGGACAGGTCTTGACGTGAAACTCCAAACACTCGATCAATTGCCACTTGCGGATCACATTGCCAGCATTCCTGCGCTGAGCTTTGTCGTGCCATTTTCCCTGAGTACGATGCCGGGTGCCGTCATCGTCGAGTGCGACCTGGACCTAGTGTTTCCTATTGTTGAGCTTCTTCTGGGGGGACGGGGAACGTCCGTAAGTGCTCCGCGTGAACTTTCAGAGATCGAAGAAGAAATCATGCAGGACGTAACATCGCTGATTGCACGACAGGCGGAGCACGCATGGCGCATCCCCAACCTGGCGCTGCTGCCAGGCCGTCGCATCAAGTCCTCGCTCCTCCATCAGTATTGCCCCCCTAACGAGAAAGTCACATCTGTTAAGTTTCAGATAGACATTGCGGGTGCACATGGGTCCTTCCAACTGGTCTTTCCAACCTCGTTTCTCAATGTTTTGCTCAAGCAGATTAAGTCTGAAGAGCCACAGAGGAAGGGGGGATTTCGCTACTTCCCGATACCCAGCATCAGCGAGCGCGTCCTTGATTGCGACGTGATCGTGGCGGCGGGGCTTCCCCGGATGAAGGTTTCGGTGCGGGATCTGATTGCACTTCAGCCGGGCTGCCTACTGAAGTTGCGAGCGCCTGTCCGAACTCCCGGGATGTTGACCGTTGAGGGGCTGGACATATTTGAAGCTGTGCCGGTAAGGAACGGTTCGAAGAAGGCGGCGCAAGTCGGTCGTAGAACTCGTCTTACAAATTGGGGGATGGAATACACATGATGGATCATCAGGTGAAGAATCAGGGCGCGCAGGTATTTGCAAAGGCATTTGCTGAGTCTCTTGCCGAAGCTCTAACTCAGAAAGTGGGGCATCCATGGCAACTGAAGGTCTTGGACAATCCGGATCTTACTAAGCGCCAGGAAAAGGCGATCCATTTTCGCTTGACTGTCGATGGCGCGTTGCGCGGCGAGTGTTTCGTCGAGTTGTATGAGCCTGCGGTTGCTGAACTCGGTTCGGCGATATTAGGACAGGA
>VFSW01008700.1_pt1 | contig 14550 bp, 13 predicted proteins | sample 5358111 | NCBI WGS metagenome assembly VFSW01 (sample SAMN11554181, study PRJNA540505) | mine drainage metagenome | isolation source: sediment from site ElyBrook_90M | place: USA: Ely Copper Mine, Vershire, VT | collected 2017 | reverse complement strand
TGTCCATCGGATTGCGCCAATGGGCGCACGAGTTCTGATCAATGAGACGTGGTATGAGTCGCGACCATCGCCAACCTGCTGAAGAACGCGCTCAAAATGTCGCTGCCAATCGTCATCCGTGGCGACAGCAGCCACATGTTCGAGAGCTCGGGCGTGGGCCTCGTTCTGTTTCTGCACATCAGATTCGAGATTCGCCAGAAGCAGATCGGCGGCTATGTCGCGCTACTCATCGACTTTCCATCGTTGGATGAACTGCGGTCGCTAATCGCCGACTTCGTGAAATCAATTACATAGCTGGGAAACACCCCTTTAAGCGAACGGCCGCTTCACGCCAGCAACGGGCAGCGACCAGCCTCTGGCGATGACTCAAGCTTTTGCAAACGCTGAATGCATCATCGACGCAGTCGCGCCGTGTTGGCAATGGCCTCGGCCAACATTGCATTCAACTGCGACTTGGTGAATTCCTTCGGCCTCACGGCTGGCTTGCGCGCAGACACAACCTTATGAACAGGGCGGGCACAGGCCGCCAGAAGCGCGGGCTTTCGCTTCGGCTCCGACACGATCCTGGGCTTTGCGGTCGGCGGCCTGTGCCGGCGCTTCAAGCCCATGCGCAGCAACTTGGCGCACACGGCGTCGCGGCTGTGCCCGAGGCGGCCGGCGATCTGCCCGGCACTGTGGCCACTGGCCCAAAGCTTTTTCAAGAGTGCAACGCTGGAAGCATCCCACATGACGTATTGTCTTACACCCAAAGTGCCGGTGCTGACAATATCACCACGCGAGCGGCGCCGAGACTCGAGCGCCCTACCCGAACACGATTCCAAATCCAAACTGATGAGCTCGCAACTCACGCCCTCAGTCGCGAGATGCGGCTTGCGCATGACCGGCCGCTTTGCGCCAGAAGCGGGCATTCCCTGCGTTTCCCCGGAATAGCCACGCCCATCCCGGCGGTTAGACCGGACGGTGAGTGAATTACAACAAAAGTGATTACGGGAACACGCAACACCCAATTCTTGGGATTGTTTGAAGTATCTAATCCGACGTTGGCGGCATAGTGCAAGCTCGTCGGCCCCTCCTTACCAAACAGTCTCCAAATAACGGAAAAGAAGGGTCTCAGTGCTGGACCGCCTCCGCTATCCCATAAGCCTCGATCTGGACCCGGACCTGAGCCATATTGTGCCCGAGAACGACGATGTCGTGTTTCTTGCCGTCCACATCCCGCACATGGTCATGCAGCAGCGCCTCAGCCTTGAAGCCCAGGCTCTCGAACAACGCTATCGCCGCCTGCTGGTCGACGGTCATCTGCACTGATAGCTTTTCCAGCCCCGCGCCAAGCGCGAGAGCAAACGTCGCCTGCGACAGTGCCCTTCCAACGCCCTGCCCGCGCACGTCCAATGACACTACCATACGGAGCTCACCGACATGAGGCGACCAGGAATGAGGATCCTGCACCAGCGTGCCGCAGCCGACCACAACGCCTTGCTTTAGTGCAAGCAGGCTCGCGATGTCGCCGCGCTCGATCTCATTGATCCACGCCGACAACACCTTGGGCTCGCTGATATTGCGGGGCAGAAATAAGAGGTCGTGCGTCGGCAGCTTCCGCGCGAAGTCGAGCACGGCGGCTTCGTCCGCCCGCGACATCAGGCGGAATTCAATCTCGCCGGCATCAGTTTTGACATACCGCGGATAGGCAATCGCTTCTGTCATATTGATCTTTCCCCTAACCAAGAGTCCAGTTTCGGCCATAGCCGTTTGATCGCATTGGGGCCCGCGACGACGCTGACGTGGCCGCCTTTCAGCATCACCTCTTCCTTGTCGCCGGAGCCGACCCTCGGGATCAGATGCCTGGCCGATCCATAGGGAACGATGTGATCATGCTCCGCGACCGCATGGAGGACCGGCACCTTGATCTTAGATAGATCGACGGCGTGACCGCCGACCGACATCGTGCCCTCGTAGAGCTTGTTGTCCCACATCAGGTCCTTGGTGATGCAGCGGAAATATTCGCCGGCCAGGGGCAGAATATCGTTCGCCCAGCGGTCGAACATCCGATAAGATTTGACATATTCGTCGTTCCAGATGTTTTCCCACAACTGCAACTGGCTCGTGACCCGCGAGGCCGGCCGCAGCATATCGAACGACGAAAGTATAATCTCCGGTGGAAGATTGCCTATACTGTCGACCAACCGGTCGACGTCGAAGTAGCGCCGATCGGCGAAATTATGAAACAACTTCATCTCGCGGAAATCGATCGGGGTTGTGAAGCAAACCAGGTTCTTCATTGGTCCGTCGGCGAAGATCGAGCCGTACAGCAACGATAGTACGCCACCGAAGCAATAGGCGATCACGCTTATGTCGGTTTCGCCGGAATCCTGCTGCACGCGGCGGATGCAATCGGGAATGAAGTCGAGGACATAGTCCTCCATCCGCAAGTGCTTTTCCTCCGGTTTGGGTGGTGTCCAGTCCAGCATGTAGACATCGTAGCCGCGCGTCAGCAGGAACTCGATAAAACTCTGGCCGGGCACCAGGTCTAGGATGTAACCGCGGTTGGTAGTTGCCATCACGATCAGGACCGGGGTCCGATAGACTTCACCCGCCATCGGCCGATAGTGATAGAGGTTCATGGTGCCGCGGACGGCCAGGGTGTCCTTCGGCGTGGAGCCTAGTGAGGGGCCGGCCGAGGAGATATATTCGACGCCCTTGATGCTTCGCTGGATCGCGCGCTGGACCTCGGACTGGATCCGCTCGGGAACCGAATCCAGGTCAAATCCTCCGGATGCGCTCATCTCTGCTCTTCCTCTGCAAGGGCACCGACGTGCAGCGCGACGTCTGGCTCACTCAAATTCGAAACATCGATCAACTCAATGCCTATATTTCGGAGAAGACGCGGCAATTCCATCATTGTATGAAGCACGGACCAACCTGGGGAAATGAAGTGGATCCGAATGTCGCTCGAGCTGGTTGACCGGTCCGGCGCCTCAAGGACAACGATGTCGGATATCCTTTCCTTGTGCGCGCCAGCAGCGCGCAGCACTAGCGGCATACCGGTCGAATGGGTAATCATAACGGCCTTCCTTCCGACACGCTCCGTGATGTCGCTAATCAACTGTGAGAGCGTCCGTTCGACTGAAGAATCCTGGAAATTGAGAAGCACGCCTGCCGTCGTTGGTCGATAGCCGAGAGCCTTGAGCCAAATTGTAAACGGCAATAGCGCAAGGTCGCTGCCGAGGAATTGCGGCACCAAAATGATCGGCTTGCCATCACCAAAGCGGGACACGCTTCCAACTGCCATCGCGTGACGAGCAAAATTCAACGTATCGAACCCGGCGCCCATCACGGCAAGCGGCCATCTGGCAAACAGCTCCAGCGATGACGCAAAGACGTCGAGCGGACCCGGTAATTGGCCTTGGCGATCACCCCGGTACGGAGCGAAGATTCGCTCCTCATGGACGGCCGCAATAAATTCACTGATAGACGAAGCGCACTCGTCGCTGGCCTCCCACATGACGCGGTGGCCACGGCCGGGGATGATCGTCAGATTTGCGCCCGGAATGAGCTTCGCCATCATCCTTGAGTTCTGCGGCGAGATCAATTCATCCAAATCTCCAGTCAGCACCAGCGTGGGGCAGCGAATGTTGGAGAGCGCTTTTGAGCCGTCAAATTCGGCAAACGCCTGGAATTGCAGGTCGGCTGCATGCAAAGGGGTCGGCAGGGCAATTTCGCGCTGCATCTGCGCCTCGGCGATCTCGGGATGCTGTTCGAGGTAGCCGCGCGAATAGGTGACGTTCCAGATCCGTCGAGCAGTATCTTCCGGTGAAAGACCATCGAGATCGCGCATCACACTCACAATCGAGGGTTTCGCATAGATTGCTCGCGGCCCCCCGCACATGGTCGCGCACAGTATCAGGCTCGAAACGCGCTCGGGAAATTGGCGGACGAACTCCTGGGCAATGGCGCCACCCATCGAATAACCCAGCAGGTGAATGCGAGTAATCTCGAGCGCGTCGAGCAGTCCGCGGAGGTCTCGCGCCATATTCGCAATCGCATAGCCCTCGACCGGTTTGTCGCTCAGCCCAGTGCCCCGATTGTCCAGCGTGATAACGGTGAACCGCCGTGCCAGTGCCTCGATGAATGCTTCAGGCCAAGCGATGGAGTTCAGCCGATAACCCATGACCAGCACGAGCGGCGGCCCCTCACCCATCACGCGATAAGCAATACTGATACCGTTTACCCTGGCAAAACGTGTTGCGATGTCCGTTTCCTGTTCCATCACAATCCCGAAATGAGATGTCCACCATCCACTGTGACAACGCTGCCGGTCATGAACGACCCAGCCTCAGAAATGAGCAGCAGCAGCGGACCGTCGAGCTCGGTAAGCTGTCCGAGCCTGCGTTGCGGCACACGCTTGATCAGCGCCTTTCCAGCTTCGCTTTCGAAGAACTCGTCATTTAGTTCAGTGGCAAAGTAACCAGGCGCAAGGGCATTGACGCGAATGCCGTAGCGCGCCCATTCGAGCGCAAGCGCTTTTGTCATCTGGACCACGCCCGCCTTCGAAATGGCGTAGGGGGCGACCCCGCCGGCCACGCGCAATCCCAAAATGGACGCAATGTTGACGATCGATCCCTTTAAGTTATTCGCGATCATCCGCCTGGCTGCGGACTGCGCAATCAGCCAGACGCCCTTCAGGTTGGTGTCCATCACGCTGTCCCAGGCGCGCTCGTCCTGATCCAGCGCCGGTTTGGTCGCGGTGACGCCGGCATTGTTGACGATTGCATGGATCGGACCGAATGTGGTCTCGGCCTCCATCAGCGCCCCGTCGATCTTATCCGCAATCGTGACATCAAGCACGATGCTCTGCGCTTTGCCGCCTGATCCATTGATTTCGGCAACGCCTGCGGCCAGGGGTTGGGCGCGGCGCGCCGCCAGCGTCACACTGGCGCCTCTGCTCGCGAGTAAACGCGCGAAGTGCTGCCCGAATCCGCTGGATCCACCTGTTATCAGAATATGCTTATCATTGATCTCAAACACGCCAAAACCTCAAAGGAAGGGGTGGGCCGAAGGGATCAGGACGCACGCCACTTACGCTCGGCGTCATCCCAGGCCGCTAGAGGTTGGAGATCCGGCACCCATGCGAGTCCGGTCTTGCCATCCGAGGAGATGGCTTCCGGCGTGACCACCATGTCGAGCAGCGCGGGACGATTAGCCAGCGCCCTTTCGATCGCTGGCTTGAGCTGCTCCTCGGTCTCGACCCGCTCGGCGTGCATGCCAAATGACCTTGCCATGCCAGCATAGTCGGCGAACTGCAATTTTGTGCCAACGACTTTGCCGTGTGTGACGGTCTGGTCGTGCACCTCGATCTGCCACGCACCGTTATTTGCGACGACGATAAGAACCGGAGCTTTGTGTCGAACCGCAGTGTCGACTTCGATCGCATTGAAGCCGAATGCGCCATCGCCGGTTGCTACTAGTACTGGCTTTTCGGGGAACGCGAGACTAGCGGCGATGCCGTATGGCACACCAATGCCGATGCAGCCAAATGGACCTGGGTCCAGCATCCGCGGCGCATTCAACCCGACGCGTGCGAAGGAGAGAAAATCACCTCCATCGGTGATGACGACAGAATCATTGCCGATGGCTTCCTGGAGCGCCGACAGCACCTTGTTGGGGTGAAGCTTGCCATCGGAACCCTTGGGCGCGGAAGCCATGGTCTTCTGAAGCTTGTTGGCACGTTCTTCATGCCCGCCGCGCAGCTTCGCGGCCCACTGCCGGTCCACTTCAGAAACCCGATTGCCGGCAAGTTCGACGATCGCGCGTAGCGTCTCTGCCGGCGATGCCAGAATCTCAACTGCGCCGCGACGATTATCCCGTATCTCGGTGGGCGTATCGCTGATGCGGACAAATTTCGCCGACTGAAACACTGCCGGCGAACCGTAAGCGAGCTGGAAATCGAGGCGGCGTCCAATCGTCAGAATGACGTCGGCGTCCCCCATGACTGAACCGCGCATCGCGCCAACGACGGACGGATGGCTATCCGGCACGAGACCGCGACTTTCGCCGGTATCGAGGTAAACAGCACCCAGTCGGTCGAGCAGCGCAATCAGCTCGGGCCCGGCGCCACGTGCACCGCGACCAGAAATCACAAGTACCCGGCGAGCCGACCACAAGAGCTCAACGGCATTTTCGATTTGTGCCGGGTCAGGACGCGTGACGCTGCGCGGCTTGGCACAGAGATGCTCCTCCAACTGGAGCACCTTGGGTACGATTCCCCGCAGCGTGTCGGTCGGAAAGTCAATATAGGACGGGCCAGGGTCGCCGCCCTCCCCGAAGGCGCGCGAGATCGCTTCATCGAGCTCCTGCAGCACCAGGGACGGTTCGCGCACCGTGCGCGCGTAGCGCGTGATGGATCGCACCAATTGCGTATGATCCATATCCTGCAGACCGCCCCGATTTTCCTGCGGACGCGGATTACCACCTGACAGCACCAATATCGGCGCACGCGAAACATGGGCGTTGGCAATGCCGGTGATGGCGTTGGTCATGCCTGGACCGGCGGTGACCAGAGCCACTCCAAGCTCGCCGGTCAATTCCGCATGCGCCTGGGCCATGTGAACAGCCGCTCGTTCATCGCGGACGTCGATGATGCGGATTCCCTCCGCGTCGAGCCGCATCCAAATCGGCATGATATGGCCGCCGCAAAGCGCGAATACGTGCTTGATGCCGCGTTGCTTCAAAAGGCGCGCGATCAAGGCAGCAGCGCTATCAGGAGAGATTTTCATCATACGACTCCGGTTCTGTTAAACACTTCAGTTTCCGTTAGGCTTATGCGAGCCACGCTACGAGCAGTGAGACGGTGAATACTGCGAATATGTGCGAAGCGAGAATAGAGCCCGAGGTCACGCCCGCCTCCAGCCCATAGAGCTTCGCGATAGTGAATGGTCCTGATCCGATCGGAAGGGCGCTCAAGATGACGGCCGAATGCGACCAAAGCGGCGGCATCGAAAACACGTAAAAGGCGAGAATCGCGGTGATGGCAGGCTGTAGAATAAGCTTCATCGCGACGAGTATGCCGATCGAAACAGCATCGTGGCTGACTACGCTTTCCTGCGCGAGAAACAGGCCGATACAAACCAGCGCCGCCGGTGAAGCGGCGCCGCCCAGCAGCGTGGTGAAGCTCTCGAACGGCGCCGGAACCTTCAGGCCACTCAAGCCGATACAGAGGCCTGCGACGGGCGCTATCAAGAGGGGGCTGGTGAGCAACGACCAACCGACCTTGGCCCCGGTCGACCAGAAGCTGTTCCCTTTTTGCAGGTCTATTTCGACGATGACCACAGCGAACAGAAAGAGAATGCATGCTGTGAAAAGGGTCGCAATTATCGAGGCCGGCGCACTCTCCGGCCCGAATACCAAAAGGCACATCGGAATCCCCATGAAGCCGACATTGCTGTAGCCGGCATCCAGGCCCTCGATACTGGCATTGGCAACGCGTCGCCCTCGGGCGCGGCTTAACGCGAAGGCAACCGCAAAGGTAACTGAAAAACCGCCGCAGAACGCCCCAACGAAGCCGAACTGGCGCACCTGATCCGGTGTGATCTTCGACATCGCAACGAACATCAGCGATGGCAGCGCCAGGTAGACCGCAAAGCGATTCAAGTTGTCGGTCGCGGGCCTGTCGAACACACCGAAATGACCGCAAATGAATCCGGTCAGGATTAAAGCGAAAATCGGTAGAGCCGAGTTCAATACTGCCTGCATTTGATCCAGCGCCCGAAGCGAAATGGTTCAGCCAGTTTGCCATGGTCAGTCCGTGAATTTCTTCTTCAATTCACGATGCAAGACTTTGCCCGTGGCGTTACGCGGCATTTCGCTTTCGGCGATGAATGCATAAGATCGAGGACGTTTGTAGCCAGCCAGGCGATCCTTCGACCATTCAGTTAAATCGCGTTCTGTCAGTGACGCGCCTTCGTGCAGCACGATCACGGCATGGACACGCTCGCCCCATTTCTCGTCAGGAAGTCCGACAACCGCAACGTCCTTCACCAATGGATGCGCGCCCACGAGAGCCTCGACCTCGGAAGGGTAAATGTTCTCGCCGCCGGAAATGATCATGTTGCTCTTGCGGTCGGACAGATGAATGTAGCCCTCCGCGTCACGACGGGCCATGTCGCCGACCGTGCAATAGTCGCCGCGGAAGGATTCCCTGGTTTTTTCTGGGTTGCGCCAATAGCCGTCGAAAGTATGCGCATTGCAGGAGAACAACTCGCCGGATTCTCCGTCCGGTAACTCGTTGCCCGCTTCGTCCAGAATCTTTATCGGCGCTGCGCCGACGCATTCGCGGCCGACCGACCCTAGCTTGGTGAACTGTTCGTGCGGGTGAAGCATGGTCACCCAACCGGTCTCTGTCGCGCCATAAAGCTCGAACAGACCGGAGTTGGGGAACATCTCCATGACCTCACGCTTGGTCTCGGGTCGCGCTGGCGCCGACGAGATCATTAACTTGGTCACGGCGTCGAAATTGTATTTGCTACGTACCGCTGCCGACAATCCCAGCATCATGATGTAGTGCGTCGGCACAAGAGACGTGAACGTCGAGCCACCCTCCGCGAGAGTCCGCACGCAATGCTCAGGGTCAAAGCTCTTACGGGAGTAAATTACGTTCGTCCCACCGCAATAGCCGAACGCGCCAAAGAAATTTAGTGAATTTGCGTGGCACATCGGCATGACCAGCAGGGCGCCATCGTTGCGATGTAGCCCGAGCTCGATCTCGGTGACCATGGACAACAATACGCCGCTACGGTGGCTTCTTACCACACCCTTGGGATTGCCGGTCGTTCCCGAGGTGTACATCAGCGTCCAGGGGTCGGACAGCAAGACGTTCTTCTCAGGCTCGCAAGCACCACCTGCAGCGAGGAATTCTTCGTATCCGCGATACCCTGCGGGAGAGGGGCGAACGCCAAAATGGATATAGCGGTCCGGCTTGATCGGCAAATCCTTGCGGACCTCTTCGACGACGTCGACGAGTTCGTCCTGAACGATCAGGGCTGCAGCCTCAGCGTTCTCTACGATATACTGAACTTCCTTCCCTATCAGGCGAAAATTGATGGGCAACGCGACCAATCCCGCCTTTGCTGTAGCTGCAAAGATTTCGCACCACTCGACGCAGTTATAGGCAAGAACCGCGACGCGATCTCCCTTTGATAAGCCGAGGCCGATTAGGGCATTGGCGAGGCGGCACGAGCGATCGTTCCATTGTGCGAAAGTCAAGGAACGCTCGAGATCCCGGGCGCCCACGCGGTTTGGCAAAACGCGCGCATGTACCGATAGCATCTGTCCGAAATTCAGGAGGTCTTTCACTTTTCACTCCTCTGAGTTGAAGCCACGCAATCGGTTCAGTGCAAGAATCCGATTGAAATCCAGGGAACAGCGGCAATGAGGATGGTGCCGATCAGCAGAGCCAGCATGTAGCCCAGCATTGGCTTGATACCTTCGTCGGGGTGAATGCGGCTGATGGCGCAGGCCGCGTAGTAACCGACGCCGAATGGCGGAGCGAACAGGCCGATACCCATCGCCAAGATGACTACCATGGCGTAGTGCACTTCGTGCACGCCGACTTGCTTGGCGATCGGAAACAGCAGCGGACCGAACAACACGATCGCTGGAATGCCTTCGAGAACGCTGCCCAGAACAATGAATGCGACGATCGTCACTCCGAGAAACATCGGTGCGCCGCCCGGCAAGCCGGTCATGAACGCCGCCAACGACGTTGAAAAGCCCGATTGGGTGAGCGCCCATGCCATCCCGGTAGCGGCTCCGATGATGAGAAGAATGGCACCCGACAACGCGGCAGTTTCGGTAAGCATCGGATAGAGACGACGCCAGTCGAATTTTCGATAGATAAAAAGACCAGCAAGGATGGAGTATACGATTCCGATCGTCGATACTTCCGTTGCCGTTGCGACTCCGCCTACTACCGCTGCGCGGATCACGAAAGGCAATGCAATCGCGGGCAGCGCCACGAGGAAGGTCGAGCCGACCTCCCCCCAGCTGGCGCGCTTTACATGGGACAGGTCTTCGTTGCGGTACCGCCGCCAGACCACGGCACACAGCATGACGGCAAGAACCAATCCCGGGAGCAAGCCACCGGTGAACAGGGCTGCGATCGAGACTCCGGTGACCGATCCGATCGTGATGAGCACCAGGCTCGGTGGGATGGTTTCCGTTTGCGCACCCGTTGCCGATAGTAGCGCAACCAGGTCGCCGGGCTTCGCACCGCGCTTGATCATTTCCGGAAACAACACGGGTGCCACCGCTGCCATGTCCGCGGCCTTGGCGCCGGAAATCCCGGAGACCAGGTACATGGCCGCGACTAGAACATATTGAAGGCCGCCGCGGACATGGCCGAGCAGGCTTGCGAGGAAGCCCACCATGGCACGCGCCATGCCTGTCATCTCGATCAGGAGGCCGAGGAACACGAACAGGGGAACGGACAGCAGGATCAGATGGCTCATTCCCTCATCCATGCGACCAATCACGACGGTGGACGGCGTGCCAGTCGTCAGCGTTATGTACGCAAAGGTCGCCAGTCCAAATGCAAACGCGATGGGCACTGCGGCAAACACCATTAACGCCACCAGCCCCACGAAGAAGATCAGAAGGTTGAGATTGCCGAGCGGGATAAGGACGGGGCTCAGCGCATAGAGCGCGGCGCCGACGACGGCGACGATACCCATTGCGGTTGTAGAGAACCGCCAATTGCCGAATGACAGCAATCGCAACAAGGCGACCAGCAGCATCAGGCCGAGCCCGACCGGCAATGCGGCTGCTCGCCAAAGGCTGGAAATATCCAGCGCGGGCGTCGATACCATCGCTTCGTCGGATGCAAACTCATAAGCCGGTTGCAACACGAGAATGAGAAACGCCAGGGGTGCCGCGACCGCGAGCGCATCGAACAAAGCGCGGGTGCGCGGACTGACCATGCCAATGATGGCCGTCATTCGCATATGCTCGGCGCGCTGAAAGGCAACTACCGCTCCGAGCATAGCCAACCATAAAAACAGGATACCGGCGAGTTCGTCCGACCAAATGATGGGCTTCTGAAAAAGATAGCGTGCGGAAACGCCGGTGAACAAAACGATGATTTCTGCGATCACCAGCAACGCCGCGGCGGCCGCGACGATCGAGCCGAGCCATCGTTCGGCCTTCCGCAAGGCGCCCGCCGACCCGGCTAACCGGGGCAGCTCGACGCTGGTTTCCTCGACGATGTGCATGGCGATCAACCGATGTTGCCGGCGTATTTTTGCAGTAACGTCCAGGCTTCATCGCCGAACTTGGCTTTGGCGTCCTTGTAAAATGATGTCTTTGCAAGCGCCGCCTGGAATGGCTCGGCCTGGGTTGTATTGAAAGTGAGCCCTTTTGATTCGAGGGTCTTCTGGTAATCCGCATTGGCCTTGACGATGTCGTCACGCTGCTTGATCGCGGCGGCATTGAAATGCTTTTGCATGATCTGTTGTGCATCCGGCGGGATACCCTTCCAGATCCTGCCGCTCGACAGCAGCCAGAAACCGTCCCAGGCGTGATTGGTGAGCGAGCAGAACTTCTGGACTTCGTAGAATTTTGCGGATTCGATCAGGGCCAGCGGATTTTCCTGACCGTCGGCAATTTTGGTCTGCAGCGCGGAGTAGGCCTCGTTGAGGGGAATACTTACAGGGGCGGCACCCAACGCCGAAAACATCGATACCCACAGCGGCACGACAGGCACACGGATTTTGAAATTGGCAAGATCCTCTGGAGTCTTGATCGGATGCGTGCTGCTTGTGATCTGCCGGAAGCCGTTGTCCCAGGTCGAGGTAAACGGGATCAGTCCCACCTTCTCAATATTGCGTCGGATGAAATTGCCGACCTCGCCGTCCATCGCGGCCCACACCTTGTCGTAGCTGGTGAAGGCAAAGCCGACACCCGTCAGCGACGCCGTGGGGATCAGGGTCGAAAGGACAGTGCCGGGCATGGTTGCGAGTTCGAGGGCGCCCGAGCGCAACTGGGTCATCATGTCGGTATCGCTGCCGAGTTGATTGTTCGGGAACAGGCTGATGGCAACCTGACCCTTGGTATCGGCAGTGATCGCGTCGATGGCTTCCTTGAGCCGCACGTTGACCGAATGGGTCGCGGGAAGGTCGTTACCGAATTTCAATTTGATGGGAGCGGCCTGCGCCAGGACCGCTGGACTTTTGAGGAGGCACCCGGTCGCGATCGCGCCGACCCCAACACCACATTTCAAAAGCGCACGACGGCTAACTGCTCGCATTGTATCCTCCCTGTGGAATCCACATTTACGTGGCTTGAATTCGAATACGGAATTCATATTCTGAATTCGAATGCAATGCAATGGCTTTTTTTGCGTTGCGGTGATAAAAGCCAAAAAAGAATCGTTCGGAGCCCAGATGTCGCAGGTTCAAACTCACCCCACGCTGGTGGAACAGGTTGTAAACGCTATCGTTTCCGAGATCGTCGACGGAGAGCTGCCGGCTAACACGCGGCTGATCCAGGACGAACTCGCTCGGGCCTATGGCGTCTCCAGGCAGCCGGTTCAGCAGGCCCTTTTACTTCTGCGGGACCGAGGGCTGGTTCGCGAGGCCCCTGGCCGCGGCCTGATCGTGTCGCCATTGGACGTGGGCTTTGTTCGGAACCTCTATGAAATACGGGCGATGCTTGACGGCCTGGCTGCCAGGCTCGCGGCCGAAAGCGGCGCGGAACGGGCGAAAATTGAAGGGCCAGCATTTCTCGAACTTGGGCGCGCTGCGGTAGAAAGTGGCTCACTGCACGATCAGATCGAAGCCGACATGCAATTCCATGCGTTTCTCAACGAACTATCTGGAAATCCACTGATCGGTGAGACAACCGCACCGCATTGGCCTTATCTGCGTCGTGTCATGGGCGAAGTCCTGCGAGACGACGTGCAGATGCCGCAAATCATTCTGCAGGAACACGTGGAAATCCTCGATGCGGTTATCGCAGGCGACGGCGCAAAAGCAGAAACGCTAAGCCGCAACCATATTTTGCGCGCAGCGAATATATTCGTTCAGCACCTTCAGGCTCAGCATGATGCGTCAGAAGAAAATCTTCGTCAGCGGCGACCTCGGCGCATTCAGCGATAACGGCGCATCGCGCCTCACCCGAGCATGATTCCAACCAACAGGCTCTCTACTTATTATCAGTCAGGGAATACTGTTTGCATATGAACGGCCGCTTTGCGCGCCAATACCGGCCATTCGTTGATCAAATGTTATGGAATGGCGGCGTCCCCTTTCATCTCGACTTTTGGAATTTCTCGTGGCGAGGAAAAGGTCGCGTCGTGCCATCAAAAGGCGACGCCGTCACAGTTAGTTCAATTGGCTGCCTGCAGCTTGGGCTGCCTGCTAAACCTTCTTCCCAAACTAATGGCAGGCGCCTCGATAAGTCGCCATGTCAGCCATGCGGCGGGCGTGGTGAACATGATTACTGCAACCGTGGTGACAATGATTGTCAGGGATAGGGGCATTCCCCATACTTGAAGCGTCGGCGGATTGATCGCGCGAAAGGCAAACAGCATGCCCAACGGGTGCAACAAATAGAAGCTGTAAGAGATCTGGCCATAAAACCGAACTACCTTGAAATCCAGCGGCTTAAACATCACCATGTCCTGGCGCCAGGTGACCAGCATGATTAATATCGACGCGCTTAGGCATTCGAGCGCCATAATCGGAGCGGTCTGCTTGCTCGCACCGCAGAAGACAAAAACGCCGATAGCAGCGAACGCTGTCGCGGTAGCGATCTGCGGAGAAGCAACCGGCGCTCTCCGGGCCCCTCGAAAATGGATCAGGACCCCGGCGACGAAGGCATAAAGCGCCGCAAGGTTGGTGAAACCGCCGAGCAAATGCACGTAGGATCCCCAGAAGGAGAGACCGAAAAGAACAGCAATGAAGATCCAGAGCAGCGATTCACCATGCTTGTTAAACAACCATACGCTCAGCAGGATCAGCGGAGTGGCAGCGCACTCTACCGTCATCGACCACATCACACCGTTGATATCGCTTCGGATCATCAGCATATTCAGAATGACGTCGAGCGGCTCGAACGAAGCCTGATACCCGACGTATAACCCGAACCGCCAGCTCAGCAGAGTTAACAATGAGACGACGGCGATGGCGGCTGGGAACAGCCGTAAAAGGCGGTTACGGAAGAACCTCCCCGGGTCGGGATTGCGGTCGAGGGAGCGCGCTAGGACAAAACCACTGAGGACAAAAAAAGTAACGACCGCGCCCGTGCCGTTTGAGAAGGCGGCAATTAGCTGACTGGCGAAGCCGTCCAACCAGCTATAGCCCGGTAGTGGAGATAACTGGCCGCTGACGTGGTCACCGACGACCGTAAGGGCCGCGATGCCACGTAAGGATTCAATGCGCGGGAGAAATTCTGAATGCTTCACTGAGGGCACCATTTGTCAGGATGCACCTTCTACACCATCGCCGCGAACGGGGCCACTGCGGCTGCTTCGTTAAGCGCGCGCGTTCACCAAGCCAGGAC
>VFSW01008699.1_pt1 | contig 14551 bp, 13 predicted proteins | sample 5358111 | NCBI WGS metagenome assembly VFSW01 (sample SAMN11554181, study PRJNA540505) | mine drainage metagenome | isolation source: sediment from site ElyBrook_90M | place: USA: Ely Copper Mine, Vershire, VT | collected 2017 | reverse complement strand
AGCTTCTCCGGTTTGGTTCGGATGGACAACCTCTTGAAATCTCACAGGTGCCCCACGTCTCGCTTTTGAGACGTGGGATTTCTGGACGGGCGAGTCCCTAGCGCTCCGTCGCTTTCGGAGCCAGCACTGGCAGCAGGTAGGCGCGCACTCTCCACGCGGCGAATGCCCAAAGCAAAATCAACACCAGAGCAAACGGCACACCCTGGATAGCCATGGTCAGATGAAAGACCAAAATATTGAACAGAACGGGCGCCAGCAGCACCAGCCCGAGCGGCACAAATTGTTTGGTGAGCAGCAGAATGGAAGCAATGATCTCCACCGCGCCCACAAACATCACGTAGTGCGATTGCAAAAATACTGCGGTGAATTGCCCGGCCAGACCTGGCATCGGCTGCGGATGCACAAAGTTGAAAAATGAGTTGAGACCGGCAAACAAAAACAGCAGTCCGAGCAGGATGCGGGCGATCAGTGCGGCGATCTTCATGGGGAACTGGCTCCGGGATGCGACATTCTGCAGATGCCCACTTAGGATGAAACAGAACCGGCCTGCGATGCAATGTATTTATTGAAGATTGTTGATGGCAAGAGCGCTAATTCTGCTCCGCCATGCCGAGTAGAACTTTCATGGCACGAACATAATCGAGCAGTGCGGATCGGCCCTGCGACGTGATGCGATAGATGGTCTGCGGCTTGCGAGCGACAAACTTTTTCTCCGCCGCGATGTAGCCTGATTCCTCCAGCTTCAATAACTGCGCGCCCAAGTTGCCATCTGTCGCTGCTGTCTTTTCGCGCAGCCAGGTAAACTCCGCGCTATCTACGCCGGAAAGAATCGACAACAGTGCCAGCCGCAGCTTGCCGTGGATCACCGGATTCAGTTCCGGCAGCTCAGGCATGGTGCAAGCTCACTTGGTTGCGCAGGGTGCGGTCACGGTGTTCGCAATACATCAAGTACAGGCCGAAGCCAAAGTAGGCGAGTATAAGTGCAACTCCGAAAATTGGCCAAATGTAGGTCTCCGCTGCAAAGAAGGCTGCAACCGCTGCTGTCCACCAAATAGAGGCTGCTAGAAACTGCATCTTCCAACGCAAGATAAAGGCGCTGGCGAAATTGGCCGCGCCGAGCATGGTTGCGCTAGCCGCCACAAAGTTGCGTTGGTCAAAGTGGCCGGAAGCAAAGACAGACATGCAATAAATGCCCATCGAAATTCCCAGCGCAGTCCAGATGGCAGCGATGGAGCGGCCAATAACTGTGGCGGGAGCATCTCGCTTTTGCCGCCGAATGCCAACCAGCATGACAATCCATGCGGCAATCACCATGACAGGCCACGCAAACCTCGCTCCCCATCCCGGATGCCTGCTCCATACAATCGCAGTCACCGTTGCGATGCCCCAAAGAACAAAGATCCATCCAGAATTGTAGGTGGCTTTGCGACCCTCCTGCACCATGTCTTCCATCAGTTCGAGTCGAGAGATCAGCTCATTCGGCGACGGCTGCTGAGCGGGGTTCGCGGTAAATTCGTTCATAAAATGTTTCTCCAGTGAAGAAGTATTTTCGGCAATCTGGTTACTCAATCCACAACAGCGCCCCCGCAACAAACAACAGCAGGGCCAGCAAGCGAATTTGAGAATTGGTCCAATGGTGTGTCATGCGTTTTCCCCGAAAATCTGCCTACGCAGAGAACTCTATAAAATAGAGTAATCGAAGTCAAGAAGTATTTTTATCTCGACATTCCCGGCAAGTGGGCTGGCTTTGTCTTCTGGTTATGGCTTGGCGATGGGTCGAGGGCAACCGGCACGCAAACGCTTCACGGCGGCCACAGTATTCGGCTCCAGCTTCGGGTGCTCGTGATCCAAGCCGTACTTCGGCAGCGCCATGTACTGCTCGATAAAGGCGTATCCCGGCTGCGTCAACAATGCGGCAAGGGAGGCATCTCCTTTATCCGTGGCGAGTGCCCTGGCCATCAAATAGCCCAAGTTGTACTCCGTTGCGGGAGTGTAGAAGCCCATCGCGTAAACCTCGTCATAGGGCACGGGATCGGGCGCGTTCAACCCGGTCACTGAAAGCTCCAGCAGCGTCACACTGCGCCAGATATGTGCGATTCCGTCTTGCAACTGCTCCTGCTCGGATGGGCCATTGTGGGCGGCAGACGGCTTCGAGCCGTTCGCGAGAAACGGATCGCCTACATATTCAGCGGTGCCTTCCTGATACAGGTCCCCAAATAACTCGTAGTTCGTGGAACATTGCTGCGCCAGAGCGTGATCGGGGCCGTGATCCGCACTCTTCTGAAACCACCAGTCCGTGGGCAGATGGGAATACGCACCCTGTACTGCGTGGTAGAGTTCATGCGCCATGACGAGCTTAGCCTCATCGAACTCCGTAACGTAGGCCAAATTTAGATAAAACTTCGGCTCTCCGAACGAGAAACCGCCGGAAGCAACACCTGCCACCAGATACCCCGTGATGGGTACCTTGGAGTTTTCGGGGGAGAATTGGTTGACTCTCGCAACCACCCATTGTTGAAACGTCGCCGGATTTTGTTCGATCTGATCAATGAGCGCATGGATACGTGCCGCTTGCGGCTTGAGCGTTTCAAACAGAAAACTAAATGCCGGGTCAGGCGTCTTGCCCTGCGCTACTGCCAGCAGAGCGTCTGCACAACTTTGCGTCGTGGCCTTTCTGCCATACGAAATTTCTTTGCGAATCAGGCCCTGGTTGCCGGGCAATTCGCAGACCTGCTGCGCTTGCTGCATCGTTAGCTTTGGATTTTCAATGGAGTTCAACACCCCGCGCGCAGAGGCGGAGTCGATCGTGACCTGTGCTGCACAGAAGGAAGTGCCACATGCAAGAAACAGGGCCAAGCAATAACGCAACATGAATCTGTCTCCAGATTGAAGGATAGCTTTCGGTGCGAACCCAGAACCGTTGGGTAGGACGGCACACCAGAATACGCTAATGGTAGGAAGAAGTTCCCGGGTTGGGAACGATCGTTTCATTTCCCACCCTAGCCGCAAACAGCGCGTCTAGGATGGGGCACCTATGAACCGAGTAGGAGAGTAGAACTCCTTACTCTTTGCTAGCTTTTTTGCTGCTGTCTGCTTTGGCTTCTGCGTTTTCTGCCTGCAGCTTCAGTGCGTGCGTGACCACGCGCCACATCTCCTCGCGTGGTGCGGGCTTGCCTGTCCACAACTGGAACTGCTCCGCGCCTTGATGGACAAACATCTCCGCGCCGGTAATGACATGCAGCCCCTTCTTGCGGGCCATTTGCAGCAGCGGCGTTTCCATCGGGTTATACACCAGGTCAAAGACGAGCTTCGCGTTCAGTTCCTTCTCTTCCAGAATGGTCTGCTGCTTGTTGCCCGTCATTCCCGCTGGCGTCGCGTTCACGATAATGTCAAACATGCTTTTGGCCACCAGTTCGCGGCGAATTGCCTTCGCGCCCGACTCGCGCGCCAGCTTTTGCGCGGTCTGCGGCGTGCGGTTCACAATGGAAACCTCCGCGCCTTTTTCGCGCAGGCCAAACACGGCTGCCCGCGCCGCGCCGCCAGCACCGAGCACCAGCACCTTGGCCTTGCGCAGGGACATGCGCTGCTCCAGCGGACGCACCACGCCCTGAACATCGGTGTTGTAGCCAATCAGCTTGCCATCCTGTGAACGGACGACGGTGTTGCACGCGCCGATTTTTTCCGACAGCGGATCGGTGCGATCCAGGTGCTTCATAATTTCCTGCTTCCACGGCATGGTGACGGAGATGCCATGCACGGGAATCTTGTGGATCAGCAGCAGCAGGTCGCTCAATTTATTGGTCTGCAGCGCAAGAAATACGGCGTTGACCGTCTCGCGGCGGAAGGCCGTGTTCATCATCATGGGCGAAAGTGAATGCTGCACCGGGTTCCCCGCCACGCCATACACGCGCGTTCCTGCGTCGACCTGGTCAATCCGGTAGGTTTCGAGCAAGGTGCGAGCGGCAATCTGGCCGGGGCCGGTTTCCGCGCCCGCCGTGGCCGAAGCAAAGGTAAAGATGCTGCCCGCGCGCACGCCCAGCACGCGGCTGATGACGCCATAATCCCCCATGCAGATGCCGACCACGCGAGCTTCATCGCGCTTCTCTTCCAGAAAGCGCATCATGGTGACGTTGTCGGCCAGGCACTTGGCCGTGGGCACAATCTTGATAAACTCCGGCGCAAAGGGCTGGATGCGGTCGTAGATTTTCTCCAGATCCTTGGTCGCGGCAAAGTCGTGGTAGGAGATGACCAGCGCCGCGCCGTGCTCGCGGAACTTCTTGAGTCCTGCGGCTTTGAGGGACTCTGCGGTCTGCAGTTCCACGTCAACAATCTGGCAGCCAGCGGCGACAGCCTTGGTCAGAACCTCTAACTCCGCAGCGATGGTGCCCTTGAACTTGCCACCATTTGCGGCGCGGCGACAGGTGGCAATGGCTGTGGCCTGACGATGGTCATGCATAAACTGCTTCAGTTTGGGCAAAGCCAGCAAGGGGTTGGCAATGTAATCCAGGCGAAATTCCAGAAAGGTGTGCTCGCGCACCGCCTCTGCCGCCCGGTCGATCATCTCCTGGGCAGTGTCACCGATAATGGCTACGCAAACCCGCGTCAGGCGGGCCTGCAGATATTGCATGGGATAAGTCGTGCTAACTGTCTTCATTTTGTCTATTTTTCTTTTGCCGTAATTGCGGCATCTTATCTAGGCTTGGGGCTAGATGCAACCCTTTCCCTGTAAATTTTGACTGCAGTACCAAGGCTTTTCAACTACTTTGGGATTGCCGACTACTTTTCGCTCTGTTCGTTCTGGGCTGGCTTCCAACTTTGTTTCGAGGAAGCGCTTCGTTCAGCGCTGGTCCAGCGATTTCTCAACCTTGGCGATGATACTCTGAGCTTTCAGGAGAGTTGCCAGCCGCTCCCCATCGTATTTCGCTCCCTATCCAACTCTTTAGGAGATGCCCCACGTGCTTGGAAAACTTCTTTTTCTTACCGCCTTGCCACGTCTCCTCGGGCTGGCGGCCGTACTCCCGGGGTCGCTTCCTTCTGGCCTGCCCGCTGCCAGTTCTTTTGACCCGCTGCATGCCTGGGCCGGGCTTGAAAACGCTGCACATCTGGAAGCCTGGGTCAACGGACACCTTGCAGCGTCCCAGGCTGCCGTGGCGCAACTGATGGCAGCAAAAGAACTTCCTACCGTTGCGAACACACTTGCACCGTACGACCGCGCCATCGCGGAATTAAGCCTGGCCAGCTCCGAAGCTGGCCTGATGTACTCTGTTTCCCCGGAAAAAGCCGTCCGCGATATGGCCGAAACCCTGGTGCAGCGGGTCAGTGAGGCTGCCGTAGCGCTGTCGTTGAACCAACAAGTGTATCGTGCTTTGGCCTCCATCGACGGAACAAAAGCTGATTCTGCCACCCGGCATTACCTGAGTCGTACCCTGCTGCAGTTCCGTTTGGCCGGGGTGGACAAGGATGAGGCCACCCGCAAACGCGTGCAACAGCTACAGGAAAAGATCACGCTGCATTGCCTGACCTTTGGACGCAACGTGCAGGAACATGTCAACACGGTTGTTGTGAATGATCCTGCAGAACTGGACGGCCTGCCTGCGGACTTCATCGCCCGCCACCCGGCTACCGCTGACGGAACCGTGAAATTGACCACGGACTACCCCGATTACATGCCGGTGATGACCTTTGCGCGGAGCCAGACGTTGCGGCACCAGATGTTTCTGGCCTACAACACGCGGGCCTACCCCGCCAACCGTCAGATTCTGCTGGACTTATTGGCCGCGCGGCAGGAGCTGGCAAACACCCTGGGATTCAAAACCTGGGCAGATCTGGCCACCGCCGACCAGATGATGGGCTCCGCAGCCAACGTCCGCAGCTTTCTGGCCGAGCTGGACACGGCGTCCAAAGCCGGTGCGGCCACGGAGTACGCCCGCGTACTCGACTTTGCCCGCCAGCAGCAGCCGGGCCTGACGGCCATCTCTGCCGACAGCTCCCTGTATTGGTACGAGCAGTATCGTACCCAGGTCTACCACTTCGATTCGCAATCCGTGCGGCCCTATTTTCCCTATGACCGCGTGCAGCAGGGTGTGCTGGACACGGCGGCGCGGCTCTTCCATGTGACGTTTGTCGCCAACACACACGCCCCTGTCTGGGACGCGTCCGTGACGGCGTGGGACGTCTACGACGGCGTCTCGGCAGTGCCGGACAAGGCTGCCGCAAGCGCTCCCCTGATCGGGCGCTTTTATCTCGACATGCACCCGCGCGAGGGCAAGGACAAGTGGTTCTCCGCCTTCCCGCTGGTTCCGGGCATTCGCGGCCAGCAGATTCCCGAGGCGGCGCTAATTTGCAACTTTCCCGGCGGGGAGGCCGATGATCCCGGCCTGATGCAGTACTCCGACGTGGTGACTTATTTTCATGAATTTGGCCATCTGATGCACGCCATTCTGGGCGGTCAGCAGGCCTGGGCGGGGGTCAGTGGCATCTCCACCGAGGGCGACTTTATCGAGGCCCCCTCGCAAATGCTGGAAGAGTTCTTCCGCGATCCGGCGCTGCTGCAGACCTTTGCACGCCACTATCAGACCAACGAGCCGATTCCAACGGAGATGGTGGAGCGCATGGATCGCGCCAGCGCCTTTGGCCGCGGCAATCAGGTGCGGGCGCAGCTTTTTTACACACGCCTGTCGCTGGATTTCCACGACCAGCCCGCCGCCGATATCGATCCCGACGCGGTGATGCAGGCTGGCTACATCGCCGCGCTGCCTTATACATGGGTCGAGGGCAACCGTATGTATGCGTCCTTCACGCACCTCTGCGGCTACTCCTCCAACTACTACACCTACTTGTTCGACAAGGTGATTGCGCTGGACTTCTTCCGCCAGTTCGACGCGAAGAATCTGGTCGCAGGCCCGGAGGCGCTGCGCTACCGCAAGCTGGTGCTGGAACCGGGCGGATCAGAACCCGGCGCGGAGATGGTGCAGAACTTTCTGGGCCGCCCGCAGAACATGCAGGCCTTTACCGAATGGATGAGCCGCGAGTTCAACAGCTATTAGCTCCTAGCCCTTAGCTTCTAGCTTGGTGCTTAGTGCCCCATGCAAGCCGTGGTTTGGCTTGCGCGGGAGAAGAAAAATCTGGGTGCCCCACGTCTCGCTTTTGAGACGTGGGTATCGCTTGACCGTCAACGCTGGAACCTAAAATACGCTAAGCTTTTGCCATATAAGAAATGAGGCAGCGATGGAAACGGATTCGTTGATGCGCAAGGCGCTCCGGCTGGGCAGCAGTATGGTGCCGTATATGGACTGGGTGCTGCCCATTGTGGAGCGCGCGCTGGGCGCAGGCGGCAATGAGATGCCCGCCGTGCTGGACGCGATGGAAAAATCCAGCAAGGAATGGAAGACGCAACTGCGCCAACTGCAGGCCGCACAGCAGGAGGTGCTGCCAGTTCTGACCGACCAGCAGCGCCGACTGGAGCGACTGGAGCATCGCAGTGTGGAGATGGCTGACGCCTTGACCACCATCGCCGACAACCAAGCGCAGATGACGCGTCAGGTGGAGACGCTGGCACAATGGGTGAAAATTGCGGCGATCGCCGGAATTATTTTTGGCTTTCTGCTCACCGGGGCGGCGATCTTCCCGCTCCATCACAAAATGGGCAATTTCCGGTAGTTTGCTGGTCAAGCCGCCCTGCTGCTAACCTCGCTTGCTGAGCAAAAGTAACTGCCATCGTAACTTAGAGACAACCCCCAGCCGCCTGTCCGCGTCCTATTTGCGGTTGCCTAAATTTGTTTTTTGGGCATACTATCGTGGACGACGTACGGGAACCCCCGGAAGGGCGCTACCGCACGCGGCAACAAGTAGTTTCTTGGTAGTCACGAACTTTCATGAATTTGCCGTAACTAATGGCCATAATCATCAACGTGACGGAGTGACTGTGTATGGCGTGGTATGCCTACTGCATTGCAGAAAAGCAAGCGTTTCCTGAAGTTGCCCACCATCGTAAGCCGGTCGCCCTGGATAAGGTTCTGGGCGTCCTCGGAAATCAAATCTTTCTTTACCCAGCCAGTGATTTCGCAATTATCGTCAGCGAACATAACCCTCAGGACAATCTCGATCAGAAAGCCGCTCTGGATCACGCCCGCGTGATTGGGGATTGCTTTAAGGTGTCCACGGTTCTGCCCTTTCGCTTTGGCACCGTTTTTGCAGATGATGAGGCGCTTCGCCGCTCCGTCCGCAGCAATCACCGCCAGTTTCTGGCGAATGTGGAGAGGCTCCGTGGCAAGGCCGAGATGCACCTGAAGGTGTTGCTGAACGACGTCAGTCCCGATTTGCCGAAACATCTCACTCGTCCCTCTGCGGGCAAAGAATATCTGTCGCAGCTACGGGAGACGGCCACCATGCAGCGCGACCGCCAAACCAAGGCTCGGGCTGTTTCCATGCAGGTGCATCGCATGTTTACGCCGCTCGAGGAAGAAATCACCTGTCGCCGAACGGAATCAGGCCGGATGCAGTTGGATATCGCGCATTTAATTGATCATCGCGCGGTGGAGCGGTATCAGAACAAATACTCCAGTGCGACGCAGACGATGCATGATTGCAGCATCGCGCTGACCGGGCCCTGGGCACCGTATCATTTTGTCCATCGCACGCAGAAGGCGGCCCAGCAGGGCACAGCCCCCACGCATACCGCCATGCACGCATAAAGAATCAACGCACTATAAAAAAGCCTTGCAGGCGGAAACGCCTGCAAGGCTTTTTGTTTGCGGAGAAGATCTACGGATAGCTCAAATATCCCGCTCTCCCACCCTAGCCGCAAACAGCGCGGCCAAGATGGGGCACCCGAAGTTGATAGCCGCTTGAACAGAAAAGCCGCTCCGCGAGATGATCGCGGAGCGGTTTTTGTTTGGGGAACCAATCAGAGTCATTCTGAACGAGCAACGCGAAGTGAAGAATCCAGAGAGCATTTGCTTGGAACGTGCAGCCTTGATTCTCTGGATTCTTCGCTGCGCTCAGAATGACTCTCGTTTTCCAGTCCAGGGCCCGGCTAATGGCTAGGAGCTAACAGCTATTTAATCGGCGTGACGGGTTTTTTGCGGCTCAGCACAAAGCTGGATTTGCGCTTGTTGGCCGCAGCGTGGTCAATCTTTCGCCAGAAGGCGACAAAATAATCTGTCGCGGAAATGATGGACACCAGCACCATAAAGTAAATGGCGGTGATGGCAATAATGTGGACGGGAAGCAGAAACCAGCCCAGATGCCAGACGCTCCAGCCGCGATCCAACACCGCGGCGACGACGGAGACAACCTGAGTGACCATCTTCAACTTGCCCAGTTCGCTGGCCTCGATGGTGAAGCCTTCTGACGCCGCGATGGAACGCAGGCCGCTGACCAGAAACTCCCGGCCAATGACGATGCCGGCGCTCCAGGCAGGAACGATGCGCGGGTTAAACTCCACCAGCGCGATAACGGCGGCGGTTACCATCAACTTGTCGGCCAGCGGATCGAGCAACATGCCCATGGTCGTGATCTGGCCGCGCCTGCGAGCCAGGTATCCATCCACGCCGTCGGTAATGGACGCCAGAATAAACAGCAGCGAGGCGAAAATCTCCTGCTCCCCATAAAAGGCGTGGCCATGAAAGCTGCGCGAGAGCAGCCAGATCAACACCGGCACGCAAAAGATGCGGCTCATCGTAATGGAGTTGGGTAGATTCACGGTACCGTTCACCTCTGCGGCCAAGGAAAGCCCGCAGAAGGTCTGCAAGCATTATTGCACTCCAGCGTTATCCCCTGTCAGAAGGAAGCGTTGCGTCGGTGGGCGACTCTGCAGGTGTGGAATGCAGCACGCCGTCCTGCGGAAAGAAAATCATAAACACGGTACCGGTCGAAGCAGCGGTTGCTGGCGGAGAACTGGCAGTCGCCCCACGGGCAACGCGGCTGCGAACACGGATGGTTCCCTGATGTTTTGCGATAATCTCCGCACTGACCCAAAGGCCCAGTCCGGTTCCGGTGGCATCTTTGGTTGTGAAGACCGGTTCACAGATGCGACGGCGTACCTCATCGGTCATGCCGCTGCCGGTGTCGGCAATCACCACGCGCACGCCGCGTGTGGGGGCGTCATCGCCAAACGGATCGCTCCAGTTGCGCGAAGGCCGCACCGATACAATAAGTCGTCCGCCTTCTGACATCGCGTCCATCGCATTGCCGACGAGGTTGGCAAACAGCTGGCGCATCTCCCCGCCAAAGCACAGCAGATCGGCGTGGTCATGAAAGTGGCGAGCGACAGTAATCTGTGCCGAGTGCAGCCGCCCCAGATACAGCGCCAGCACTGAATCCAGCACCTCGCACAGGTCGTTCTGCGTCGGCTGCGTTGCCTGTCGATAGAAGCGAAGCGTTTGCTGCGTGATCTGCGAGACGCGAGCCAGCTCCTGCTGCGCCATCTCGGCAAAGTGCACAGCCTCTGCATCCAGCGACGGCTGGTCGTGCAGCAGATACAGCAGGTTCGTCACCGCCTCCAGCGGGTTATTGATTTCGTGCGCAATGGACGCGGCCAGTCTGCCTGTTGCCGCCAGCTTCTCGGTACGCCGCAGCGCTTCCTCTGATCTTTTACTTTGCGTTGTATCCATGACCACGGTGCCGACCCACTGCACCAGTTCCGAGCCAGTATTGACAGGATAAAAACTCATCAGCCGTGTTCGCTGCAATTCCGGGTTGGCAGGAAAATCGATGGACATTTCCATGTCATGCACTGGCTCGCCAGTCGCAAAGACCTGTTGAATGATCGGCATCATGGCTGCGGCCTCCTGAACGGAGAGCACCTCCGCCAGCGGGCGGCCCACATGTTGGCTGATCGAAATTCCATTCATGTCCGCCAGAAACTGATTAACGCGGACATAGCGCAGGTTGCGATCAAAAAAAGCAAATCCGATGGGCGCGTTGGCCAGCATGGAATCCAGCAGCGCCAGTGTGTCGTTCAACCCCGCGCGTTGCTCGTTCAACGCGGCCACCATGGAATTGAATGCATGGGTCAGCACGCCCGCTTCATTCTTTGATCGGGTGCGAATCGGGAAGACGCCCTTGACTTCAGGATTGCGAATCAGCAACTGGATGCCGCGTAGCAAGCCTTGCAGCGGACGCGTGATGGAGCGCGCCAGCAGAACGGAGATAATGGCATTGGCCAGGATGGCGAGCATGCCAAACAGCACCGCAGAAGTGAGCAGCCGATGCAGATCCCGCCGATCCACGCGCATGTCAGGATAAATCCAGGCCAAGGCTACCGGCGTGTTGTTGATGAGGATGGGAGCAAGAATCTCCGGCGTTCCATCTGCGATAAATATCTGCATCTGATAGGGCGCGTGCAGATATTTACTTTCCACTGGGGTCAGCGGTACGTAGCTGCTGGGGCCTTCGCGATCCCCATAAGCCAGTGCGTCCCCACGCAGGTCAGTGATGCGAGCGGCGCGGATGGTCGCATTCCCGGGCAGCACTGTCATGATCGACTGCAGGGTCATCATGTGCTGGTCGGCTAATTCCTGCGCGGCGGTTTCGGTTAGCACCTGCGCCTGATACAGCAGCCGCTGCTCCGTGCGCGCACGTACCTGCGTCCTTTGCTGGCGATAAATACTGCCGGCAAAGATAGCGACCAGCAAACATTGCAACAGAACGGTGCCTGCGATGAGCTGGCCACGAATCGTGCTGGGAACGAATCGGGACATGGACTACCTCGATTGTATGGGAGCGGTAAGGCCCGCGCGAAGCCAGCGGCAGGTGATTTTGAACCAATGGAAGCAACGCATCAAACTGTTTAGACGACGGTAGACGTGTTTTGGTTAGATGAATTTAGACGCATTTGGTACGCAGGCTGTTCGCAATCTGCGCGCCGTGCCAGCGGCCATTTTCGATGAACACCTCCGACGTCCGCATTCCGGCCACAATCACTCCCGCCAGGTAGACACCGGCCACGTTGCTCTCCAGCGTCTCCGGGTCGCAGGCAGGGATGCGGTCTTTGCCCTCCAGGCGAACGCCGAGCGATTCGATGAACGAAAAATCGGGATGATAGCCGGTCAACGCAAACACAAATTGATTGGGCAACGTGCGCTCGCCCTGCGGCGTGTTCAGGCGCACGCTGTCTTCTGTGATCTCCATGACATTGGACTCGAAGAATCCCGTGACCTCGCCATTGCGAATGCGATTTTCTATATCGGGCAGAATCCAATACTTTACATGCCGATGCATGGTCGCACCGCGATGCACCAGCGTCACGCGCGCACCGTGCCGCCACAGTTCCAGCGCTGCGATCGCAGCAGAATTCTTTCCGCCGACCACCATCACATCCAGATTGAAGTACGGGTGCGGGTCCTGATAGTAGTGCATCACCTTGGACAGGTCTTCGCCGGGAATATTCATCCGGTTGGGTAAGTCGTAGTAGCCCGTGGCAAGGATCAGCTTGCGCGTTGTGTAGGTATGCTTGCGTCCGAACGGATCGGCGGTGGAAACCACAAATGCACTGTCGGCACCGGTGACGCTGGTCACCTGTTGATACAGCCGCAGGTCGAGCTTGTAGTGCGCGGCCACCTTGCGGTAATACTCCAGCGCCTCCTGCCGGTTGGGCTTCTGGTTCGGCGTGCTGAAGGGAATGTTGCCAATCTCCAGCAGTTCCGGCGTGGTGAAAAACGTCATGTGCGACGGGTAATGAAACAACGAGTTGCACAGGCAGCCCTTGTCGATCAGCGCTACGCGAAAGCCCTCGCGCTGCGCGTCGATGGCACACGCGAGACCTGTTGGCCCCGCGCCGATGACGAGCACGTCAAATGAACTTTCAGAAGGCTGCGTTGGCGTGGGAGGCGCGGAGAGTGCTGCATCGCTCATGCATCCATTAAAACATTGCGCTCGAAAACGCAAAGTTGAAGCGTGCATCATTCGTCCGCAGTAGGGAATCGGCTACATTTTTTTCCAGGTCATATCCACGCGGACGGGAATTTCATTCTTGATGGGGACGGTCAAAAAAGATGGCCGATCAATTTTGAAGTCGGAGCAGGTGGCGGGCACTATGCCGGTGATATGAACCTGATCGCCCTTAATCACCCGCTGAAACGGTACGCGCGCGTAGTGCACCGTCTGCCCTGCGAATTGAACATCCAGGTCGGCGTCGATCATTGTGGAGGCGGCGCTGGTGGCCGTAGCCTCAGGGATTTCCGTACGCACGACGACCATGGGAACCTTCGCGCCGCGCGTCCCCTGAAGCAGATGCAGGTCCCGAGTGCTGTCGCCGGTGAAAAAGGATTTGACGGGCGCGGGGAGAAGAAAATCGCAAACTCCAGCATGGCAAATGCCTTTGCCCTTTGCGGCGTGACTGATGCCATCCACCTGATGCATGGGATGCGACATGTGATACGGCAGCGTAGATTGCTCCAGCGCATATTGACTGTCGACGGTGTGGCTGGACTGACAAAATGCCAGTGGTGCGCACAGCAAAACTGCGAATAGAATTTTCATATTTCCTCCTGCAGCGTCAGTGCCACAGCTTCAAATGAATCGGCCAGGAGACAGCAACAATCGACGCGGTGTAGGCAATGACGGTGACGGCGGCGACGGTGGAGTGCGCAGACGCGATGCCATGCACCTTCTGCCCGCTTTCTTCCTGGCTCAGCGCCATCTCGCCAAGCATCGGCGTCAAAATCATGCCGGGGCCGTGGATCAAGGTCAGATATTTATGTACTCGGATTGCACCGCGCGTCTGCGTTCCGGGAATCTTTGGCGCGGCAATTGCGAAGTAAGCCGTCGCGCCGTACAGGCCCGCTGTCAGCGAGCCCAGCGCAATGTGCAGATCGACATTGGCATCGCTGGGCGGCGTAATGACTGGGGTGCTGGAGCCTCGGCTCATTTTCGATTTGGCTCCGCCAGAGACCAGAACCGCAGCCAACATTGGAGCCAGCGTAATTACGCCGAGCTTCTGATGAATCTTGAGCATGTGCGTACGCTTGTTGAGCCGGGCCTGCAGCGCTGCATTGGATTGCGTCTGCGTCGATGAGAATCCCAAACTGTCGAGCGACAGCCCGCTATTTGCAGGCGTGGTCGGCGCAGACGAATTGGGTGGTGGCGTCGCAATCAGCCTGGGAGCTGCATCGGCAGAACGAACCAGGCCAAGCTCTTCCAGCGACGGAATAGCTGCGTGCGCAGTCGAGGCGACGACTGTTGGCGGGTTGGATGTAGGCGCGGTCTGGGCCAGCGCTGTAAATGGAGAAACGAGCAGCAGTCCGCAGCAAATAAATCCGACGATTTTGGCGCGGTGATTTTTCATCTGAATATTAGCGACTAAAAAATTTCTTCGCTGCTCACCAACCAGCTTACTGCAGAATCGGAATCCCAGCGATGCGCGCCTGCCACTCCTTCGGCCCTGTTTGATGGACAGATGTTCCTTGGCTATCGACAGCCACGGTGACCGGCATGTCCTTCACATCGAACTCATAGATGGCATCCATGCCGAGATCAGCAAAGGCCAGCACTCGCGCGCCGCGAATCGCCTGGGAAACTAAATACGCCGCGCCGCCCACGCCCAGTAAGT
>VFSW01008698.1_pt1 | contig 14551 bp, 8 predicted proteins | sample 5358111 | NCBI WGS metagenome assembly VFSW01 (sample SAMN11554181, study PRJNA540505) | mine drainage metagenome | isolation source: sediment from site ElyBrook_90M | place: USA: Ely Copper Mine, Vershire, VT | collected 2017 | reverse complement strand
CTCGCGGATCCCGCGCTCCATGGGGTCGCCCAGGGGATCGATGCCGCCCCCGTTCGCGCGCGCCACGGCGTGCGGAAGGGGCACGGGGCCCGCGCCCATGAGGAGCACCGGCTCGCGCGGCAGGATGGCGTCGAGCGGATGGAGCTCGGGAACGGGGACTCTCGTGGGGCGGAGGTCCGCCACGACGGGCTTCAGGGCTTGGGCCATGGGGTGCTTCCTTCGTCGGCGAAGGGCGTGGAGGGTACACGCAAAGGCGCAAACGAGGAAGGCAGCGTCGCCGCTATTGCGTCGTCCCCCAGCAGCCAGGTCTCGGCTAGCGATGTCCGCCCCAAGACCCAAGAAATCGGTTCAACGAGGAGCGCGGAGCGGCCGCTCGAGCGCCATCCTGGCCAGCGGAGGCACGAGGCCGAGGGTCGCGAGCGTCGAGGTCAGAAGGCCGCCGATGACCGCGATGGCCAACGGCCGCTGAAGCTCGGCGCCGGCGCCGATTCCGAGGGCGAGCGGGAAGAGGCCCGCCAGCGTGGCGAGCGTCGTCATCGCGACCGGACGGAGCCGTCGCTCCGCGGCCCGCATGACCGCCCCCTCGGGCTCCTCCCCGCCGTCGCGCGCCCTCTCGGCTTCTTCGAGGAGAAGGACACCGTTCTTCACGACGAGCCCCACGAGGAGCACGCACCCCATGAGGGACGATGCGTTGAGCGGCGTGTGCGTCACGACGAGCGTCGCGATCGCGCCCACGATCGCGACGGGCACCGAGGCAAGCACCAGGAGGGCGAGGCGGACGCGGCGAAACTGAGCGACGAGCACGGTCAGCACCAGCACGACCGCGAAAGACGCGACCGTCACCAGATCCCGGACGGTGTCGCGTTGGCTCTGCGCCTGGCCGCCTAGGACGATGCGGTAGCCCTTCGGGAGCGGCAACGCCCGTGCGATCCGGTCGACTTCGTCTGCGATTGACCCGATGTCTCTCCGCTCGACGTCGGCCGGGCCGGCGACGTGGGGCTGGAGCGACGCGTGGAGAAGCATCGACGGAGTCGTGTCCGAGACGGGGTCGGACACGGCCTGATAAAGGGTCGTGCGCTCCCCGACGACGAAGGGAAGGCGGAGCACGCGGTCGGGGTCGAAGCGGACCGGATCCGGGTAGCGGACGCGGACGCCGACGAGGCGGTCGAAACGCCGGACGCTTCCGACCACGTCCCCGAGCAGCGCCGCGTCGAGCTGCTGGCTCACGTCGTCCGGCGTCGTCCCGAGCCGGGCGATGGCATCCCGGCGCATGACGTATCGCGTCTCCGGCGCCGGCCGCTCCTCGCCGGAGTAGAGGTCCACGAGGCCGGTCACGCCTTCGATGCGGTGGGTCAGATCGTCGGCGATCTCGTGGAGCTTCGCGTAGTCCGGGCCGAGGATCTTCGCCTCGAGTGGCCGCGGGCTGCCGGAGAGGTCGTTGAGGACGTCCTGGAGGACTTGCACGAACTCGACCCGCATCTCCGGGTGCTTGGCGCGCAAGCGCGCGCGAAGGTCGGCGATGATGTCCTCGGACGAGCGCTTGCGCTCCGACGCGGGCACCAGACTGACCGTGATGTCGCCGCGGTTCAGCTCCGTCGCGGCCACCGGGCCGAGCTCGGCCCCCAGGCGACGCGTGAAGGTGCGGACCTCCGGGATGGTGCGGAGCTCCTGCTCGAGCCCCTGCGCCGCGTGATCGGACGCATCGAGCGACGTCCCGGCGGGCAGGAAGTAGTCGATGACGAACGCGCCCTCGTCCATTTCCGGCAAGAATCCGCGCTCGACCAGCGGCGCGAGTAGGACGCCGGCCGACAGCACGAGGACGAAGAGCGCCGATGCGACGAGAGGCCGGCGAACGATGCCGCGCAGCACGTAGTCGTACGCCCTCGCCATGCGATGAACCGCCGCGCCGCTGGGGACTCTCGACTTCAGTGCCACGCCCGCGGCGAGGGGCACCAGGACGAGCGCCACGACGAGCGAGACCAGGACCGCCGAGGTGACCGTGAAGGCGAGCGCCCGAAAGAAGTCTCCGACGACGCCCCGCAGGAAGGCGAGCGGGACGAAGACTACGACGCTCGTCAGGGTCGTTCCGATGACCGCGGGCGCGAGATCCGCCGTCCCGGTAACGGACGCGACGGCGACGTCCTCTCCCGCGTCTCTCCGGCGGGCGATGGCCTCGATCATCACGATCGCGTCGTCGACCACCAGCCCGATCGCGACCGCCATGCCGCCGAGGGACATGAGGTTGAGCGTCTGCCCCGCGACGCGCATGGCCGCGAACGTGATGCCCAGCGTGAGCGGAACCGTCAGCCCGGCGAGGAGCCCGGCCCGCAGGTCGCGCAAGAAGAGGGCGATGACCGCGGTGCAGAGCAGGATGCCGAGCGCGATCGCGTCGCGCACGCTGTTCATCGACTCGTGCACGAGGCGGGCCTGGTCGTACACCGGCGTCAGCGTCACGCCCGCGGGAAGGGACGGCTCGAGCGCCTTGGCGGCGGCAACGGCGGCATCGACCACGTCGTTCGTGCTCGCCCCCGGCAGCCGGGCGACGCTGACGACGACGGTCCTGCCGCGAGGGCCTCCAATCCGCACGAGCCGGTCTTCGTGGCCGTCGATCACCTCCGCGACCGACCCGAGCGGGATCGCGACGCCGTCGGGCGCCGTCGCAACGGGCATCTGACGGATGTCGGCGAGGCTCTTCGGCTGCGCATCGCCCATGACGGTGACGAGCTGTCGGTCGCGGTCGACGCGGCCGATCGCGACGAGTCCCATCGCCGTTCGAAGCCGGACGGCGATTCCCTCCGGCGTGAGGTGAACCGCCGCGCACGACTCCGGGTCGAGGACGATCTCGATCTCACGGACGTCGCCGCCCAGCACCTCGATGCGCCCGACGCCGGGGATGGCGGCGAGCGTGGGGCGGACCACGTAGTCGGCGAGCTCGCGGAGCTCGCGCGGGTCGATGGCTCCAGCCAGGTTGAACGTGACGACGGGGAAGGAGCCGGTCGTCACGCGCTCGACGAGCACCTCGGCCCCCGCCGGGAGGTCCGACCGCGCCTCGCCGACGCGCGATTCGACAAGCTGGAGCGCGCGCCACATATCCGTCGCGGGCGCGAACTGGAGCGAGATCTCGGTCGCGCCGCGGATGGTCCTCGAGCGGATGCGCTGCACCCCGAGGACGGTCGCCAGGGCCTGCTCGAGCGGCCTCGTTACGTTTGCCAGGAAGACGTCGGCGGGCGCGCCGCCGGTGCGAGCGACGACCACAATGCGCGGGAATTCGACCTCGGGGTAGATTCCGCTCGGCATCGAAGCGGCCGCCGTCACCCCCGCGCCCACGAGGACCAGCGTGACGAGCCACATGGCGGCGGCGTGCCTACGGATGGTCTGGAGCAGGGCGGTCAATGTCTCGCCTCGGCGATTGGCGTCCCCGTCTCGAGCCCGAGGACGTGGTCCACGGCGATGCGCTCGCCCTCGCGCAGGCCCTCGGTGACCTCCGCGCGTTCGTCGTCGCGCCAGCCGATCTTCACGGTTCGAATCTCCGCCCTACCGTCCGCGCAGACCGCCACCTCGGCCCCGTCGGACACGGCCCCGCGGATTGCGACGGAAGGCACGACGAGCATCCCCGGCCGCGTACCCGTCCGAACGCTGGCCGTCCCGAAGACCCCGAGGGTGAGCGGGCCGCGGTCTTCGGCCACCGAGAGCGCGATGCGCACGAGCCCGAGACCCGTCGCCGGGTCGAGGGCGGCCGAGCGCGCACGCACGGTCCCCTCGAGCGGCCCCTCTCCCTGGTCGAACTCCTCGAGCGTCACCCTCGCAATCTGCCCAACCGCCACGCGGGCGAGCTGCCGCTCGGTCGCGTCCACGTCGAACTCGGCCGCCGCAGCAGCCGCGAGCTCTACGACGGGAGTCGCCGCGGTGCCGTCGACGAGCGCGCCGGGTCCTCGCCACACGCGGGTGACGACGCCCTCGAACGTGGAGCGTACGACGACGCGCCCGAGCGTCCGCCGCGCGAGATCCGCCGCGGCGATCGCCGCGTTCAGCGCGCCCTTTGCCTGATCGTCGCGCGCGACCGCGTCGTCGAGCTCCTGCTTCGCTGCGATCCCCCGCGCGACGAGCTGGCGCGTGCGATCGAGCGTGGCATCGGCGTTGGCAAGCGCCGCCCTCGACTGGCCCACGACCGCGTCCGCTTGCCTCAGGGCGTCCCGGGAGGTGCTGCCGTCGATCAGAGCGACCACCGCGCCCGCGCTCACGTGGTCCCCTTCGTGCGCGTCGACCTCCACGACGCGGCCCGCGACCTGCGAGGCGACCGGGAGATCGCCTCCCGGAGGCGCCTCGAGCCTCCCTCGCACGGTCTCGGTGGTCTCGACGTTCGTCCGCGCGATCGGCACGCAGCGCACCTCCACGGGGACGGGCCCCTCGCGCGCCTCGGGGGCGCTCCGGCAGGCGCCCGTCGCGAAGACGAGGACCGCGAACTCCGCAAGCGCCCGGCCCCTCCTTCGGTTCATGGCCCACCCAAGGCGTGCTCGACGTCCGCCCACGCCGAAGCCCGCGAGGCCTGCGCCTCGAGCATCGTCACGCGAGCGTCCACGAGTGCCCGTTCCGCATCGAGCACGGCGATCAGCTGTGCGCGCCCGAGCACGTAGGCCTCCTCGGTCGCCTTGGCGGCGCTTTCTGCGGAGGGGAGGAGGCTCGAGGCGACGGTTCGCTGTCTCGCCGGCGCCGCGTCGAACGCAAAATACGACGCCGTGAGCTCCGCCGACGCCTGGACGCGGTCGGAGCTCACCTTGGCGCGGGCGACCTCGCGGACCGCCATCTCCCGCTCGATGTACGGGCCACGCTGGTTGAAGACCGGGATGTCGAGCGCGAGCTGCGCCCGGTAGTTGACTGGCGGCGTGGCGCCCGGAGGGGCGTTCGGCGGCAGGAGCGTCGGGTCCCAGAAGTCGGCCCCCAGGTCGAGCGCGAGGGTCGGACGAGCGAGGGCTCGCTCACGTGCCGCATGCGCCTCCGCGGCACGAACCTCGGCCCGATCGCGAAGTACGGCGGCGCTCGCGTCGATTCGCGCGAGGAGAGACGCAAGCGGCGGCACCTCATCGGGCGACTCCGCAGCTCCGCTCGCCCGCAACACCGCGGCGTTGCCCACCCCCATCCAGCGCGCCAACCCACTGGCAGCCACGGTCACCTGAGCCTCGGCGTCGAGGACGTCCGCGTCCGCTCGCGCCCGCTCGGCCCGTACGCGGAGGGCGTCCAGATCCGGGGCGGAGCCGACCTGGACCCGCTGCGTGACGGCCGACTCGAGGGTCGCCTGGATCGCGGCCGACTCATGGCGCGCCACGGAGATTCCCTGCGCGAACCATAGGGCGACGTAGGCGCGCGTGACCGCCTGGCGGACGTCGTTCCACGTCACCTGCGTCTGCAACATGACGGTCGCTTCGTCTGCTCGCGCGGCGTCGATGGAGGCACCGCGCTGGCCGAGGACGACGAGCGGCACCGACACCGTCCCGGAGAGTCTTGCCGTCTGCGTGCTCGATCCGACCGCCACGCTCGGGTTGGGATAGACTCCCGCGATGCCGACCTCCGCGTGCGAGACGCCCTGTTCGGCGCGTGCGACGACCAGGTCGGGCGAGGCGGACTTCGCGTAGCGAAGGGCTTCCACGAGCGAGACCGCCCGCGACGGGGCAGTTGAAGCCTGCTGCGCTCCGGCCTCGCCGCACCAGCAAAGCGCGGCGGCGAGCACTGACCCGGCGAGCCTCGACGAGGCAGACCGACGACCGAGTCGGGATCCCACCTGCTCAGGTTAGGGGCGCCGCCTGAACGGCAGGCTAACGGCGGTCCACTGTTTCTTCGTGCCACCGGACGAGGCCGTCGAACGTCATCGAGACCTCGAGGCCCCTGCCATCCGAACCCGCCGTCGCCTCTGCGCGACCGCCGTACCGCTCCGCCACGGCGAGCACGAGCGCCAGGCCGAGGCCACGCCCTTGCTCGTCCTCCGACCCTCTCCAGTGGCGATCGAACATCCGATCCCTCGCCGCGGCGTCGAGCCCGGGCCCCTCGTCGCGCACCGAGAGCCGGAGCTCCTGCCGACTTTCGCGCGAGACGAGCACCTCGCGGACCCCGGCGCCGTATCTCTCGGCGTTCTCCAGCAGGTTGCGCAGGGCGAGGGCGACGAGGCGCTCGTCGGCCGCGATGAGCGCCTCGTCCGGCGCGCGAACCATCGCCCCTTCGGGCGCCATCTCGCGAGCCAGGTCCGCTACGTTCACGAGGGCCACGGTCCGGCGTGGATCGCGAGGGTCCGAAAGCACGAGGAGGGCCTCGATGACGTCGGTCAGGCGCTGCACGTCTCCCCGGATGCGCGCGATCGCGGGCGCGGGCGATTGCCCAGGGTCGCCGGCGAGCGAATCGAGCTCGGCGAGGATCGACGTGAGCGGCGTCCGGAGCTCGTGCGCGATGTGGGCGCTGTTCACGCGCGCCCGCGCGAGCGCCTCCAGGAGACGGCGAACCACCGAATCGAACGCGCGCTCGAGGCTCACGATCTCCGTCGTCCCGGCAGGCGGCGGGTCGATGGGGTGCTCCGTCGCGATGATGCGCTCCGTCCAGTCGACGAGCGACCGGAGCTCCGCGAGCGGCTCGCGCAACGCCCGTCGCACAGCCGCCCACAGCGCCACGAGACCGAGAGCCACGACGACCAGCATGCCGCGGAGGAGCACGCTCACCGCCGCCCTGTGACCCCCGACCGGGACCGCGGCAGTCACCCACGCGTCGTCGCGGCTCGCCGCGCAGCCGACCCACGGCCGGCCCCTCTCGTCCTCGAGGGAGGCGCAGCCCCGGCTCGAGCCCGCGACTGCCGGGGCGTAGTCCGCCAGCGGCCCGCGGTCCGCCCTCGGGATCTCGCGACCTCCGATCGTGATGCGCAAGCGCGCCCCTCCCGCCGCCGCCGCCGACTCGATCTCCTTCGCCGCGCTCTCCGGGGAATCGCCCTCCGCGAGTTCGCGCTCGAGATCGTCGAGGCGGCTGGCCGCTTCGGCACGCGCGGCGGCGCAGTCGCTCGCGTCGAGCGTCTGGTCGGTGAGGACGACGGCTCCCAAGCCGACTGCCGCGAGCACTAGCCCCCCGAGGAGGACGAGCCTCCGGGTCAGCCGTGCTTGGAGGGCTCGAGCTTCCACGCGTACCCCACGTTCCGGACGGTCCGCAGCACCTCCCTCAGCCCGTGCTCGGCGAACTTCCTCCGAATCCGCACGACAAGCACGTCCAGACTTGCCGCCGCGCGCTCCGTCGAGTCCCCCCACACGGCCTCGAGGATCTCGTCTCGCGGGACCACACGGTTATGCCTCCCTGCGAGGAGCGCCACGATGTCGAACTCGCGACTCGTCAGCGGCAGCCGCGCCTCGCCGGCGCCCACGGTCCGCCCGTCGGCGTCGACGACGACCGACCCGAAGCGCCGCACCGACTGCTCCCAGCGGGGCCCGCGCCGTGCGAGGGCCCGCATGCGCGCGAGAAGCTCCTCCATCGAGAACGGCTTCCCGAGGTAATCGTCGGCGCCCGCGTCGAGCCCGCGCACCCGATCGCTCACGTCGTTGCGCGCCGTGAGGACGAGGATCGGCATCTCTTGCCCCCCGTCGCGCACCGCCCGGCACAAATCGAGGCCCGACCCGTCCGGCAACCCGACGTCGCCGACCGCGAGGTCGTAGTGCCCGCCCGAAGCCATGGCCTCGTGCGCCTGGCGCACGCTGCCCGCGACCTCGACCGCGTGCCCCCGGGAGCGAAGCCCCGCCCCCACGGCCTCGGTCACTCGCGGGCTGTCCTCGACGAGGAGGATTCGCACATCGGCGGACGCTAGCACGGGGGGTTGGGACTTTCCCCGGAGCACTCGTTTCCACCGAAGGCCTTTTGGAGGTGAAGGCCGGGCGTTTACGCTCGAAGCACGGCCTCGTCGGCGCGAAGGCGTAGCCGACGAAGCGCCTTTTCGCGCCCGAGCACGGCGACGACGTCGAAGAGACCCGGGCTCGCCGTCTTCCCCGTCAACGCGACCCGCGCCGCCTGCGCCACGTCCTTGATTTGGAGGCCCGCGCGCGCGAGCCAGGCGTTCGTCGCCTCCTCGATCGCGTGCGCCGTCCACGGCTCGGCCTTCTCGACGACGCCGGCAAAGTCCCGGAGCCGCCCCGCGTTCGCCGCAACCAGGAACTTCGCCGCCGCAGCCTCGTCGAGCGCCGGGGGATCGCGAAAGACGAAGTCGAGTCGATCGGCGGCGTCGGCGAAGGTGGTCGCGCGCTCGCGGATCATCGGGAGGGCGAGCCGCACGAGCGCGGGGTCGATCGGCGCCAGGCCGCGCGCCTCGAGGAAGGGCACGATGCGGGCGACGAAGTCGTCGTCGGTCACGAGGCGCGGGCTCTTGAGGTGTTCCTGGTTGATGGCGAGAAACTTCTTCGCGTCGAACTTCCCGTCGCTCCGATTGCACCCTTCCCAGTCGAACGCATCTACGAGCTCGTCGAGCGAGAAGACCTCCTGGTCGCCGTGCGACCAGCCGAAGCGTGCGAGGTAATTGAGCACCGCGTGCGGCGCGTACCCCTGGTCGCGGTACTCGGTGACGCTCACGGCGCCGTGCCGCTTGCTGAGCTTCTCGCCGTTCGGGGCGAGCATCATCGGAAGGTGCGCGAACGCGGGCGGGGGATGGCCGAAGGCCTCGTAAAGCAGAATCTGCGGGGGCGTGTTGACCATGTGGTCCCGCCCGCGCGCGACGAGAGTGATACCCATCGAGATGTCGTCGACGACCGCGCCGAAGTTGTAGAGGGGGACGCCGTCGCTGCGGAGGAGCACGAAGTCCTGCTGGGCGGCGTTGGGCGTCGTGACGGCGCCGAAGACCTTGTCGACGTAGGAGACGCTGCCCGTCTCGGGAACGCGGAAGCGGACGACGAAAGGGAGGTCCGGCTGGTCTTTGCGGTCGCGGCAGGTGCCGGGGTAGCGGAACGTCGCCTTCGGGTCCTTCGCCTTGAGGGCGGCGCGCTGGGCGTCGAGGTCCTCCTTGGTGCAGTAGCAACGGTAGGCCTTGCGCTGCGAGATGAGATGCTCGCTCCGCTCCTCGTAAAGGCCGAGCCGCTGCATCTGCGTGTAGGGCCCGTGCGGGCCGCCTTTTCCGGGCCCCTCGTCCCACGTGAGGCCGAGCCACTCGAGAGAGCCGAGGATGACGCGAAGGCTCTCGGGCGTGCTCCGCTCCTGGTCGGTGTCCTCCACGCGCAGCACGAACGCGCCGCCGGTCTTGCGCGCCCAGAGCCAGTTGAAGAGGGCCGTCCGGACGCCGCCGATGTGAAGGTAACCGGTGGGCGACGGCGCGAAGCGGACGCGCGTGATCATGAGCGCGCGAAGTAGCAGAGGGAGGGGCGGCGAGCCAGCCGTGGGGGAACATGGCTTCTCGCGAGTGGCTCTCCGCTCAGCCAGGTTACGTGGTCGTCGTGCGCGCGAGCGAGGGTTCGAGGTGGCGGTCGGCGGGGGAGGACGCGAGCCGCGCCGCGCCGGTTTGCGGTGGCCAACCCGAGGTCGTCGTTGCCGTGGAATTCGAGCTCCATGTCCGTCTCGCGACAAAGGCGGCGGAGCACGAAATGGGCCTGCATGGAAATCGAGGACGCCGAGCGTATCGGCGAAACCAAAGCGGCGCGCGCCAGCCTCCTCCGCGGCGATGACCAGCGAGCAGACGACCCGTGGCGCCACGTTCCGGATGCTTTCGTAACTTTTCAATCACCATCTCGAAACAAGTCGACGACCGGACGGCCTCTGCAACTCATTTGTCTTGCACAGATGCCGAGTGCAACTACACTCGCCCGCCGGCAACGCAAAGCCGTCGGATCGGACCCCGCCCCAAACGGCATGAGGAGTATAAAATGAAGCAGAACGAACAGCGGCTATCTTACTCGGTCAAGTGGTTGACCGCGGCGATCCTCCTTTCCGCGGCCGGGCTCTCGGCTTGCGGCAGCGAGGCGCCGTCGGCCGGGACCGAACCACGCGCTACACAGTCGCAGGCGCAGTCGAGTCTCAACGTCGGTGACACTTACAGCTATTACAGCTTCAATACCTCGGCACAGTTCTACGGCAACGAGGCCATCTCGCTCGTGATCAACGTCGACCCGGGCGTCGGCGCGGATCGGTTCTTTTCGTACCAGTTCCAGCTCACGCCGACCTCGCCGGACGCGGGCTCCACGGTCCAGTCGTACATCGGCCTTCAGACCGACGGCACGGGCCAGAACGGCACGGACATCGGGAAGATGGCCATCTTCTCCATCTGGAATGCCACGGGAGCGACACCGGGGGCGACGGGATCATGGTGCGCCCCCTTCAGCGGAGAAGGCTCCGGCTACTCGTGCCGGATCGCGTATCCGTGGGTCGCAGGCCACGAGTACCAGCTACTCGTCACCACGAATACCACCGCGACGTTGTGGGCCGGTTACGTCACGGACACGACGACGAACACGCAGACCTTTCTCGGGTCGATCAGCACGGTGCCCGAATGGCTCACCAACAGCGGCATCACGTTCACGGAATACTACGGGCCGAGCGAACCGTCGTGTGCCGACTTCCCGCTCAGCCAGGTTACGTGGTCTAACCCGACCGCAAACGACGGGACCATCTCGTCGAACCTTACCGGGACCGCGGTCGGCGCGGGGGATTGCTATCACACGAGCGTGGATACCGGGACCCCGGGCCCGGCGATCGAGACGGAGGGCTCCCTCGCGATCAATGCAGGGGGGCCGCTCGTCGCTCCGTTCCTTGCCGATGAGTACTTCTCGGGCGGCGGTACGATTTATCACGACAACGCAATAAATACTTCCGGGGTCACGAATCCCGCACCGCAAGCAGTGTACCAGAGGGCGCGGGTGGGGAACTTCACGTACACGATTCCCTCGTTCAACCCCGGTACGAGTCACACCCTTCGTCTGCACTTCGCCGAGACGTACTTCTCGACAGCAGGCTCGCGCGTTTTCGACGTCAGCATCAATGGCTCGCCGGTCCTGACGAACTTCGATATCTACAAGACCGCCGGGGCGAAGAATAAGGCGGTCGTCGAACAGTTCACCGAAAATGCAAGCGCGACCGGACAGTACGTGATCCAATTCACATCGGTGGTGAATCAGAGTCTGCTGTCCGGAATCGAAGTCGAGTAGTGCGAGCGTGGCCGGAATTGGCCACGCTCGAAGCTTTTCGGGGGAGGGGCCCCGAAACACCATACGACAAGTGAAGGGTCTGGCCGAATTCCGGCCAGACCCTGAGTCGAGGCAATCGCGCAGACAAGTTCTGGGGCCAGGGCCTACGTCTCTTCGTCGACCGACACCTCTGGGAAGACCGGTGTCACCTGGGGCGCCTCTTCGCCGACCGCCTCGTCAGCATCGGGGGCCAGCCGTATTGGAAGCGTCTTGCCCGTCTTGGCCCCTAACGCTTTGAGCATCTCAGTCTGGCGAACGAGGTTCCCCGTGCCCGTCGAGAGCTTCCCCAATGCGTCGTCGTACGCTTTCCGAGCCTTCCCGAGCTGATGGCCGAGGGCCCGCATGTCGAGGGCGAAGCCGACGAACTTGTCGTACAGCTTCCCCGCACGTTCCGCGATCTCCTCCGCGTTCTTGTTGCGGCGTTCGACGTGCCAGACGTTGGCAACCGTCCTTAGCGCCAACATCAACGTAGTCGGAGTGCCGATGGCAACGTTGTGCTCGGCGGCGAAGCTCGTCAGCTCTGGATCTTCCTGCAAAGCGGCGGCAAGGGCGCCTTCTATCGGGACGAACATGATGACGAAATCGAGCCCCGTAACCTGGTGGTACTCTTTCCGGGAGAGCCCCTTGATGTGGGTGCGCATGGAGATCACGTGGCGAGCGAGGTGCTCCGCCTTCGGCAACGGATCGCCATCGTTGACGTAGTCCGTGAACGCTGACAGCGATACTTTTGAGTCGATCACGATCCGGTGGTCGTCGGGTAGGTTGACGATTACGTCCGGACGGAGTCGCACTCCTTCGTCGGTCGCATGGGTCTCTTGCGTGACGTATTCTTCCCCCTCCCTGAGGCCGGAGCGCTGAAGGATTGTGGAGAGTATCATTTCGCCCCAGGCACCTTGGGTCTGCGCCTCACCGCGTAGCGCCAGCGTGAGGTTCCGCGTCTCGCTGGTCATCGTTGCGCTGTTTGTCGCGAGCGAGCGAACCTGCTCGACGAGCCGTTCGCGCTCCTTCGCGGTCTCGATGTGGTCGATCTGAAGAGTTTGTTGGAACAAGGCGAGCTGTTCACGTAGGGGCATCAGGAGCCCGTCGAGCTGCTCCTTGTTTTGCTGCTTGAACGTCTCTCCATGCCGGCCCATCACCTCTTCTGCGAGCACCTTGAACTGCTCGGTGAGCCGACCCTTCGCGTCATTCAGGAGCACGAGCTTCTCCTCGTTTTGCCTCCGCTCCTGCGAGAGCGTCTCCTGCAGCGTCGCGAGCTGAGTACGGAGTTCCGGCGGCTCGGCGCGGGACGCAAGCAGCTCGGCTTCCGTTGCGGCGAGCCGAGCACGCACCTCGCGGTCAGCGGCTTCAAGGCGATCGATTGCCTCCGACTTCACGGCAAGCGCCTCTTCGATCTTTGCTTTCTCGCTTTTTAGCATGTCGCAATGGACGACGAGGTCGGCTTGGCCCTTCTCGGCCGCGGCGAGGCGGTTGCGTAGTTCACGTTCGGCAGCTTCAAGGCGATCGACCGCCTCCGACTTCGCCGCGAGCGCCTCGTCGGCCTTTCCTTTTTCCGCACGCACTTCAGCGAGCGCCGCGTCGGACTTCGAGAGGAGTACCTCCCTCGCCGCTCCAAAGTCGCGCTCCGCCGCCGTCTTCTCTTCCCTCAACCGTTCGATACGCTCCCGCGCCTCCCGCAGCGCCTCCTCGAGTCCAGAGATCCTGCTAGCCCGTTCCTCCGCGACGGCGAGGCCACGATCGCTCTCTGCTTTCGCCACCCGAAGTGCCTCCAGCTCGGCCTCGCGATGGCGGAGCCTCTCGGTGGCGTCTCCTTCAGCCGCTCTCGAAGGCGAAAAGCTTCTCAGCGCAAGAACGACGAGCACCGCCGCGATAATCGCCCCCGCGACCACGACCAACGTGACGTGGAACACGCCCCCAGCATACCGTCTTTCCCCGGCGGCGAAGAGTGGCGACCACGCTTCTCGCAGATGGGTCAAGAGGGGCGACTGGTTTACACCGAGCCGCTCGAGAAAGCGGCCAAACGCTGGCCTCGGGTGGCCGAACGGCGGACGGGGCGCTGGTTTGCTCATGCGCGTCGAACTTTTCTGGCACGACCTACGCCGAGCGCGTGATTAGTTGCCAGGGTCGGTGCCCGCGCCGCGTATCCTCCTGGCCCTGCTCTCGTTCGATCCCCAGCTCGGCAAGACCGCCCGAGCGCTCCTCGTCATGCTGGCTGCGCTCGCGGTGCCTTAGGCGACGCCGAAGCTCCGCGCGCTTCGCGTGGCGCCCGCGCCCTGGGACCGCGGAGCCCGCGTCGACGTCGACCCCTCGCCGCAAGCCGCCGCGCTGCCGCCGCCCGCCGTCGGAGAGCAGGCGCTTCCCGCCTCCGAGAACACGCCCACGGTCAACAACGCCTTGCCCGATGAAGCTCCGGCGACGCTGCCCGATATCGCCCCTGACGTCCGCGCGACGCTGAAGACAGTCGCCGTCGAAGATCCGGGCGGTCACGCGCTCGACGCGTTCTTCGCGCGCCTCGCCAGGACGGAACGCAAGGACCCCGGCGCAGTGACGCGCATCCTCCATTACGGGGACTCGACCATCGCGAGCGACTACGTCTCGGGGACGATGCGGCGGCGCCTCCAAGGTCGCTTTGGCGACGCGGGGCACGGCTTCATCCTCATCGCGAACCCGTGGGAGTGGTACTTCCACAACGACGTGCTGCATGCGTCGGGCGGCGACTGGAAGGCGAGCCGCCTCGCGGGGCCCGTCGCCCCCGACGGAATGTACGGCCTGGGAGGCGTGTCGTTCGGGAGCTACGGCGGCGGCGTTGCATGGTTCGGGACGGCGACGCGGGGGGATTTCGGGCGGCGGGTCTCGCGCTTCGACGTTTATTACCTCGAGCAGCCGAACGGCGGGGACGTGGAGCTCGCGCTGCGGGGAGGGCGAACCGAGCGCTTTTCGACGCGCGGCGATCGCAAGGCGTCGCGAGTGCACCCCAGCGCCCCGCGCCCCGGCGTGGCGAAGCTCCCGTTCCGAGCGTGGGGCGGGGGGCCGGTCCGCCTGTGCGGCGGCGCGCGCGCGCGCGACCAGCCGGGCATCGTGTATGACGCGCTCGGGTCGCACGCGGCGATGGCCGTGTACTGGCAACGGCAAGACCGCGAGCATTGGAAGGAACAGCTCGCGTTACGCGATCCGGCGCTCGTCGTCTTCCAGTACGGCACCAACGAGAGCGACCTGTGGAAGCTCGATCGGGACGACTACGAGCGCGCGCTCGCAGGCCTCGTCGACGAGCTGCGCGAGGCAGCCCCGGCGGCCTCGCGCCTCGGCGTTTCCCCGCGCGCCCGCGCGGCGCAGGACAAGCCGCGCCGCGGGCGGCGGGGGCCGAAGCCGGGGATCCG
>VFSW01008697.1_pt1 | contig 14551 bp, 9 predicted proteins | sample 5358111 | NCBI WGS metagenome assembly VFSW01 (sample SAMN11554181, study PRJNA540505) | mine drainage metagenome | isolation source: sediment from site ElyBrook_90M | place: USA: Ely Copper Mine, Vershire, VT | collected 2017 | reverse complement strand
CAGTTCAAATCGCTGTCCGAGAAGGAGAACACCTTGGCAATCCGCACACAGCAGCAATCCGCCGGCGTCTCGCTTCGCCGCACCAAAGCGGAAGACATGGAGGCCGTGGTCGCACTGGACGCAACCATCCTGGATCGGCCACGGCAGTTCTATTTCCAGCGTCGTCTCAAAGCGGCCCTGGACCAGACCGAGTTGCACGTTCAGTTTTCGGCGGAACAGGACGGCAGCTTGGTCGGTTTCATCAAGGCGCGAAAACTGCTGGGCGAGTTCGGTCGCGCGGAGCCGGCATTGCGGCTGGAGGCGATGGCCGTGGCGCCAAGCGAACAAGGCCAGGGCATCGGCTCGGCGCTGCTGGCCAGGCTGGAGAGCGAGGCGAAGCGCATGGGCGTAGCCGCGATCCGGACAACCGCATCCTGGCGCGACCACGCGATCATGCGGTTTTTCGATGGCGCGGGCTTCGAATTCGCGCATAACCTGGTCCTCGACTGCCCGATGCGGCAAAACCGCGTCACGGCGCATGAAGGCGACAAGATCCTGGCTCCCGCGCACGTCACCGGCTTTTCGGCAACTGAAGTCGACTACAGCGTGGCGGCTGCGAACGACTTCGAAGCGCTCGCGCGGGACAAGTTCGACGTGCGCGCGCTCGAGGCCGGCGACTTCGGCGACATAATTCGGATCGATCGAAGGGTCTCCGGGCGCAGACGCGAGGACTACATCCGCGAATTGTTCGATGAAGCGATGAACGATTCCGCCGTGCGCGTATCCCTGGTGGCGCGCGTGGACGGGGTCGCTGCGGGTTTCGTGATGGCGCGCACCGACTTCGGCGATTACGGCCGCGCGGAGCCGGTGGCGGTGCTGGATACCATCGGCGTGGACCCGGATTACGGACACCGCGGCCTTGGTCACGCGCTGTTGTCGCAGCTCTTCGTAAACCTGGCGGCGCTGCGCGTGGAGCGCGTGGAAACGATGGTTACGCGCGAGAACTTCGAACTGCTCGGGTTCTTCTATGATGCCGGCTTCGGGCAGTCGCAGCGCCTGTCGTTCGACAAGCGGGTGAGTTAAGCGGCACCAGCCCGCGCCGACGGCAGTTCCAGCGTCGTCATGCGCTAGGCGCGCTTTCCTTGCGCCTGCCGGGAAACGCGAGCGCTTCGGTGAGAAAGTAGGCGGCCTGCGCGTACGAAGTCGGGCACAGCGCGAAGCACTCCTGGCAGTCCCAGCACTCTTTCGCGGCGATCTCGGGAATGAAGCTGATTTCCCGCAGCGCACCTCTTTCGATGAAGTCGACGGCGTTTTTCTGCTTGACCTCGGCGCAGTAGCGCACGCACAGGCCGCAGAGTATGCAGAATGACGGATCTTTGTCGAAGCGGTCGCGGTCGGCGCGGTACTCGCGCGCCAGTTCCACCAGCTCGGGCGAGTTGGGCGCGTGGGCGAGCAGTTCCTCCAGGATCACCCGGCGGATCTTGTCGACCCGCTCCGAGCGCGTGTGCACGACCAGGTCCTTCGCCACCGGATAGAGGCAGGACACGACGTAACTCTTGCGGCCGCGCGTTTCCACTTCCACCATGCACATGCGGCAGGCGCCGAACGGCTCCAGCTTGTCGTGATGGCACAGCGTCGGGATGTGTATTCCGGCGGCCCGCGCCGCCTGCAGCACGGTCATGTCGCCGCCGGCCCTGACCTCCCTGCCGTCGATCTGCATCAGGACTTCGCTCATGTCGCCGCGCTCCGCGCGGCTTCACCGCTCTTGCCCGCGCCGCCCCGGGCGATCTGCGCCTCGTATTCGTCCTTGAAGTAGCGCAGCATGCTCTTCAGCGGATCGGAAGCGGTCCGGCCGAGCGCGCACAGGCAGGCGGCGCCGGTCACGTCGTTCAGGTCTTCCAGCCGCGCGATGTCGCCTTCGCGGCCCTTGCCCTTGGTGATGTTGGTCAGGACTTTCAGCGTCTGGCGCATGCCTTCGCGGCAGGGCACGCACTTGCCGCAGGATTCCTTGGTGAGGAATTCGAGGAAATAGCGCGCCACGTCCACCATGTCGGTGTCCTCGTCCATCACCAGCAGGCCGCCCGCGCCGATCGGCGCGCCCAGTTTGGCGAGTTCGTCGAAATCGAGCGGCGCATCGATCAGACTCGCCGGGATGGAGCCGCCCATGGGTCCGCCGAAATGCACCGCCTTGGCCGCCTTGCCGTTCGGGATGCCGCCGCCGATGTCATAGACGATCGTGCGCAGCGGCGTCCCCATTGGCACTTCCACCACGCCGCTGTTGACCACATTGCCAGACAACGACACGAGCTTGGTTCCCTTGCTGCCCGCCGTGCCTATGCCGGCGTACCAGTCGGCGCCGCGGCTGATGATCTGCGGCACGTTGGCCCAGGTCTCGACGTTGTTGAGGTTGCTCGGCTGGTCCCGGATTCCGGCGACCGAGGTGCGGATGTACTTGGGCCGCGGCTCGGGCGGCAGGCCCTCGATCGAGCGCATCAGGGCGCTCGATTCGCCGGAGACGAAAATGCCGACGTCGTAGTGCACCTCGACGCGGAAGTCGAATCCGGAACCGAGGATGTTCTCCCCCAGCAGCCCGTATTCCTCGGCCTGTGCCAGCGCCTGCTCGATGTGCCGGATGAGCTGCGGTGCATCGTGGCGGGTGTAGATGAAACCGCGGTGCGAGCCGATCGCAACGGCGCCGATGATCAGGCCCTCGAGCACCTTGTGCGGATTGCCGGTGAACAGGGCCCGGTCCATGAACGCGCCGGGCTCGCCTTCGTGCGCATTGACGATGACGTACTTGTCTTTCCCGGGCGCGTTCTTCGCGGTCTCCCATTTCAGCCCGGCGGGAAATCCGCCGCCGCCGCGACCGCGCAGGTTGGCTTTCTTCACCTCGTCGACAATCTGCTCGGGTTTCATCCGGAACAGCGCTTTGGCGAGCGCCGCGTAGCCGCCGAGCGCCAGGTAGTCGTCGATGCGCATCGGGTCGATGCGCGTGTTGTCGCCGATCAGGAGGCGCATCTGGTGCCGGTAGAACGGCACCTCGCCCATATGGATTGCCTTCTCGCCGGTATCGGGGTGCGCATAGACCAGGCGCTCGACCACCTCTTTCTTCAGCGTGCACGCGATGATCTCGGGAACGTCCTCGGGTTTGACCTCGAAGTAGCAGATCTCGTCCTTTCCGACGACGACGTTGGGCCCCTTGGCGCAAAAGCCGTGGCAACCCGTGACCCGGACCTCGACACCGACGTCGGCACCGAGCTTTCCGACTTCAGTCCGGAAAGCGTTTGCGACGCGGGAAGAGTCCAGCCCGTGACAGGCCGCGCCGGCGCAGACCGCGATGCAGGGTTTGGCGGGATCGCGGGATGACAGGATGCTCGCGCGCAGTTGTTCGAGTTCAGCGGCTGATTGGAGCCTGGTCATAGCGTGGTGTCCTACAGATATTCCTTGAGCACGTCCTCGACCCTGGCGGGCGTCATGCGGGCGTGGTGCGTGCCGTTGACGATGATTTCGGGCCCGATGCTGCAGCTGCCGAGGCAGCTCCCGCTCTCGAGGCTGAAGCGCCAGTTGGCGTCGGTCTCACCCGGCTTGATGCCGGTCGCGCGCTCGACCGCGTCCATCAGCTTGTCTGCGCCGCGCAGATGGCAGGAGATGCCGGTGCACACGTGCACCTCGTTGCGCCCCTTGGGCGTCAGGCTGAATGTCTTGTACAGGGTGGCGATGCGCAGCACCCGGCTGAACGGGATGTCCAGGGCCGCGGCGACCCGGTGCAGCACGTCGCGCGGCAGCCAGTGGTTCTCGTGCTGGATTTCCATCAGCACGTGTATCAGGTCGCCGGACTTGCCGCGGTGCTTTTCGATGATCTCATCTATCTTGGCGCTATCCATGGCCGCTCATCCAATCCCAATCGAATTTCAATTTCCGCTTCCCCGCTGCTCGTCGCTCAGACTGCGGCCACCAGCGCCTGGCCGGATTCGAACTTGATCAGCCCGCGCTCGCTCAGCTGCTGCAGATGCCGGGCGACCTCGGCAGGCTCCAGGTCCAGGTTCCCCGGAATCTCCATCGCCGGCACCGGTTGCTTGCGCAGGAAACCCATGATGCGGCTCATCACCAGCTTGTCCAGGATCAGTTCATTGAACAGTTCGTCGAACTCCTGGCTGCCGAAGAACTTGCGGTATCCGTCTTCGCTGCGCACCGGCACTCTCAGCCGTTCCCGCTCCACCAGCTTGATGTAGGGGACGAGGTCCACGGCGGTCTGCATGCGCGATGAAATTTCGGCGACGGCCATGCCTTCGGCAGAGCCCAGCGGCCCCAGGCTTTTGACCTTGGCCGATATCTCGTTCATGACCTCGGCGAAGCGCACGCCTTCGCCCGCCGATACCCATTCCAGCCGCAGCCGGTCGGGATTCACGCCCAGCTTCTCCAGGATGCGCTTGGCCATCAGGGTATTGCCCATCGCATCGTAGTTGCCCTCGGGATTGTAGTGGCAGTCGTTCAGGTGACAGCCGCCGATGAACACGCCGTCGGCGCCCTTGGCGAAAGCGCGAAAAACGAACGCCAGATCGACCCGTCCCGAGCACATCAGGCGGATCACGCGCAGATGCGGCGGATACTGAAAGCGCGAGACGCCGGCGAGGTCGGCCCCGCCATAGCAGCACCAGTTGCACAGGAATCCGACGATGGTCGGCTTGAACTCGGTTGGAGCGGCCATGGCTCAGTTCACCCTTTCAGTTGGCGACGCACGCTGCGCGTTGTTTGCATGCCGATATTCAGCCCGCGAGCGCCGCATCGATCTGGCCGAACACTTCGTCGTCGGTGTAATGCTTCAGGAACACCGCGCCGGTTGGGCATTTCGCGTTGCACAGGCCGTCTCCTTTGCACAGCACCGGATTGATCGTGGCTTTCTTGCCGCGCTTTGTTTCGCGGAATTCGATCGCGCCGTAGCTGCAGGAGGTGATGCAGGCCCCGCAGGACACGCACAGGCTCTCGTTCACCTCGCACACCGAGCCGGAGGCGACGACGGTGTCGTGCGTCAGCAGCGTCAGCGCGCGGCCGGCTGCGCCGTAGGCCTGGCCGATCACTTCGGACAGGTGCTTGGGATACTGGGCCGTGCCGCACAGGTAGACGCCTTCGGCGGCGAAATCGACCGGCCGCAGTTTCACGTGCGCTTCCTGGAAGAAGCCGTCGGGGCCGAGCGGCACCTTGAACAGGCGCGCCGTGTCGTCGCTGCCGGCGGACGGAATGACCGCGGCGGCCAGCACCACGGCATCGGCATCGAGGGCGAGTTTCCTGCCCAGCACCGGATCGGACACGGTCACTTTCAGCACGCTGCGTCCGCCTTCCTCGGCGGCCTCCACCTGCGGCTTGTCCTGCGGTTCGTAGCGGATGAACTTGACGTCCTTGCTCGACGCTTCGCGGTAGTAATCCTCGTTGAAGCCGTAGGTGCGCATGTCGCGGAACAGCACATAGACGTCCATGTCCTTGCTGACGGACTTGAGCTTCAGCGCATTCTTCACCGCACCGCTGCAGCAGACGCGGGAGCAGTAGTTCCGGTCCTCCTGCCTGCAGCCGACGCACTGGATCATCACCACACTTTTCGCGGTGCGCACCTGCTCGTCGCCGCCGGCGATTTTCTCCTCCAGCTCGAGCTGGGTCATGACCCGGGGATCCTGTCCGTACAGATACTCGGTCGGCTGGTACTCGTCGGCGCCGGTGGCGATGATGGCCGCGCCGTGCTTGATCTCCTGCACCCGGCCCTTGGACTTCACCTTGGTGACGAAATTGCCGACGTAGCCCGAGACATCCGTGATGGTGGCGTCGGTGATGACCCGGATCAGCTGATGGCGGTAGGTCTTCTTCTTCAGGTCGTTGAGGTAGGCCTGCACGTCGAGCCCCTCGACCGTGTAGTGGATGCGGCGCGCCATGCCGCCGAGGTCGGAGGCCCTCTCGATGAGATAGGTCTGGAATCCCTGCTCGGCCAGGGTCAGGGCGGAGGTCATGCCGGCCACGCCGCCGCCGACGACCAGCGCCGCCTTGTTCACGGGCAGGGAGAATTCGTCCAGCGGCTCCAGCATGCAGGCGCGCGCCACCGACATGCGCACGATGTCCTTGGCCTTCTTGGTGGCGTCCGCCTGCTCCTTGGAGTGGACCCAGGAGCAATGCTCGCGGATGTTCGCCATGTCGAAGAAATACTGGTTGATGCCCGCCTCGCGCAGCGTGTCGCGGAACAGCGGCTCGTGCGTCCTCGGGGTGCAGGCCGCGACCACGACGCGGTTCAGCCCCTTGTCGCGGATGGTGTCCCCGATCGCCTTGGCCGTATTCGTCGCGCAGGCGAACAGGCTTTCTTCGGCATGAACCACGTTTCCAAGCGTTTTGGAGTATTCGACGATACCGGGCACGTCCACCACGCGGCCGATGTTCGCGCCGCAGCGGCAGACGAAGACACCGACTTTCGCTTCTTCCCGGGTGACGTCCTTCTCTGTCGGGTACACCCGTTCGGTGCTCAGCCGCCCGCGCCGCGCCTTCAGCATCTGGCCCGACAGGGCGCCGGCGGCGCTCGCGGTCATCACGGCTTCGGGGATATCCATCGGGCCGCGGAAGGCGCCGCTGATGAAGACGCCGGCGCGCGTCGTCTCGATCGGGTTCACCGGGTTGACCTTGCAAAAGCCCTGGGGGCCCAGCTCGACGCCGAACTTCTGCGCCAGCTCCTTCGCGCCGGCGGGCGGGTTCAAGCCGACGGACAGCACCACCAGTTCGAATTCCTCCTCCTTGACCCCTGCGTCGTTGGTGGAATAGCGGATGGTGATGTTCCTGGTCACCGGGTCCTCGTGACCGATAGACACGTAGCTGCGGATGAATTTCACGCCGGGCAGTTTCTCCGCCCGCTGGTAGAAGCGCTCGAAGTCCTTGCCGTAGGAGCGGATGTCGTTGTGGAAAATCGTCGCCTGCATCTCCGGCACGTGGTCCTTGGCCAGGATCACCTGTTTTTGCGTGTACGAGCAGCACACCGCGGAGCAATAGCTGTTGCCGCCGGGGATCACCTGCCTGGAACCGACGCAGTGTATCCAGGCGATCTTTTGCGGATGCTTCCTGTCCGACGGGCGCAGGATGTGCCCCTCGTGCGGACCGGTGGCGCACAGCAGCCGCTCGAAATCCATGCTGGTGACCACGTTCTCGTAGCTGCCGTAGCCGTAGTCGCCGCGCAGCTTGGGGTCGAACGTCTCGTAGCCGGGCGAGAGCACGATCGCCCCGACCTTGACCTCGACTTTCTCGGGCGTCTGGTTGAAGTCGATGGCGTCGTTTTCGCACACGCCGGTGCAGATCGAGCAGGTCTTGTCCTTCAGGAACAGGCAGGTGTCGTCGATGTAGGTGACCAGCGGCACCGCCTGCGAGAAATAGATGTGGATCGCCTTGTTCAGCGACAGGTTCTCGTTGAACGGGTCCGGGATCTTGACCGGGCAGTACTCGACGCAGACGGTGCAGCCGGTGCACTTGTCCTCGTCGACATAGCGGGGTTTCTTGTTCAGCGTCACCGTGAAGTTGCCGGCCGATCCTTCCACGCCGGCCACCTCGGTGTAGGTCAGGATCTCGATGTTGGGATGCCGGTCGCACTCGATGAATTTCGGCGATTCGATGCACATGGAACAGTCGTTGGTGGGGAAGGTCTTGTCCAGCTGCGACATCTTGCCGCCGATGGTCGGTGTCTTCTCCACCAGGTAGACCTTGAAGCCGGAGGTCGCCAGATCGAGCGCCGCCTGGATGCCGCTGATGCCGCCGCCGACGACCATCACGTCGCCGCGCTGATCGTCATGCGGACGCAGGGAGCGCTGACCGACCGCTTCGTGTGCGTGTTCGATAGCCCGTTCTAGTGTGTGTGCCACGGCATGATTCCTGGACCGGGGCCCCGACTAAAGGGCTTCCCGGATGATTTCGGTGATGTCCCTGACCTCGATCGCATCGCCGCCCTTCGCGTTCAGCCTGCTGTCCTCGAAGTTGGTGATGCAGTACGGGCAGGAGGTCGCAAGAACCTGCGCCCCGACGCCGATCGCCTGGGACAGTCTCAGGTCGGCGAAGCGTTCACCCTTGGGGGTTTCCATCCAGATCCGGCCGCCGCCGCCGCCGCAGCACAAACTGTTTTTGCGCGACTCGGGCAGCTCCTTGAATTGCAGGCCGGGCACGCTCTTCAGCGCTTCCCGCGGTTCGTCGTAGACGCCGTTGTGCCGGCCGAGGTAGCAGGGGTCGTGGTAGCTCACCGTCTTGGCGTATTCCGTCTTCAGCTGCAGCCTGCCTTCTGCGATCAGGCTGTGGATCAGCTGCGAGATATGCACCACCTCGAAGTGCACCATGAACTCCGGGTACTCGCGGGTGTAGGTGTGATAACAATGCGGCGAGGACACCAGGACCTTCTTCACCCCGTGATCGACCAGGGCGCGGATGTTCTGCCGCGCCAGGATCTTGAACAGCGCCTCGTCGCCGGTCTTGCGGATGCTCTCGCCGCAGCAGCTTTCCTCCGCGCCGAGGATGCCGAATTCCACTCCCGCGTGATTGAGGATTTCGACGGTGGCGCGCGCAATTTTCCGCGCCCTGGGGTCGTAGGAAAGGTAACAGCCGGGGAGGTACAGGAATTCCATTCCCTCGGCGAAGGATTTGACGGCCAGGCCCTCGGCCCACTTGGCGCGCTTGGCGCGCTCTTCGCCGAAGGGGTTGCCCTCGGCGCGCAGGTTGGCGGCCACCACCCGGATCGGCTGCACCGCGTGCGGGAACACGTCGTATTCGGTGGCGATCCGGCGCAGCGCCACGCCGGACTCGATCTGCTTGACGTCGCGCGGGCAGACCTGCGGGCACTTGCCGCAGGTGGTGCAGCGCCAGATATCCTCGCTCTCGATTTCGGTCAGGCCGAAGCTCGCCTCGCGCACCAGCTTGCGCATGCTGAAGTTCCGCACCCGGTTCCACGGGCAGACCGTATCGCACAGGCCGCACTGGTAGCAGTACTTGAACGCATCGCCGCCGCTCGCCTTGATGGCGTCGATGATGTCCTTGAAGGGGGTGACCATTTCCATGTTCGTTCCCGGCTGTGCGGCGCCGATCCTAGGGCTTCGCCATTCTCGCCACGGCGTCCAGCACCTGCTGCAGCCCGTGCTTGTCGATGAGCGCCTCGACGCCGATCTCGATGTCGGGCGCGCTCGCCTCCGCCTCCTCGACTTCCTCTTCGCGCTCCTCGAAGATCAGCGCGTCGTTCAGGCACCACTCCACGCACTTGGGTTTCGCCAGCGGCGGTTCGTCTTCGCACATGTCGCATTTCAGCGGCAGGCCGGAATCGGGCTCCTTGAACAGGTCGCGCGAAGGACAGGAGGCGCGGCAGAAGTCGCACTCGTCGTATTTCTTGCCGTCGATGATGTAGGTATCGCGGCCGGTGCATTCGGCCGGCGTATATTCGCCGGCGTAGACCGGCAGGTAGATGTCGCGCAGCGGCTCGCGCACGATCCTGATGCGCGAGCGCGCCGGATTGTTGCTGCTGTAGCGCGGCGTCGCGTGAAACAGCGAACAGATGACTTCGCACGCGCGGCAGCCGTTGCACAGGTCGGCGTTGATGGTGATCGACTTGATCTTCTTCATCACCTTAGGCATGGCTGAGGGCCTTCTTCCCTTCCGCTTCTTCTCCCGGCGATGACTTCTGCGCGCTTGCGTTCGCCTTGCCGAGGATCCCCCTTTGCTCCAGGTCCTCGGCGACACAGGCCAGGTCGAGATCGAGCAGCGACTCCTTGGTCGGGATGCCGTTCGCGTCCCAGCCCTTCAACTTGTAGTACTCGTCGAGCAGCGTCTTCTCCAGTTCGGGGAAACGCTTCTTCCAGTGGTCCTCCGGCGGCTTGTCGTCGGCGCGCCGCATGCCCCGCCTGACGTTGATCGCGCGCAGCAGGGTGCGGTTGCGCGTGGCCGCCTTCCACAGGCTGGACGAGTCGAAGTCGATGCCGGTCCCCGCCGAAATGAACTTCGGAAAGTTGTGGATGTGATACGGCGGCTTCAGCGGGAAGGACGACAGCCCGGCGCAGGTTCCGAGCGCGTCGTCGATGTAGTGCATCTTTTCCTGCCAGTCGACGACATCGCAGCTGGCTTGGACCGACGGGTAATGGGGATTCGATTTCTCGCCGCGCGGCTCCCACTCCAGCAGGTAGCGCTTGAACTTGTCGTCGGGAACCTGGATCCAGTCCTCGACGAAAGCTGCACGCTCTTCCATGGTCGGAAACGGCGCCTGGGGAAACTGTCCCTCGATCTGGGTGATGTTGATTTTCTCGCCGGTCGCGTACATCAGGTAGTAGACCGGGTTCAGCATGCCGAGCTTCAGCGGCAGCTGCTCGTGTTTCTTGATGGTGTTGTGGTCGAATTTTTCCGCGCCCTTGCCGATGCGCCTGGCCGCCCAGTAGACGCCGTCGGCGAGCACGTCGCCGATGCCTTCGCGCCGGACGATCCGGTCGAGCAGCCAGAAAAAGCGCCCCTCGACGTCGGCCGGCATGCCCGGAAAATCCGCGTCGGTGAGGATGCCGGCCTCGAGCAGCTCGAGCGCAAAGGCCATGACCTGCGGCGTCGAGAATCCGTCCACGCCGTATTCGGTCGCGCGTTGCGCGATCTTGAAACCGAACTCCAGGTCGGAATAGGCTGCCATGGTGTAAGTGAGCTTGGAGTAGCACTTCATCATGTAAGTGGGCTGCCCCGGGACGGATATGGTCGCCCCGCATTTCATCGGACAGTTGTAGCAGCCGATCAGGCGCGTGCGCACGTCCTCCTGCGTCTTGCGCCACTTCTCTTCAATTTCGTGGGTCCAGAAGTCCTTGCGCCGGGTGCGCGCATTGCCCCACATGAAACTGGTGGTGTGCCACTGCTCGTCGACGATCGCCATTTCCTGCGGCGACCCGAGCCCCTGCAGGATGGCGGGAACGCCGGGAATCGGATGGTCTGCGCGGTACTTGATGTATTTCAGCACGTCGTCGCACAGGCTCATGAACTCTTCCGGCCGGGCGACGTTGACGTCCCTGGTTCCGCGTACGACGATCGCCTTGAGTCCCTTGTCGCCCATGACCGCGCCGATGCCGCCGCGGCTGGCGCTGGACCTGCCCTGCTCGATGGAGGCGTAGAAGACCCGGTTCTCGCCGGCCAGGCCGATGGCGGCCACCTGGGCGTTCGGCTCCTTCAGTTCCTGCCGGATGCATTCGGCGGTCTCGATGGCGCCCTTGCCGCGCAGATGCGCAGCGTCGCGGATTTCAACCTTGTCGTTGTGGATCCAGAGATAGACCAGCTCGGGCGACTTGCCGCGGATGATCACCTTGTCGTATCCGGCGTGCTTCAACTCGGGCGCCCAGAATCCGCCCATCATCGAATACGCGAGCAGCTGCGTCTGCGGAGAAAACGTCGAGACGACGGTGCGGTTGCAGCCGGGGGCCGCGGTGCCGCAAAGAAGGCCCGAGGCGAAGATCAGCAGATTGTCTTCGGAAAACGCCTCGGTCTCGGCAGGAACCCGGTCCCACAGTATCCTGGCGCTGGTGCCCAGCCCGCCCAGGTGCAGTTTGGTCAGTTCCGGATCGGTTTCCACCCGGTCGATACTGCCGCGGGAAAGATCGACCTCCAGCTCGAACCCTGTTTCTGCATACCGCATGTTCCTGGTCCTCTTTCAGACTGCGTTTGTATACGGCTGTCCTGCGTCCTTCGCGCTGGGCAGATGACCATCCGAAACGACGCGCGACCACGGCGCCTGCCGGCGCCCCTCCCGTAGCCGCCGGTCGGTCCTGGACTCGAAGCCCATATCCCGCCCGCTTGCATTTTTCGAGCTATTCGGTATTCTAGTACTATAATGCTTATTTATTCGATTTTCGTCAATTGATATTCATCAAACTTGTTGATTTTGCCGACAAACTTGACTAACGCGATCGGGTATTCCGCCGGCCCCGCCAAGCACGCCTGCAGGGGTATGAGGCGCAGCACAGGTGCCGGCCCGCCAGCCCCAGCGGCCCGGTCGCGCGCGTGGCAGAATCGATTCAACATCTGCGGCAGGCGAACCCCGACCAGGAGCCGGCAATGAACGAGGTGCGCAAACTTCTGGAGGCACGCTTTCCCGGCCTGCACGCGCGCATCGAGCAGACGCTCATCGACGCCGAGGCGCGCTACAACCGCCAGACCAAACAGGCGCCCTCGGAATTCCTGCTGGAGCACAGCCAGCGCACTGCGGCGATTGCTCACCAGTTAGCCGCAATGGAACAGGTCGATGCGTTCCTGCCGGTCCTGGTCGCGCTCTGCCACGATGCGGGCAAATTTCATGAGGGCGAATACCACCAGGACGACGTGCCCGAGGAAGAGCATGCCGCAATCCTCGCCGGGCGCATGCTCGCCGAATCCGGTGCGGAACGCGCCGATGTCGAGGCTGTGCGCGCCGCGCTGCGCTCCCTGTACGACGACCGGCTGCCTAGCCTCCAAGCCTGCCGCATCGTGCAGGACGCGGACCGGCTCGACAAGCTCGGCGCGCTGGGCGTAGGCGCCTTCTTCACCAAGGCAACGCTGCGCGGACGCGGCCTCGTCGATGCGCTCGTGCACACGCTGAGCCGGGAACTGAGCTACGCCCTGGCGGCGCCGCATTCCATGTTGACCGAAACCGGGAAAAGGCTCGCCGGCGAGCAGACGGCGAAGACCGTCGCTTTCTTCGACGAGCTTCTGCACGACCTCGAACGTTGGGGCATCGCCGCGTTCGAGCGTCGCCCGCTCCTGGTGGAGGGGGATTTCCGCGCCCGCGACGGCGCACGCGTGCACAAGGTGCAGGTGACCATCGTCATGCCGCGCGCCTGCCCGGACTGCGAAGCGCCGATCGAACTCACGCATCGGAGCGAACGCGGCCTGAAATGCGACATGCTGAAGGCACGCTTCGCCTGCCAGTCCTGCGACTACGCGCGCAACATCTCCTTCTGCCTACCGATTCTCGCCTGAGATGGAAGCGCTCACGCGATGAAATACGCAGAAACCGGGTTCAGCCTGGAGATCGACCTGTCCCTGGGCCGCATCGAAAAGGTGGAGGCGGACCCCAGGGACACCGCGCTCTATCTCGGGGGACAGGGCATCGCAGCCAAGATCCTGTTCGAGCGCGTGCCACCCGAGGTCGACCCGTTTTCTCCCGACAATCTGTTGATCTTCAGCGCCGGTCTTCTGGTCGGCACGGCCGCGCCGAGCGCCAACCGGACCGTGGTAAACACGTTGTCACCGCAGACCAACCTGATGTCGCATTCCCTGTTCGGGGGATTTTTCGGACCGGAACTGAAATTTGCCGGCTATGACCGGATCATCATCCGGGGCAAGGCCCCGGACCTGGTCTATCTGTACATACACAATGACCAGGTGGAAATCCGCGACGCAACCCACCTGCGCGGAAAAGGCACCACCGAAACGCAGGACCTGGTGAAGCAGGAGCTGAAGGACCAGCGCGTCCAGGTGGCGGCCATCGGCCTCGCCGGCGAAAACAGGGTCTACATGGCTTCCATCGACCACAATCATGCGAGCGCGTCCCGCGGCGTCGGCGTGATCATGGGCGACAAACGCCTGAAGGCCATTGCCGTGCGCGGCACCAGGGACCTCAATGTCGCCAGGCCGGCCGAGCTGTTCGAACTCGCCCAGGCGCTGCACAAAAAGATCGGCGAGGGCGACGGCAACGGCGACTGGATGGCGGTGGACGAAGACGACAGCTTCCACCACAACCATTTCGCCTGGGGCAATGCGCGCACGCGCAGAAAACATTTCTGGAGCGACGAGCTGCAGCAGCGCTGGACGAAGTGGAAATACGATCATATGGACCGGCAGACCGGCTGTTTCAACTGTGCCAAGAAATGCCGCAACGTGATCAACTGGCCGGGACGGCCCCGCTTCGGCTATAAATGCTTCGGCAAGGACACCTACCACATGGCGGCGTTCCTGGAACTGGACTTCACCTATGAAATTCTCGGAGTCGCACAGGAATACGGCCTCGATTCCTACTCGACGCCGCAGGTCATCGCGTTCGCGCTCGAGCTGCTCGAGGCCGGCATATTGACCGACCAGGACTTTCCGCAAATGCCCGCCGACAGCAGGGGCCGGTTCTTCTACCTGCTGGAAAAGATCGTGCGCCGCGAAGGCATCGGCGACGTCCTGGCCGACAGCGTGTCGCATGCGGCCAAGAGAATCGGCAACGGCGCCGAAGCGTTCGACCACAACACCACGAAAAAATTCGAGCAGCTGCCGATCAAGCTCGGCAAGCTGAATCCCGCCTACTTTCTCATGATCGCCACCGGCGAGAAGATGAGCATTACCCAGATCGAGGGATCGTTTCCGCAGGACCCGCTTCCGACCCAGGAGGAAAGAGAAGCCTTCGTCAGCAAATGGGAGGCCCCGCCCGACGAGAAATTCAAGAAATACTTCCTCGACTGGAAAAAGCGCGACGACATTTCGGACGAGGCCACCTGCGAGATCGTGGACTGGAACGAAGCGATGCATTACATCGACGACTCCACCGGACTGTGCGGCTTCGTGTCCTCGTTCCGCGGCCAGTTCGGCGGCGGCGTCGCCTACC